>Ga0160466_100055_pt1 | contig 141684 bp, 137 predicted proteins | sample HID1971M_E11MG_FD_108245 | JGI IMG/M metagenome (GOLD analysis project Ga0160466, IMG submission 108245) | Enriched millipede-associated microbial communities from UW Madison campus, WI, USA - HID1971M_E11 MG | ecosystem: Host-associated > Arthropoda: Insects > Digestive system > Unclassified ... | reverse complement strand
TCGGTCACCGGCAGCAGGCTCTCGGCAAAGGCTTCGACCGCGAACTTGCGGGCCTTGGTGATCTCGTCGTCGGCGCGGCGGCGGGCGTTCTGCACGTCGGCCTGGGCGCGCAGGTACTGGTCGGCCAGCTCGGCATTCTTGGTCTGAAGGGCAGCCAGTTCGCCTTGCGCCACGGCCAGGGCGTCGAGCGCCTCGGCTTCGTTGGCGGCTTGCGCGGCCTCCAGTTCTTCGGGACTGGGCTCGCCTTGCAGCATTTGAGAATTCTGTGCGGATTGTTGCGGGTCAGACATTTTTCAAAGAACCGGCGTGCGCCGGAAAACAAACACAGCCAGCCACTTGGGGCTGGCCTAGGGCTTTTCAAGCGTAAAAATGCGGCCAAAAGGGCCGCAAGAGGGGGCGCGAACTGAATTTCACGTGGGACACCGCGGAACCGGCTTCGCCGGGCCGCAGGTGTCGCCCCCGGTAGGGGGTTGGCGAAGCGGACACGAAGTGCCGCGCAGCCTGGGGGCGAGCCCTTAATGCGCGTCGAGGAGCTCGACGTCGAACTTCAGGGTGGCGTTCGGGGGGATCACGCCGCCGGCGCCGCGGGCACCGTAGCCCAGCGCGGCGGGGATGATCAGCGTGCGCTTGCCACCGATCTTCATGCCGGCGACGCCTTCGTCCCAGCCCTTGATGACCTGGCCGGCGCCCAGCGAGAACGCGAAGGGGTCGTTGCGGTCGCGGCTGGAGTCGAACTTGGCGCCTTGCACGCCGTCGTTGTAGAGCCAGCCCGTGTAGTGCACGTGCACGTGGTGGCCGGCCTTGGCTTCAGCGCCGGTGCCGACTTCGGTGTCTTCGTATTGCAGGCCGGAGGGGGTGGTGGGCATGGGAAACGCTCCTTGCGTCGATGAAATGGGAGAGGAATCGGAGGCGCGGAGTTTACCGAGGCCCGCGAGGACCCCGCTTCAGCCCTGGCTGTCGGAGCCGGGCGGCGTGGCTGCGGGAGGTGCTGCGTCGGGGGGCGAAGGCACCGGCGCCGCAGGCGCCACGGGCGCGGAGGCATCGGTCGATGCGGGCTGGGCGGCGGCCGGCCCCGCGGCCTTCTTGCTCTGCCCGAGCTGCCATTTGGCGGCGAAAGCTTGCAGGTCTGACAGGCGCTTGAGCAGGTCCTGCCCGCTCAGCGTGAGGCAGTAGCCGTCGCTGCCGTGGCTCACGACGCCGGCTTCGCGCAGCTCCTTGATGCGGGTGTTGAGGGTGTTGGGAGTGATGCCGCCGACGCTGTCCTGCAGCAGCCGGAAGGTCTGGGCGTGGCCGTCGCGCAGGGCCCACAGCACACGCAGCGCATAGCGGGCTTCGAGCAGGGCGAGCAACTGGCTGATGGCTGCGTTTTCCTTGGTACTCATCGACATCATCTCCTCGAAGCTGGGCGGACCGTCGGCCGGGGGCAGGCCGGGGCGGCGCACTCTTGTTTGTGATTGGTCGTCATGGACCGTCTGGCTGGCCGACGACTATAGCGCGAAGGATCAGGATGCTACTGGTTTTATAGCTGTACAGGCATGCAGCATGCGGGTTTCGAGACAAAGCTTCACAAATCAGGCGTAGTTGGCCATGGCTTCGCCCAGGCGGATCGCGCGGGTGGGCGACCAGTCCGGGTTGAAGGCCAGCGCGGGCGCCGGAAACAGCATGACGACGGTCGAGCCCAGCAAGAACCGGCCCATCTCGTCGCCCTTCTTGATGTCGATCTGCTGGTCGTTGTAGTGCCACTCGCGCAGCTCGCCCACACGCGGCGGGTTGACCACGCCGTGCCACACGGTGGCCATGCTGCCGACGATGGTGGCGCCCACCAGCACGAGCACGAAGGGGCCGTTGGCCGATTCGAAGACGCACACCACGCGCTCGTTGCGCGCGAACAGGCCGGGCACGCCGCGCGCGGTGGTCGGGTTGACCGAGAACAGGTCGCCGGGCACATGGATCATGCGCACCAGCCGCCCGTCGCAGGGCATGTGGATGCGGTGGTAGTCCTTGGGGCTCAGGTACAGCGTGGCAAAGCTGCCGTGCGCGAACTTGGCGGCCAGCGCCGCGTCGCCGCCGACCAGCGCGGTGGTCGTGTAGTTGTGGCCCTTGGCCTGGAAGATCTGGTCGCCCTCGATGGCGCCGAACTGGCTGATGGCGCCGTCCACGGGGCACACGAGGTCGGCCTGCGCGAGGGGGCGCATGCCGGGCTTGAGGGCGCGTGTGAAGAACTGGTTGAAGCTCTTGTAGTGATGGATGTCGGACTCGAGCGCTTCGCCCATGTCGACGTTGTACTTGGCAACGAAGCGGCGAATGATCCAGGTGGTGACCGCGCCTCGTTCCTTGCCTGCGACCCAGCCGGCGAAATTGGTCAGGGCCTGCTTGGGGAACAGGTATTGGGGCAGAACTGCGGAGCGATCGGACACGTTGTGGAAGGCCTGGAATGCGGAATCGGACGGGCATTCTATAAAGCGCTTCTTCTCGGGTGCGTAGGAAGCTTCCCTTGGTTCGCGGGGACTGGCGCTCCTTGCGGGCGCGCGCCCGGCGGGCGGTGCGGCGCGGTCGGCCCCACTGTGCCGGCCGCTTCGCGGCTGCCCTGCGGTGCTCGCGTTTCGCGGGGTCTCGCAGAACTCGCCTGCGGCTCAAACAGCTGCGAGCCCTGATCCGCGAAACGCTGCGCGCCTCGGCGGCACAGAGGGGCCGCCCGCACCACACCGCCCACCGGACGCTTGTGGGGGAGTGGATGCTGTCGGATGCGGGGGAGCGGGAGGTCAGTCGGCCTTGATGCCCGCTGCCTTGATCACCTGCGCCCACTTCTCCACTTCCGTCTTCTGGAAGGCTGCGATCTGCGCGGTTGTCAGGTCGGCGGGCTCCATCCCGAAGCCCTTGAGCTTGTCCTGCATCTCGGGCGTCGCGAGGATCTTGCGGATCTCGGTGTGCAGGCGGTCGACGACGGGGGGCGGCGTGCCCGCGGGCACGAAGATCGCCTGCCACGACACCACCTCGAAGTCCTGCAGGCCGGGCACGCCCGACTCGGCCACCGTGGGCACGTCGGGCATCGAGGCCAGGCGCTTGGCCGAGGTGACGGCGATGGCGCGCAGCTTGCCGCTCTGGATGTGCGGGCCGGCCACCACGGTGGTGTCGAACATCATGTCGACCTGGCCGCCGATCACGTCCTGGATCGCCGGGCCGCTGCCCTTGTAGGGGATGTGCGTGAACTTCACGCCCGACTTGAAGCCGAGCAGCTCCAGCGCCAGGTGCTGCGAGGTGCCCGTGCCCGCCGAGGCCGACGAGAGGCCGCCGGCCTTGGCCTTGCTCGCGGCGATCACGTCCTTCAGCGTCTTGTAGGGGCTGGCCTGGTTCACCACCAGCACCACGGGGTTGGTGCCGATGAGCGTCACGGGCGCGAACGACTTCTGCGGGTCGTAGCCCAGCTTGGGGTACAGGCTCACGTTGATCGCGTGCGAGCTGATCGTGCCGCCCACCAGCGTGAAGCCGTCGGGCGCGGCGCGCGCGCCGATCTCCGAGCCCACGCTGCCGCCGGCGCCGCCCTTGTTGTCGATGATCACGCTCGTGCCCAGCACGGTGCCGAGCTTCTGCCCGATGAGGCGGCCCAGCACGTCGGTGGTGCCGCCCGCGGGAAAGGGCACGAGGTAGGTGATGGCCTTGCCCGTGGGCCAGGTGTTGCCGCCCTGCGCGAAGGCGGGCAGGGCTGCCGCCAGCGAGGCGGCGAGGGCGGACTGGATGAGTGTGCGGCGTTGCATGGCAGTGTCTCCTTCTCGTGTCGCGTTCACGGCTTGATGTTCAGCTTGGTGATCAGCGCCTTGAAGTAGGCGTTGTCCTTGGCCAGCGTTTCCTTGAACACCGCGCCGTCGGTGTAGACGTAGCCCAGGTTCTGCTTGTCCATCACCTCGTGCATCAGCGGCTCGGCGGCGGTCTTGGCGGTGATCTCGCGCAGCTTGGCCATCACTTCGGGCGGCGTGTTCTTCGGCGCGCCCAGGCCGCGCCACGTGCCGATCGACAGGTCGATGCCGCGCTCCTTGGCGGTCGGGATCTTCTCGAAGCCCTTCACGCGCTTGTCGGCCATCACCATCAGCACCTTGAGCTTGCCGCCCTGCACATGCGTCGTGACTTCGGCGGGGCTCACGGCCACGGCCTCGATGTGGCCGCCCAGCAGCGCCAGCACGGCGGGCGCGGCGCCCTGGAACGGGATGTGGCCGAACTTGGTGCCGGTCTTGTCTTCGAGCGCGGCGGCGGCCAGGTGCCAGATCGAACCGTTGCCCGAGTTGCCCACGCGGATGCCCTCGGGCGACTTCTTCGCGGCGGCGAGGAACTCTTCGATGGTGTTCCACGGCGCATCGGCCTTCACGGTGATCGCGGCCGGGTCGGCGTTGAGCTGCGCAATGGGCTGGAAGTCGTCGTAGTTGAACTTGGCCAGGCCCAGGTGCGGCAGCGTGAGCAGCTCCACCGTGAGCACGGCGAGCTTGTAGCCGTCGGGCTTGGCGTTGATCACCTCGGTCCAGCCGATGGCGCCGCCCGCGCCGGGGCGGTTGACGATCACGATGCTCTGCGAGATGTGCTTGCGGCTGGCTTCCGAGAACGCGCGTGCCAGGCCGTCGGTGCCGCCGCCGGGCTGGTAGGGCACGAGCAGCTCGATGGTGCGGTTCGGGAAGTCGCTGGCTTGCGCCGCGGCGGGCGCGGCCAGACCGAGCGAGAGGGCGGCGGTGGCCGAAAGGGCGGCAAGGCCGCGGACGAACTGGCTTCTTTGCATGGTGTCTCTGTCTCCGTTGTTGATCTGTTGTGTGGCGCAGGGGAGGGCGCAGGCTCAGGGCATGTACTGCCCGCCGTTCACCTCGAGCACCTGCCCCGTCACGTAGCCCGAGAGCTGTTCGGACGCGAGGTACAGGAACGCGCCCACGCACTCGTCGGCCGTGCCCAGGCGCCCCATCGGGATGCCGGTCCTGAAGGTCTCGAGCATTGCGGGCGTCGAGAAGCGGTCCTGGAACGGCGTCTGGATCACGCCCGGTGCCACCGCGTTCACGCGGATGCGGTCGCCCACGAGTTCCCGGGCCAGGCCGTGCGTTGCGGTGCTCACGAAGCCCTTGGCGCCCGCGTACAGGTAGGCGCCAGGGCCGCCACCGGTGCGTGCGGCCACCGAGGTCACGTTGATGATGGCGCCGCTGCCTTGCTTGCGCATCTGCGGCACGGCTTCGCGGCAGAAGGCCAGTACCGAGCGCGCGTTGATGTGCATCACCTCGTCGAACAGCGCATCGTCGAACTCGGCGATGGGCATGCGCTTGACCAGGCTGCCGGCGTTGTTTACCAGCACGTCGATGCGGCCGAACTGCGCCGTGGTTTCTTGCACGCAGGCGCGGATCGCGGCGGTGTCGCGCACGTCGGCCTGCAGCGCGAAGGCCGTGCCGCCGGCGGCGCGGATGGTGTCGACCACGCGGGTCGCCGCCTCGGTCGAGCTGTTGTAGTGCACGGCCACGCGCATGCCGCGCGCGGCAAACGCGATGGCCACCGCGGCGCCGATGCCGGTGCTGGCGCCGGTGACGAGGGCGGTCTTGTCCTTGAGGTCTTCCATGGCTGTGCTCCGTGAGGGTGGTTCGATCAGGTGACCGGTGCCGGGTTGAACAGCACCAGTGCGTTGTGCAGCTTCCAGTGCTCGGCCCAGGTCTTCTTGCGGCCGCTGGCCACGTCGAGCATCAGGCGGAACATCTCCCAGCCGATGTCCTCGATGCTGGCCTCGCCGTCGGCGATGCGGCCCGCGTTCACGTCCATCAGGTCGTGCCAGCGGCGCGCGAGGTCGCTGCGCGTGGCGACCTTGATCACCGGCACCTCGGCCAGCCCGTAGGGCGTGCCGCGGCCGGTGGTGAACACGTGCAGGTTCATGCCGGCCGCCAGCTGCAGCGTGCCGCAGATGAAGTCGCTGGCTGGCGTGGCGGCGTAGATCAGGCCCTTCTGCTTCGCCTTCTCGCCGGGCGCGAGCACGCCGGTGATCGGCGCCGAGCCCGACTTGACGATCGAGCCCATCGCCTTCTCGACGATGTTCGACAGCCCGCCTTTCTTGTTGCCCGGCGTGGTGTTGGCGCTTCGGTCGACGCGGCCCTTGTCGAGGTAGGCGTCGTACCAGGCCATCTCGCGGATCATGGCGTCGGCCACCTCGGGCGTGGACGCGCGCGAGGTGAGCTGGTCGATGCCGTCGCGCACCTCGGTCACTTCCGAGAACATCACGGTGGCGCCCGCGCGCACCAGCAGGTCGGTGCAAAAGCCCACGGCGGGGTTGGCGGTGACGCCCGAGAAGGCGTCGCTGCCGCCGCACTGCACGCCCACGACGAGTTCGCTTGCGGGCACGGTCTCGCGTCGGCGCTGGTTCAGGCGCGCGAGGTGCACGTCGGCCTGGCGCATCACCGAATCGATCATCGACATGAAGCCCACGTGCGCGTCGTCCTGCAGGCAGACCACGTCGAGATCTTCGGCGGGCGCGCCGCGCTGGTCGGTGATGGGGATGGTGCCGGGCGGCAGCAGCCGCTCGGGCTGCAGCTTCTCGCAGCCCAGGCTCACGACCATCACCTCGCCGCCGAAGTTGGGGTTGAGGCTGATGTTGCGCAGGGTGCGGATCGGCACGATAGCGTCGGGCGCGTCGATGGCCACGCCGCAGCCGTAGCTGTGCTCGAGCGCCACCACGTCGTCGACATTCGGGTACTTCAGCAGCAGCTCGGCCTTGATGCGCTGCACGGCGAATTCGGTGACGCCCGCCACGCACTGCACGGTCTGCGTGATCGCGAGGATGTTGCGCGTGCCTACCGAGCCGTCGGCGTTGCGGTAGCCCTCGAAGGTGTAGCCCTCGAGCGGCGGCAGGGCAGGGGGCTTGACCGTGGCGATGGGCAGGCCGTCGAGCTCCGGCGCGACCGGCATGCGCATCACGCGCTCGTGCACCCAGCTGCCGCGCGGCAGCGCCTTGAGCGCGTAGCCGATCACCACGTTGTAGCGGCGGATGGCGTCGCCTTCGGCCAGGTCGACGAGTGCCACCTTGTGGCCCTGGGGCACGGTGTCGACCAGCACCAGGCCGTCGTCGAAGGCCGTGCCGGCCTTCAGGCCGCCGTCGTTCGCGACGATGGCCACGTTGTCGGCCGCGTGGATGCGGATGTACAGCGGCGGTCGGGTGTTCGCATCGGCCATCGGGAGGCCCTTTCTCTTTTCTTTACTTGACCACCATGAAGAGGCTCGGCAGCCAGGTGGAAAACGCCGGCACGAAGGTGACCACGCCGAGCGCGAAGATCAGCGCGCCGTAGAAGGGCCAGATCGTGCGCATCACCGTGCCCACCGACACCCCGCCGATGGCGCAACCGACGAACTGCGTGGTGCCCACGGGCGGCGTGTTCAGGCCCAGCGCGCAGTTGATGAGCATCACCACGCCGAACTGCACCGAGGTCATGCCGTACTGCTGTGCAATGGGCAGGAAGATCGGCGTGCACAGCAGGATGGTCGCGGCCATGTCCAGGAAGGTGCCCAGCACGAACAGGATGATGTTGATGAGCAGGAAGATCATCCACGGCGTGGTCGTCACCTGCGACAGCATCTGGCCCGTGAGCTCGGCCACGCCGTACAGGCTGATGAGATAGCCGAAGGTGCTCGAGATGCCGATCAGCAGCAGGATCACGCCCGTGGTGCGCACCGCCTTCGAAGCCGCCTTGATGAAGTGCTCCCACTTCAGCGTGCGGTACACGAAGATGGTGAGTGCCAGCGCATAGAGCACCGCCACGGCCGCCGATTCGGTCGCCGTGAAGATGCCCGACAGGATGCCGCCGAGGATCAGCACCACGATGAACAGGCCCGGCAGCGCCGCCGCGAACGAGCGCGCCACGATGGCCCAGCCCGGGAAGCTGCCGGCCGGGTAGCCGCGCTTCACGGCCACGAGGTACGCCGCCGCGAGGTTGCTCAGCGTGAGCACCGCCGCCGGCAGCAGGGCCGCCAAAATCAGCGCCGCGATCGACACCTTGCCGCCCGCCGCGAGCGAGTAAATGATGAGGTTGTGGCTGGTCGGCATCAGCGCGCCGACCAGGGCCGCGTGGGTCGTCACGTTGACCGCGTAGTCGGCGTGGTAGCCCTCCTTCTTCATCATCGGGATCATCACGGCGCCCATGGCCGAGACGTCCGCCACGGGCGAGCCCGAGACGCCGCCGAACAGCGTGCAGGCCACCACGTTCGACATGCCCAGGCCGCCGCGCACGTGGCCCACGAGATTGCGCGCGAAGTTGACGATGCGGTCCGCGATGCCGCCGTAGAGCATCAGCTCGCCGGCAAAGATGAAGAACGGAATCGCAAGGAACGAGAAGATGCCCATGCCCGAGGTCATCTGCTGGAAGCCCACCGCGAGCGGCAGGCCTTCGTACAGCAGCGTGGCCAGGGCCGACAGCCCGATCGAGAACGCCACCGGCACGCCGAGCAGCAGGAACAGCGTGAACGAGAGGCAAAGAATGAGAAGAGGGGTCGTCATGATGAGGTTCAGCCCCAGGCGGGTTCGACTTCGCGGCCTTGGGCCAAGGCGATGATGTGTTCGATCGAGAACATCACAATGAGGACGCCGGACACGGCGGCGGGCACGTACTTCCAGCCTTCGGAAATCCACAGCGTGGGCAGGCGGTAGTCCCACACCGATTCGGCGAGCGAGGCGCAGTTCCAGGCCATGGCCAGGCCGAACAGCAGGATCAGCGCGTGGATGAGGTATTCCATCTTCAGGCGCAGCCAGTCGGGCGCGAGCACGAGAAAAGATTCGAGCCCGATGTGGCCCGCGTCGCGCACGCCCACGGCCACGCCCAGCATGGTCACGTAGAGCACCAGCAGCAGCGCGAGGCTCTCGGCCCAGGTGGGGGTGTTGTTGAGCACGTAGCGGCCGAACACCTGCCAGCTCACGGCGCAGATCACCGCGACGAGACCGAGGATGCCCAACCACATGCAGGCACGGGCGAGCGTGCGGCAAAGTTTGGTGTACATATTTCCAGCGCGAAAAATGGAGAGGCTCCGGCTCTTCGTGGCCCCCGGGCAGGGGGCGCAGGGTCACGAAGTGCGCGAAGCCTGGGGGCGAGCCCTGTTTACTTCGTGTCCTGGACGCGCTTGACCAGGTCCTTGAGCTTCGCGTCCGTGATGAACTTGTCGTACACCGGCTTCATCGCGGCCTGGAACGGAGCCTTGTCGACGTCGATGATCTCGGCGCCGCCGGCCTTCACCGTGGCCAGCGACTTCACTTCGCGCTCCTGCCACTGCTTGCGCATGTAGGGCACCGATTCCTTGGCGGCCTGGCGCAGCCAGCCCTGTTCTTCGGCGGAGAGCTTGTCCCACGCGCGCTTGGAGAACAGCAGCATCTCGGGCGCCATCGAGTGCTCGGTCTTGCTGTAGTACTTGGCGACCTCGAAGGCGCGCGCGCTTTCGTAGGTGGGGTAGTTGTTTTCGGCGGCGTCGATGAGGCCGGTCTTCAGGCCCGTGTAGACCTCGCCCATCGGCATCGGCGTGGCGTTGGCGCCCATGGCCTCGAGCATCGACACCCACAGGTCGGACTGCTGCACGCGCACCTTCAGGCCCTTCATGTCGGCGAAGTTACGCACCGGCTTCTTGGCCGTGAACATCGAGCGCGCGCCACTGTCGTAGTAGGCCAGGCCCACGAAGCCCTGCTTCTCGCACGACTTCAGGATTTCTTCGCCGACCGGGCCGTCGAGCACCTTGTGCAGATGCTCCACCGAACGGAACAGGAAGGGCATGGTCGGCACCTGCGTCTCGGGGCAGATGTTGTTCATGGGCGCGATGTTCACGCGCACCATCTGCAGCGCGCCGATCTTGGTCTGCTCGATCGTGTCTTTCTCGTTGCCGAGCGCGCTGTTGTTGAAGACCTTGATGCTGTGCTTGCCCCCGGACAGCGCCTTGAGCCGTTCGCTCATGAACTTCACGGCGGTCACGGTGGGGTAGTCGTCGGGGTGGATGTCGGCCGAGCGGAACTCGGTGGCGCCGGCGGCCAGCGTGGTCAACGCGGCCGCCGCGCCGGCAGCAAGTGCGATGAGTGTCTTGTAGAGCTTCATTTGTCTCGTCCTCTTGGTGGTTGTCGTGAATGAAAGAAAAAAGAAAGGGGTCAGCCGCCGAAGGCCGGCTCGGGCACGCCCGCCACGCCGGGGCGCAGCGCGAACACGCCGCCGGCCAGCGGCTGGTCCGACAGGTCGATGCCGCCGGGGCGGATCGAGGTGACGAACAGCGTGTCGAGCTTCGTGCCGCCGAAGGCGCACATGGCGGGCTTCTTCACCGGCACGGCGAGCGAGCGGTCGAGCCGGCCGTCGGGCGTGAAGCGGTGCACCAGGCCGGCGTCGTTGCCGCAGATCCAGTAGCAGCCGTCGACGTCCATCGCCGCGCCATCGGGGCGGCCGGGCAGGGGATTCATGTCGACGAACAGGCGCCGGTTGCTCGGCGTGCCGGTGTCGGTGTCGTAGTCGAAGGCCCAGACGGCCTGCACGCTCGGGTGCGAGTCCGACAGGTACATCGTGCGGCCGTCGGGGCTGAAGGCCAGGCCGTTGGGAACAATCAGGTCGTCCAGTTGCAAGGCCGCGCCGTCGTCGCCGGGGCCGTGGCGGTACAGGCGGCCGACGCGCGCGCCCGCTGCCATGTCCAGCAGCATCGTGCCGGCCCAGAAGCGGCCTTGCCGGTCGCAGCGGCCGTCGTTGAAGCGCATGCCCGGCGCGGCGTGCGCCACCGGAGCGAGCGGCGTGGCCGCGAGCGTGCCGTCGGTGCGCTCACGCAGCGCGAACAGGCCGCTTTCCATGCCGGAGATCCATTCGCCGGGCCGGCCGGCACGCGGTGCGATGCAGGCGATCATTTCGTCGGCGCGCCATTGCGCATGGCCTTCACTGGCGTGCCAGCGGTTCAGTGTGCGCGCGGGAATGTCGACCCAGTACAGCGCCTGCTGCGCGGCCAGCCACACCGGGCTTTCGCCCGTGCCGTTGCGTGCGTCGAGAACGAGTTCGGCTTGCATGCGGTGCGGCCCGTTCAGTCGCCGAACGGGCCTTGTGCGGTGAAGGCGCCGCCCTGGTAGATGGCGTTCGGGTCGGTGGGCGCCACCTTCGGCTGCGCCTCGACCTTGTCGCGGAACACCTCGGAGCTGTCTTGCGGCACGAAACCCAGGTGCGCGGCGGCGGCGTTGTCCCACCACAGGTCGCGGTTGGCCGACATGCCGTAGACCACCGTGTGCTTCACGTCGGGCGTGAAGAGCGACTTCTGGATCAGCGTCGTGAGGTCGCGGTAGCTGAGCCAGGTGCTCATCATCCGGCGGTTGAGCGGTTCGGGAAACGACGAGCCGATGCGGATGCTCACCGTCTCGATGCCCCAGCGGTCGAAGTAGAACTGCGCCATGTCTTCGCCGAAGGACTTCGACAGGCCGTAGTAGCCGTCGGGCCGGCGCGCGGCGTGCGCGTCGATGTGCTCGTCCTGCTTGTAGAAGCCGATCACGTGGTTCGAGCTGGCGAACACCACGCGCTTCACGCCGTGGCGGCGCGCGGCTTCGTACAGGTTGAACACGCCCTTGATGTTGGCTTCGAGCACTTCTTCAAACGGGCGCTCGACCGACACGCCGCCGAAATGGGCGATGGCGTCGCAGCCGGCGACCAGCGCGTCGACCGCGGCCTTGTCGGACAGGTCGCAGGGCACGACTTCTTCATGCGCGCCCGTGGCCGGCGCGATGTCGGCGATGTCGGAAAGGCGGATCACGTTCGCAAAAGGCGCGAGCCGTTCGCGCAGCACGCGACCCAGGCCGCCGGCGGCGCCGGTCAGCAGCAGGCGGCCGAGCTGGGGGGAGGGGGCTTCAGGCGTCGACATGTCTTCGGGATGTGTGAGGGGAAGCGGAGGAGGTGGACAACGTCGTCACCGTTTTTAGGTGATAAGTTATCTGTTGTCGTACAACTGTGAGGGGATTATGATCGTCGTCATGGCCTCAACGACTGCGGGTAATCCCGAAGTTCAGACAACGACCGCTGACAACCCGGCGGGCAACGCCGCTTTCGTGGGGCGGCCGCGCCAGCGCGCGCGCGGCCTGGCGAACGGGCTGGTGGAAGACCTGGGCGAGAAGATCCGCAGCCAGTCGCTGCGCCCCGGCGACAAGCTGCCGACCGAGTCGGCCATCATGCAGGCCTACGGCGTGAGCCGCACCGTGGTGCGCGAGGCGCTGTCCAAGCTGCAGGCGGGCGGGCTGGTCGAGACGCTGCACGGCGTGGGCACCTTCGTGCTGCAGCCGCGTCCGGGTGGCATGGGCGGCGTGTTCCGCCTCGATCCCGGCGAGATCGCGACCTCGGTCGACGTGCTCGCCGTGCTCGAGCTGCGCATCAGCCTGGAGACCGAATCCGCCGGGCTGGCCGCGAGCCGGCGCACCGACGAGCAGCTGGTCGCGATGCGCCAGGCGCTCGACGCGTTCGAGCAGAACGTCAAGGTGGGCGGCGACACCGTGGGACCCGACTTCGCCTTCCACCTGGAGATCGCGCAGTCGACCGGCAACCCCTACTTCGCCGACATCATGCGGCACCTGGGCACGACGATCATCCCGCGCACGCGCATCAGCGCGATCCGCGTGCAGGACGGCAGCTACCTGAGCCGCGTGAACCGCGAGCACGAGGAAATCTACGCGGCCATCGCGCGCCGCGACCCCGAGTCGGCACGTGCCGCGATGCGCATTCACCTGACCAACAGCCGCGAGCGGCTGCGCATGGCGCAGGAAGCCGCGCAACAGCAAAAAGCCAGGGCGGAAGCGGCCGGCCACGGCACCGCCTCGTCCGACAACACCCCTTCGCGCTGAGTTCGCCCCGGGTTTTCGGGGCTCAAGTCTGGACAAGCTGATTTTCTAGTTGTACGATGACTGATAACATGCAGCGCCATCGCGGCCCCGCATGCCTGCATCGAACCTCAGGAGACAGCCCCCATGACCGTCAACCGACGCGGCGCGCTCGGCGCCGCCCTCGCCACCACACTGGCCGCCAGCCTGCCCTTGCACGCGTTTGCGCAAGGGGCGGGCGGCACCTGGCCTTCCAAGCCCATTCGTCTCATCGTGCCGTACCCGCCGGGCGGCTCGTCGGACATCATTGCGCGCGCCATCGGCCAGCCGCTGTCCGAGGCGCTGGGCCAGCCCGTGGTCATCGAGAACCGCGCGGGCGCCAACGGCAACCTCGGCGCCGACATGCTGGCCAAGGCGCCGGCCGACGGCCACACGCTCATGCTGTGCGACCTCGGCGCGCTGGCCATCAGCCCGTCGCTGTACCCCAAGCTGCCGTTCGACCCCTCGAAGGACCTGCGCAGCGTGGCCATGCTGGCCTACTCGCCGCACCTGCTGGTGGTGCACCCGTCGGTGCAGGCCAACACGCTGAAGGAACTGGTCGAGCTGTCGAAGAAGAGCGACCTCAACTTCGCCGTCACCGCCAGCGGCAGCACCGCGCACCTGGCCGGCGTCGAGCTGCAGCGCAAGAGCGGCGCCAAGTGGGAGTACGTGCCCTACAAGGGCGGCGTGCAGGCCGTGCTCGACACCGTCGCGGGCCAGACGCAGGTGCTCATGAACGGCATGCTGGCCACCTACCCGCATGTGCAAAGCGGCAAGCTCAAGCTCATCGCGGTGTCGAAGTCGACGCGCATGCCGCTGATCGGCAGCGTGCCGACCATCGCGGAGCAGGGCGTTCCCGGCTACGAATCGGGCACATGGCAGGGCATGGTCGCGGCGCGCGGCACCCCTGACGCGGTGATCGCCCGGCTCAACAAGGAACTGGTCCGCATCATCCGCACGCCCGACATCCGGGCGCGCCTTGCGGGGCAGGGCGCCGAGGTCGTGACCATGACCGCGCCCGAGCAGGACCAGTTCTTCGCCAAGGAACGCGCGCGCTGGGCGCAGGTCATCCAGCAGGCCAATCTCAAGCTCGACTGAGCGGCCCCTTCTTCTTATCTCTTCTTTTCCTCATTTCTCTTTTTTCACTGGACGACTTCCGATGAACCCGCAAGAACTCAAGACCATCATGGGCTCCGGCCTGCTCTCGTTCCCGCTGACCGACTTCGACAGCAACGGCGACTTCAACAAGAAGGGCTACATCGAGCGCCTCGAATGGCTGGCGCCCTACGGCGCGAGCGCGCTGTTCGCCGCGGGTGGCACGGGCGAGTTCTTCTCGCTGACGGGTGACGAGTACCCCGGCATCATCCAGACCGCGGTCGACACCTGCCGCGGCGTGGTACCGATCATTGCTGGCGCCGGCGGCCCGACGCGCTTCGCCATCCAATGCGCGCAAGCGGCAGAGAAGGCCGGCGCGCACGGCATCCTGCTGCTGCCGCACTACCTCACCGAAGCCGGCCAGGAAGGCCTGGCCGCGCACGTCGAGGCCGTGTGCAAGAGCGTGAAGTTCGGCGTGATCGTCTACAACCGCGCTTCGAGCCGCCTCAAGCCCGACACGCTGGCCCGCCTGGCCGAGCGCAACCCGAACCTCGTCGGCTTCAAGGACGGCGTGGGCGACATCGAAGCGATGGTCGCGATCTTCCAGAAGATGGGCGACCGCTTCGCCTACCTGGGCGGCCTGCCCACGGCCGAGGTCTATGCCGCCGCCTACAAGGCGATGGGCACGCCCGTGTATTCGTCGGCGGTCTTCAACTTCATTCCGAAGACGGCGATGGATTTCTATCACGCGGTTGCCAACGACGACATGGCCACGCAGCACCGTCTGCTGAAGAACTTCTTCATGCCCTACCTGGAGCTGCGCAACCGCGTGCCCGGCTACGCCGTGAGCATCGTGAAGGCGGGCGCCAAGCTCGTCGGCCACGACGCCGGCCCCGTGCGCGCGCCGCTGACCGACCTGAAGCCCGACGAGATGGACGCGCTGAAGGCGCTCATCGACACGCTCGGCCCGCAGTAAGCCGGCACTGATCGCAGTCGACCGCACCACAAAACAAACAGGAGACAACGACATGCTCATCAGAAAATTCCTGCTCGCCGCCGCAGCGACCGCCGTGTTCGCGGGTTGTGCCGCCAGCGGTGGCAGCAGCAGCGGCGCAGCGGCCGAACCCGCAGTGGCCGCGGCCGCCGAGCGGCTGCGCGTCGCCATGGTTGACCCGACGCCCGCCGCGCTGCGCGCGCTGGTGTCCGACGACCTGAGCTACGGCCATTCGGGCGGCAAGGTCGACACGCAGGCCAGCTTCATCGCCGACCTGCTCGACCGCAAGTCCGACTTCGTGACCATCGCGATCACCGACCAGACCGTGAAGGTCGTCGACGGAAACACCGCCATCGTGCGCCACACGCTCACGGCCGACACCAACGACTCAGGCAAGCCCGGCAAGGTCGCGCTGAAGATCCTCGGCGTCTGGCAGAAGCAGGGCGGCGAATGGAAGCTGCTCGCGCGCCAGGCTGTGCGCCTTCCTTCCTGATCGGACCACCGCGCATGAAGAGAACGCAATTCCTGGCGACGGGCCTCGCGCTCGCCGCCACCGCGCTGCTGTCGCCGCTGCACGCCTCGGCGCAGGCCGAGGCATGGCCGCAGCAGAAACCTGTGACGATCATCGTGCCGTTCCCGGCCGGCGGCTCCACCGACATGGTGGCGCGCGCGCTGGCGCAGCAGTTGCAGGCCAAGCTCGGCGGCAGCTTCGTGGTCGACAACCGGCCCGGCGCCACCGGCACCATCGGCACCGGCTTCGTGCGGCGCGCACTGCCCGACGGCTACACGCTGCTGGTGTCGTCGCTCGGCGCCTTCGTCGTCACGCCGCACCTGCAAAAGAGCGTGCCCTACGACGCCACCAAGGACTTCGACTACATCAGCGTGCCCGTGCAGGCGCCCAACGTGCTCGTGGCGAATGTCGCGCGGCCTGAACACACCGTGGCCGACGTGCTCGCGCTGTTGCGCAAGACGCCCGGCAAGGTCTCGTTCGCGAGCTCGGGCAACGGTTCGTCCGACCATCTCTCGGCCGAGCTCTTCTGGCAGCAATCGAAGACCGAAGGCGTGCACGTGCCCTACAAGGGCGGCGCGCCGGCGGTGAACGACCTGCTGGGCAACCAGGTCGATTTCTCGTTCCAGAACGTGAACGCCGTGCTGCCGCACATCCGCGCCGGCAAGCTGCGCGCGCTGGCCGTCACCGGCGACAAGCGCTCGCCCGTGCTGCCCGACGTGCCCACGCTCGCCGAGGCCGGCGTGAAGGGCGCGGAGGTCTATTCGTGGCAAGGCATGGCCGCGCCCAAGGGCCTGCCGCCCGCCACGAAGAAGAAGCTGAGCGACGCGGTCATCACCGCCATGCAGGACCCCGAGACGAAGAAGCGCATGCTCGACCAGGGCCTGGAAATCGTCGCCAGCACGCCCGAGGACTTCACCGCCTTCCAGTTGCGCGAGTGGGCGCGATGGAAGACATTGATCGACACCCGCCACATCACCGCCGATTGAGGCCACAGCCCGAAGATGACAAGTCCTGAATCCGTTTCCCCTGTTGTGTCGGGCGCGCCCGTCGTCACCGCCATGCGCGTCGTGCCCGTCGCGGGCCACGACAGCATGCTGATGAACCTCAGCGGTGCGCACGGCCCGTTCTTCACGCGCAACCTGCTGATCCTGACCGACAGCGCCGGCCACACCGGCGTGGGCGAGGTGCCGGGCGGCGAGAAGATCCGCCAGACGCTCGAAGACGCGCGCGACCTCATCGTGGGCCAGCCCATCGGCAACCACAACGCCGTGCTCAACCGCATGCGCAGCGCCTTCGCCGCGCGCGACAGCGGCGGACGCGGCCTGCAGACCTTCGACCTGCGCGTGACCATCCATGCCGTGACCGCCGCCGAGGCCGCGCTGCTCGACCTGCTGGGCCAGCACCTGGGCGTGCCCGTGGCCGCGCTGCTCGGCGAAGGCCAGCAACGCGATGCGGTGCAGATGCTCGGCTACCTGTTCTACGTGGGCGACCGCACGAAGACCGACCTGCCGTACGAGACCGACCCCGGCGCCGACAACGACTGGTTTCGCCTGCGCCACGAAGAGGCCATGACCCCTGAGGCCATCGTGCGACTGGCCGAGGCCACGCATGCGCGCTACGGTTTCACCGACTTCAAGCTCAAGGGCGGCGTGCTGCGCGGCGAGGAAGAAGTCGAGGCGATCCGCGCGTTGCACGCGCGCTTTCCGCAGGCACGCGTCACGCTCGACCCCAACGGCGGCTGGCTGCTGGCCGACGCCATCCGCCTGTGCCGCGACCTGCACGGCGTGATGGCCTATGCCGAAGACCCATGCGGTGCCGAAGGCGTGTTCTCGGGCCGCGAAGTGATGGCCGAATTCCGCCGCGCCACGGGCCTGCCCACCGCCACCAACATGGTCGCCACCGATTGGCGCGAGATGGTGCACAGCCTCTCGCTGCAGTCGGTCGACATTCCGTTGGCCGACCCGCACTTCTGGACCATGCAGGGCTCGGTGCGCGTGGCGCAGCTGTGCCAGGCCTGGGGCCTGACCTGGGGCTCGCATTCGAACAACCACTTCGACGTGTCGCTCGCGATGTTCACGCACGTGGCCGCGGCGGCGCCCGGCAAGGTCACGGCCATCGACACGCACTGGATCTGGCAGGACGGCCAGCGCCTCACGAAGGCGCCGCTGCAGATCGAGGGCGGCCTCGTGCAGGTGCCCACGCGCGGCGGCCTGGGCATCGAGCTCGACATGGCCGAGGTCGAGAAGGCGCACCATCTGTACCTGAAGCATGGTCTCGGCGCGCGCAACGATGCGCAGGCAATGCAGTTCCTCATTCCGAGCTGGACCTTCGACAACAAGCGCCCCTGCATGGTCCGCTGAGCGCCCGGTGCCTTCGTGCGCTGACGGCTGAAACATCCAAGGAGACTGAATGAACAAGCACATGGATCGCCGTCGCCTGCTGCAAGCGGCTGCCGGCTCGGCACTCGGCGCGGTGGCTGCCGCTGCGGGCGCCCAGTCGTTTCCCTACAAGCCGCAGCAGCGGTATCCCGATCCGTCGGTGCTGATCCTCGACCCCAGCTTTGCGAAGTACCGCATCTACAGCAGCACGCTCGAGCAGGTCGGCACCGGCATGCGCTGGGCCGAGGGCCCGGTGTACCTGCCGCGCGAGGGTTATCTCGTGTGCAGCGACATCCCGAACAACAGGCTGATGCGCTACGAGGAGAAGACCGGCGAGTTCAAGGTCCACAAGGCGAACGCCGGCTACTGCAACGGCAACACGCGCGACCGGCAGGGCCGCCTCATCAGCTGCGAGCACTCGGTGACGCGGCGCGTGGTGCGCACCGAGGCCGACGGGCGCATGACCGTGCTGGCCGACCGCTACCAGGGCAAGCGGCTGAATTCGCCGAACGACGTGGTCGTGAAGTCGGACGACACCGTGTGGTTCACCGACCCGCTCTTCGGCATCTCGGGCACGTGGGAAGGCGAGAAGGCCGCGCCCGAGCAGGCGACGACCAACGTGTACCGCCTCACGCCCGACGGCCAGCTCTCGGCGGTGATCACCGACCTCGTGAACCCGAACGGCCTGGCCTTCTCGCCGGACGAGAAGAAGCTCTACGTCGTCGAATGGAAGGGCACGCCCAACCGCAGCCTCTGGAGCTATGACGTGGCGGCCGACGGCAGCGTATCGAACAAGCTGAAGCTCATCGACGGCACGGGTGCCGCGGCGCTCGACGGATTTCGCGTCGACCGCGACGGCAACCTCTGGATGGGCTGGGGCTGGAACGGCGCGCTCGCGCCCGAACCCGCCGATGCCGGCAACGGCATGAAGGTCTATCAGCCGCAGGCGAAATCCGAAGACCTCGATGGCGTCAAGATCTTCAACGCGCAAGGCAAGCCCATCGGTTTCATCCGCCTGCCCGAACGCTGTGCCAACCTCACCTTCGGCGGCCCCAAGAACAACCGCCTCTACATGGCGGCCAGCCATTCGCTGTACGCCCTCTACGTGGAGTCCGAAGGCGCCACCTAGCCTTGAGACTTTCCAACCTCCTCACCGCAACAGCACACAAGCAAGGACATCGACGATGACTGAATTCAACAACCTCATCAATGGCGAATGGCTGGCTGGCCAAAGCTACAGCCCCAACATCAACCCCAGCAACCTGGCCGACGTGCTGGGCCAGTACACGCAGGGCGACAAGGGTCACGTCGACGCGGCCGTGGCCGCCGCCACCGCCGCCTTCCCCGCCTGGGCGACGGGCAGCATCCAGGCGCGCTCCGATGCGCTCGACAAGATCGGCACGGAGATCCTGGCGCGCAAGGAAGAGCTCGGCACGCTGCTGGCGCGCGAAGAAGGCAAGACCAAGGCCGAAGGCATCGGCGAGGCCACGCGCGCGGGGCAGATCTTCAAGTTCTTCGCGGGCGAGTGCCTGCGCCTCGCGGGCGAGGTGCTGCCGTCGGTGCGCCCGAACATCGGCGTGGAGATCACGCGCGAGCCGGTGGGCGTGGTCGGGCTCATCACGCCATGGAACTTCCCCATCGCGATTCCTGCCTGGAAGATCGCGCCCGCGCTGGCCTTCGGCAACTGCGTGGTGCTCAAGCCCGCCGACCTCGTGCCGGGCTGCGCCTGGGCGCTGGCCGAGATCATCAGCCGCTCGGGCATTCCGGCCGGCGTTTTCAACCTCGTGATGGGGCGCGGCAGCGTGATCGGCGATGCGCTGGTCAATCACCCCGGCATCCATGCGATCAGCTTCACGGGCTCGGTGGGCGTGGGCCGCAACATCGCGGTGCAATGCGTCACCAACCACAAGAAGGTGCAGCTCGAAATGGGCGGCAAGAACCCGCAGGTGGTGCTCGACGACGCCGACCTCGCGCAGGCCGTGGAGCTCAGCGTGCAGAGCGCGTTCTACTCGACCGGCCAGCGCTGCACGGCGTCGAGCCGCCTCATCGTGACCGAGGGCATCTACCCGAAGTTCATCGAGGCGATGAAGGCGCGCATGGCGAAGATCAAGGTCGGCGACGCGCTGGCGCAGGGCACGGACGTGGGGCCGGTGTCGTCGAAGTCGCAGCTCGACCAGGACATGGAATACGTCGCCATCGGCAAGGGCGAAGGCGCCACGCTGGCGGCCGGTGGTGAACTGCTGAAGCTGGAGACGGACGGCTACTACATGTCGCCGGCGCTGTTCAGTGAGTCCGCCGCGAACATGCGCATCAACCGCGAGGAGGTGTTCGGGCCGGTGGCGAGCGTGATCCGCGTGAAGAACTACGAAGAGGCGCTGGCGACGGCGAACGACACGGAGTTCGGTTTGTCGGCCGGCATCGCGACGACCTCGCTGAAGTACGCGACGCACTTCAAGCGGCACAGCCAGGCGGGCATGGTGATGGTCAACCTGCCGACGGCGGGGGTGGACTATCACGTGCCCTTCGGTGGTCGCAAAGGATCGAGCTATGGACCGAGGGAGCAGGGCAAGTACGCGCAGGAGTTCTTCACTACGGTGAAGACGGCTTACACGTTGGCCTGACGCCTCTTTCTGAATTGTTGGAAGCCCCCAGTCGGGGGCTTTTTTACGCCTGTGTTTTTCGGGGCGCGTGCGCAGGCCACCGGGTACTTCCCTCCGCGAATGTCCCCCGGCCTGCGGCCTCCTCCTTGATTTCGCTGCGGGAAGCACCCAGTGTCCTGCGCACGGGACACGCTGCTGGTGCTCGCTGATCAACAACCGCTCTGAACACGCTCACGTCGATGCGGTGCCTTGCGCAGCGAAATCAAGGAGGAGGGCGAAGCCCGGGGGACATTCGCGGAGCAAGGTGCCGCGTCGGCGTGAGCGTCGCCCTGAACAGCTCAGGCCAAGGGCGCCCTGCGGCTGCGACGCATCAGGAACTCGATCAGTTCGAAGACCCCTTCACTGATCAGCGCCATGGCCGCAGCCGGCAGCGCTCCGGCCATCAACAGCTCGCGATCGTTGAGCGCCAGCCCCGTCACGATGCGCTCACCGAAACCACCCGCGCCGATGAAAGCCGCGATGGTGGCCGTGCCGATGGCAATGGCTGTCGCGGTGCGAACGCCCGCCAGTAGCGTGGGCAACGCGAGAGGCAGCAGCACCAACTGAAGGCTCTGCGGCGGCGTCATGCCCAGCGCGGTGCCGGCCAGCCGAAGTCCATTCGGCACTTCGGCCAGCCCGGTCACGGTGTTGCGCATGATCGGCAGCAGCGAGTACAGCGTGAGCGCGATGAGCGCGGGCAGGGCGCCGATGGCGCCGAGCAGCGAGATCAGCACCGCGAGCAGCGCCAGCGAGGGCACGGTCTGCATCACGCTCGCGAAGCCCAGCACCACGGCGCGCAGCCGCAGGTGCGGAAACACGAGGATCGCGAGCGGCACGCCGATGAGGATTGCCACGCCGACCGACACCGCCACCAGCAGCAGGTGCTGGCGCGCGAGCGGCCAGAGGTCGGGGCCGAAGAGCTTGGCCGTGAAGCCGCGTGCGGCGCTCGGCGGCGTCTTGCCGTCCTTGGTGGCGCCCGCGAGGAAGTCGCGCGCGATGGTGTCGAAGCGCACGCCTTGCAGTTCGGCACGCGCGTTCATCGCGATCATGGCGTGCTCGTCGATCTTGCCTTCGAGCGCCTGCAACGCGGCCCAGGCCTTCGGCAGCCGCGCGGGCAGGTCGAGCTTGTAGAGCACCACCGCGTCGTAGCGCGGAAAGTACTGCTTGTCGTCCACCAGCACGCGCAGGCCAAGGTGGTCGATCTTGGCGTCGGTGGTGTAGATGTCGATGGCGTCGATCTGCTTGGCCGTCATCGCTTCGTAGGCCAGGCCGTGGTCGAGCCCGGTCGGCGTCTGCGTGAAACCGTAGCGCGCGGCCAGGCCCTTCCAGCCGTCGGCGCGGCCGATGAATTCGTTCGACAACCCGATGCGCAGTTCGGGGTGTTTGGCCAGGTCGCTCAGCGTGCGCAGCCCGAGCTTGTCGGCATCGGCGGCGCGCACGGCCAGCGCGTAGCCGTCGTTGAAGCCCAGCGGAATCGCCACGCCCAGCCCGAGCGGCGCGAGCGCGGCGTTCATGGCCTCGCGCGTGTCGGCGGGCGAGCCCTTGAGGATCTCGAGTGCGATGGTGCCGGTGTATTCGGCGTACAGGTCGATGGCGCCCGAGCGCAGCGCCTCGTACACGATGGCCGTGTTGCCCAGGCCCTGCCGCACGACGGGTTGCGAGGCGGTGTGCGGCGCGGCGGTCTGCGCCAGCACCTCGGCCAGGATGTACGACTCGGTGAAGCGCTTGGAGCCGACGCGCAGCGTCTCGTCGGCGGCCTGCGCGCGGGGTGCGGCGGCGGCCAGCCAGAGCATCGCGAAAAGCCACAGGGCGGGGTGCCAGAAGCTGCGAGGCAGGTGCATCCGGGTCAGTGTATCGGCATCGCCGCGCCAGCCGTACCCGTCCGTCTCCTACACGCCGTGGTGCGCGAAGCCGATGCGCCACGGGCGTGCGGCGGCCCATAGTGGCCGTCATGAAAAAAACCAGGCATGCGCCCCCCGGTCCCGACATCCACGGCCTGCGCGAGCTGCCCGGCCTGCGCGTGGACGGCTACAGCCTGCAGCTGCGCGACAAGGACGGCTTCGTTGGCGACCAGGCCAGCCAGACGGCGTTTCGCGAACTGCTCGAGCGCTGGCGCAAGCGGCGCCGCAAGAGCGGCCGCGACCCGCTGGGCGCGGCCCATTCGCGCGACCTGAGCAAGAAGCAGCTCGACCGCGCGCTGCAGGGAAAGACCGCCACAGCGGCCGGCGACGTGATGCATGGCGCCATCGAGGAGTTCGCGCAAGAGCTGGCCTTCGTGGTCCAGCGCTTCGTGCGCCAGCCCTCGTGGCGCAAGGTGCAGCGCATCGTGGTCGGCGGCGGCTTTCCCGAGAGCGACGTGGGCGAGCGCGCGATCCTGGAGGCGGGCGCGATGCTCGAAGACCTGGGCGTGCACGTGCAGCTGGGCCGGCTGTCGCACAACGTGGACGACGGCGGGCTGATCGGCTGGGCGCACCTGACGCCGCCGCCGCTGCTGAAGGGGCACGACGCCATCCTGGCGGTGGACATCGGCGGCACCAACGTGCGCTGCGGCATCGTGAAGACGCGCCACCGCAAGGCGTCCGACTTCTCGCGCGCCAAGGTGGTCAAGCGAGAAAAGTGGCGCCACGCCGACGACGGCCCGAACCGCAGCCACATGGTCGAGCGCATCGCCGACATGCTCGAGGACATGGTCGTCTACGCCGAGCGCCGCAAGATCCGGCTCGCGCCCTTCATCGGCATCGGCTGCCCGGGGTTGATCCGCTCCGACGGCTCGATCGCGCGCGGCGCGCAGAACCTGCCGGGCGACTGGGAGAGCCGGGCCTTCCACCTGCCGGCCGCGCTGTGGCGGCGGCTGCCGATCATCGGCTCGGGCGCGACGCTGGTGCTCATGCACAACGACGCGGTGGTGCAGGGCCTGAGCGAGCTGCCCTTCATGCGCGACGTGCGCCACTGGGGCGTGCTGACCATCGGCACCGGGCTGGGCAACGCCAGCTTCACGAACCGGCGTTGAGCGCTACCTCTTACAGGTCTTCGGGCCGCAGCTCCGCGCCGACGCGCGCGGTGGCCGAGGTGGTGGCGACGTTGCCCGCCGCATCGGTGGCGCGCAGCTCGATGTTCGCCAGGCCCGCGCGCGCGGGCGTCCAGCTGCAGGCGTAGGGCGCGGCGCGCAGCGCGCAGACGGTCTTGCCATCGACGATGAAGGCCAGCTCGACCACGCCGACATCGTCGGACGCACTGGCCGACAGCCGCACCGGCAGGCCGGCGGCCGACGAAGCCATGGACGGCACGTTCAGCGTCACGGTCGGCGCCGTGGTGTCGGCGGGCGCACGCACGATCACCTGCGCCGACGCGACCTCGGCATTGCCCGCGGCATCGATGGCGATCACGCGGACGATCTGCACGCCCGGCGCGGTCGGCGTCCAGTGGCAGGTGTAGGGCGGGGCGGTGAAGGTGCAGATCGGCAGGCTGTCGGTGCCGATCACCTTCACACCGAACACGCCGACGTTGTCGACCGCCACGGGCGCCAGCGTCACGGGCTGGCCCACGGTCGCCATCGCGGGCGCGGCCAGGGACACGGCCGGCTTCTGGCTGTCGGGCACGCCCAGCGGCAGGTCGATGGTGAAGGCCGCCTGCCCCTGCACCGCCTTCTGCTCGAAGGCGTCGAAGATGGTGAACCAGGTCGCGCCCGGTGCGCGGCCCGGGGGCTGGGCCTTCACGAGCAGCGTGGTCTTGCCGACGGCGAAGCAGCTGAAGCCGCAGCGCCAGTCGAAGACGAAGCGGCCTTCGGCATTCGTCGTGCCCTGCGCGATCGGCTCCAGCGGCTTGCCGGCGCCCGGGTCGCGCCACACCGAGACGGGCGCGCCGACCAGCGCGGCGCCGCTCTCGCGTTCGGTCACGCGCACCTGCGTGGCGGTGGTCGCGGCCATGAACTTCGAGCTGCCGAGCTTGGGCCAGTCGCGCCAGTCGGTGTTGATCTGTGCCTTGGTGCCTTCGGTGAAGCGGATCAGGCCGAGCGTGGCGACGCGGTTGGCGGCCGGGTCGTAGCGCTGCTCGAACACGGTGCCCAGCAGCGGGTCGAGGCGCCAGTGCTGGCGCGTCCACCAGTAGCGATCGGTGTGCTTCACGAGGGCGAGGTCGCTGGCGGGCGCGGTCTCGGTGGTGTCGGCGACGGCGATGGCGTTGTAGTACTCGCCCGAGCCGGCGCCGAACACATGCTCCAGCTCGTGCAGCAAGGTCTTGAGCTGGCGGCCGAGGTAGTCCTTTTCGGTGGACTCGGGCGCGGCCGGCGTGATGGCGCGCGACAGGCGCAGCGGGTCGTGGATGGCGGTCCAGTTCAGGTTCCAGGTCACGCCGGTGGGCGGAAAGGTGGTGCTGGTGGTCAGGCCGCCGTGGCTGTAGCCGCGCTTCGAGGGGCCGACGCACAGCACGATCTCGCCGCCGGCCACGCCGTTGAAGCCGCAAGGCGGCGCCGCGCCGGGTGCGACGATCTGCAGGTCTTTTGCGGGATCGAAGGTGAAGCTGCGCACGGTCTCGCGCTGGAACACAGTGTTGAGGTCGGCCACGTACTGCGCGAGCCGGCGGCCGGCCTCGGGCGCGCCGATGTCGGCCGCCAGTTGCGGGTCGATGAAGAAGCGCAGGCGGTGCACGCTCGGCGTGGCGCGGCCGACTTCGTTCAGGGCCGCCCAGGCGGGAGCGGCGGACCACGGCAGCAGCAGGGCCCAAACGACAGGCAAGGCTGCGCCCAGCCGGCGCGCGAGCGCCAGCAGCGAATCAATGAAAGGCATCGATTTTTCTCCCCGTGCTCAGGGGAATCCGGCAGTGATCGACAACAAAGGGGATCGCTTGGGGCCGCGCGAAGGTGTCGCCCGGCGCCCAGCGCTCAAACCCCGCGGCGACCGCCTTTGCCGGTCACGCTCCTGCATCGCATCGAGGTCGCCGAAGGCGATACGCACTGACGGGCGCCGATGCTTCTGAAGTGCGGGGGACTACTGGTTGCTCATTCAGTGCGGAGGGCGGGCGGACCGCTCATTCCTCCCCACGATGTGGCAACAATCAGTGAACCTTTATCTTAATTTCTGGGCTCGTAGGAAGGGAACTGGCCTCGCTGTAGTGGTGCCTGTTATTTGGGCACTTTCTCACGACAACGGCGGTACGAATGGCGCTTCGGTGGGCCCCATGAGGCCGGGCCGGAGCGGGCTGCCCCGCAATGCAGGGGGCCCCGGAAGAACGGTCATCCACCGGAACCGGTGGCGATTCTAGTGTGAATGTTCAATTGGTTGCAATTGTGTTGCATTCGTGCACCTTGAACGATGCACCGCCCACCTACAACTGGAAGGCGACGGTCAGCAGCAGCCCTTCGGCCACGTCGCGCAGCAGCCCCGGGCGCCGCGCGCGGTAGGGCTCGCCGGCCGAGGCGGTGGTCTCGATCCATTCGGCCAGCCATTCGATGTCGTCGTGGCCGTAGAACACCACCGCCGCCTCGTGGTTCAGCAGCAGGCTGCGCAGGTCGAGGTTGATCGAGCCGCACATCGCCAGTTCGTCGTCGACCACCACGGCCTTGGCGTGGGCCATGAAGGGCAGCATGCGAAAGCTCACGCCGGCGCGCGCGAGGTCGCGCATGGCGCGCGCGCGCACGAAGTCGGCCAGCCGGTGGTTCGACTGCGCGGGCATCGCGATGGTCACCTGCACGCCGCGCCGCGCGGCGAGGCGCAGTGCGTCGCGCAGGCCGTCGCCGGGCACGAAGTAGGGCGTGATCGCGAGGATGCGGTGCTCGGCGCGAAAGCAGGCGTCGATGAGCAGCGCGTGCGCCGTGTCCTCGGTCTGGTCGGGGCCGCTCGGCAGGAACTGGGCCATCGCGCAGCCGGGCCCCGCGGGCACGTCGGCGGCGGTGATGGCGCGCGCCTTGCGCCCGCGCACCGAGCTCCAGTCGTGGTCGAACTGGCGCGCGGCGGCGGCGGCCACGCTGCCCTGCAGGTCGAAGGACAGGTCGTGCCAGGCTTCGGGGTGCTTGTCGTTGCCGGAGAAGTACTCGCCCGCGAGGTTGCGCCCGCCCGACCACAGCCAGCGGTCGTCGGCGATGGTGAGCTTGCGGTGGTTGCGCAGGTTGCGCGGCCCGATGCGGCGCAGGCTGAAGAAGGGGCGGAACACCGCCACCTCGCCGCCGGCCGCGCGCAGCCGGTCGAAGTGATGGCGCGGCAGCGAGAGCGCGCCGAAGCCGTCGAGCAGCACGCGCACCTTGACGCCCTCGCGCGCGCGCTGCGCGAGCCGCGCCAGCACGGCATGGCCGAGCGCGTCGTCGCCGATGATGAAGGTGCACACGTCCAGGCGCTGGCGCGCGCCGTCGATCACCTCGAACAGCGCCTCGCGCGCGGCCTCGCCGTCGGCGTGCATGCGGATCGCGCAGCGCCCGGGCGGCGCCAGGCCGAAGCTCTCGATCAGGTCGGCCGCCCAGTGGCCCGGCGGCAGCGAACGCGGCGGCCGGGGCGCGCCGGCCGGGCGCAGCTTGCGCTGGCCGAACAGCAGGTACATCGGAAGGATCACGTAGGGCATGAGCACCAGCCCCATGACCCACGCGATGGCGGTGGTGGGGGCGCGCTGCTCGCGGCGCGTGCGCGTGGTCAGCACATAGACCAGCAACGCGAAAGTGACGACAAGAAAATGCTGCGAAGGGGAGGGCAGCCAGTCGAAGAGGGTGTCCGGCATGGGCGGGTGATGCCTCGGTGCCCGCTCAGCGTTGCAAGAAGGCCGGCACGCCGCGCCCTTGCGAAGCCAGGAACCGCATCATCGGATCGACCACCGCGCGCACCGCGGGCCGCGCGCCCACGCGCTCGCGCCAGGCCACGAGGCGCGGCGTGGCCCCGGTCATGCCGGCGCCCTTGCGGTCGGCGAACACATGCGCCATATAGAAGGCGATGTCGGCGAAGGAGTAAGGGCCGGCCAGGTATTCGCGCGTGGCGAGCAGGCCCTCCATCTCTTCGTAGAAGCGCGCGCAGCCGGCGCACGCGGCCACGGCCGGCGCGCTCTGCATGGCGTCCTGCAGGCCGAAGAGCTTGATGACGTTCGGGAAGAACACCTCGTCCGACTTCTGCTCCAGCTGCCGCGCGCGGGCCCGGTCGGCAATGCCTTCGGGCCACAGCGCGGGCTGGGGGTAGCGGTCTTCGAGGTACTCGAAGATCTGCGTCGAGTCGAACAGCGCCACCTCGTCGTCGACCAGCACCGGCACCTGCTGCTTCACCGGGTTCACGCGCAGCACCTCGGGGTGCTTGGGCTCGTAGGCGTCGTCGGTGGTGAACGGCACCATGATGAGCTCGAAGGTGATGCTTTTTTCGTACGCGGCGATCTGTACCTTCGCGCCGAACATGCTGAGGGGGCCGGAGTAAATCTGCGTCGTCGTCATGCCCCCGACTTCAACAGAAAGCGCGCGTCAGGTCGAGCCCCAGACCTCCTGCGCCGTCTCGACCACGAGCCGCAGCTTGTTGCGCTGCGCTTCGACGGCGATGTTGTTGCCGTGCACCGTGCTGGAGAAGCCGCACTGCGGCGACAGCGCGAGCTGGTCGAGCGAGGCGTACTTGCTGGCGTCCTCGATGCGGCGCTTGAGCTCGTCCTTGTCTTCCATCTCGCCGAACTTGGTGGTCACGAGGCCGAGCACCACGGTCTTGCCCTTGGGCAGGTAGCGCAGCGGCTTGAAGTCGCCCGAGCGGGCGTCGTCGTATTCCATGAAGTAGGCGTCGAGGTCCATCTCCTTCAGCAGCGCCTCGGCCACCGGCTCGTAGTTGCCGGCCGCGGCGTGCGTGCTCTTGAAGTTGCCGCGGCACAGGTGCATGGCCAGCAGCATGCCCGGCGGCTTCTGCGCCACCACCTTGTTGATGAATGCTGCATAGCGGTGCGGCAGCTCGTTCGGGTCGTCGCCGCGCTTGCGGGCGGCTTCGCGCATGTGCTCGTCGCACAGGTAGGCGAGGTTGGTGTCGTCCATCTGCACGTAGGTGCAGCCGGCGGCGGCCAGCGAGCGCAGTTCGTCGCCATAGGCCTTGGCCACGTCGTCGTAGAACACCGGGTCGAGCTCGGGGTACGCGTCCTTGCTGATGCCGGCGCGCCCGCCGCGGAAGTGCAGCATCGTTGGCGACGGGATGGTCACCTTCGGCGTGCGGCCGGCCGACACCTGGCTCTTGAGGTACTGGAAGTCGGCGAGCTGGATGTCCTTCACGTGGCGCACCTTGTCGATCACGCGCATCGCGGGCGGCGCCAGTTCCTCGGTGCCGTCGGGGCGGCGGATGGTGACCGGAATGTCGGTCTTCACGCCGCCGAGCTGGTCGAGGAAGTCGATGTGGAAGTAGGTGCGGCGGAACTCGCCGTCGGTGATGCTTTTCAGGCCGATGTCTTCCTGGAAGCGGACGATCTCGGTGATGGCCTTGTCTTCGACCTCGCGCAGTTGCTCGGGCGTGATCTGGCCCTTGGCTTTTTGCTCGCGTGCTTCGAGCAGGTACTGCGGGCGCAGGAAGCTGCCCACGTGGTCGTAGCGGGCGGGCAGGGCGGCATGCTGGGACATGGAATGAACTCCGTCGTGACTGTGAACGAGCGGAATCCTAGCGCCTTCGTGAAAGCCTGTTTGTATACGTAGACGTCAGTATTTACCCTCGAATAAGGGGTTTCATGCTGGAATTTCTCGTTGTTCTGTATACATTGCGTATTCATGAAGACGCCCACGACCGCCTTTCCGCTCAACGCCTGGTATGCCGCCGCCTACGACGTCGAAGTGCGTCACGCGCTGCTGCCACGCACCATCTGCAACCAGAAAGTGGTGCTGTTCCGCCGCACCGACGGCCAGGTGGCCGCGCTCGAAGACGCCTGCTGGCACCGGCTGATGCCGCTGTCGCTGGGCCGCCTCGAGGGCGACGAGCTGGTCTGCGGCTACCACGGCCTGGTCTACAACAGCCAGGGCCGCTGCACCCACATGCCGAGCCAGGAAACGCTCAACCCCTCGGCTTGCGTGCGCAGCTTTCCGGTGGTCGAGAAGCACCGCTTCGTGTGGATCTGGCCCGGCGACCCGGCCAAGGCCGACCCGGCGCTGGTGCCCGACATGCACTGGAACGACGACCCGGCCTGGGCCGGCGACGGCAAGATGATCCGCGTGAACTGCGACTACCGCCTCGTGGTCGACAACCTCATGGACCTCACGCACGAGACCTTCGTGCACGGCTCGTCGATCGGCAACCGCGAGGTGGCCGAGGCCCCCTTCGTGGCCACGCACGGCGACCGCTCGGCCACCGTCACGCGCTGGATGGAGAACATCGACGCGCCGCCGTTCTGGGGCAACCAGATCCGCCACGCGCGCGGCTACACGGGCAAGGTCGACCGCTGGCAGATCATCCGTTTCGAAGGCCCGTGCACGGTGAACATCGACGTCGGCGTGGCCGAGGCGGGCAGCGGCGCGGTGCCGTCGAACGACAACGCCGGCGACCGCAGCAAGGGCGTCAACGGCTACGTGCTCAACACCATCACGCCCGAGACCGACAAGACCTGCCTGTACTTCTGGGCCTTCGCGCGCAACTACTGCCTGGGCGAGCAGCGCCTCACGCACGAGCTGCGCGAGGGCGTCTCGGGCATCTTCCGCGAGGACGAGATCGTGCTCGAGGCGCAGCAGAAAGCCATCGACGAGCACCCCGACCACCAGTTCTACAACCTCAACATCGACGCCGGCTCGATGTGGGCGCGCCGCCTCATCGACCGCATGATCGAGAAGGAACGGCCCGCGCGCGCCGCGATCCCGATCCGTCCCGCTCCAGAGAGCCAGGCCGCGTGATGAAGGTCGCCACCGTCTCTCCCGCCGAGCCCGGCGACAGCGGCAGCTCGCAGGCCGTGAAGGCGCAGCTGCGGCTGCGCGAGATGATCCTGGCGGGCGAGCTGCCCGGCGGCGCGCGCATTGCCGAGGTCGCCATTTCCGAACAGCTCGGCGTGTCGCGCACCCCGGTGCGCAGCGCGCTCATGCGCCTCGAACAGGAAGGCCTGCTCGAAGCCCTGCCCAACGGCGGCTATGCGGTGCGCACCTTTTCCGAACGCGACGTGGCCGACGCCATCGAACTGCGCGGCACGCTCGAAGGCCTCGTGGCGCGGCTGGCGGCCGAGCGCGGCGCGGCGCCCGTGGTGCTGCGCGAAGCGCGCGCCTGCCTCACGCGCATCGACGAGCTGCTGCGCGAGCCCGCGCTCGACGACGCGGCCTTCTCGCGCTACGTGACGCACAACGAGAAATTCCATGCGCTGCTGTGCGAGATGGCGGGCAGCCCCGTCATCGCGCAGCAGCTCGAGCGCGTGGTCAACCTGCCGTTCGCTTCGCCCTCGGGCTTCGTCATCGTGCAGGCCAATTCGCCGGCCGCGCGCGACATGCTCGTGATCGCGCAGGACCAGCACCTGCAGGTGCTCGACGCCATCGAGTCCGGCGAGGGCTCGCGCGCCGAGGCGCTGATGCGCGAGCACAGCCGCATCGCGCGGCGCAACCTGCGCGAGGCGCTGCACGGCACGCCGAGCGCCGAACAGCGCCCGCTGCCGGGCGTGCAACTGATCCGCCGTCGCGGCTGATCGACGACTTCTTTTTCTTCTCTTTCCCCGCTGGTGTTCCCCGATGAAAAGCGATCTTCAATGGATGCAGGCGCAGGTGGTGGCGCTGCGCGACGTCACGCCCACCGTGCGCGAGTTCACGCTGCGCCCTGACACCGACTTCGTTGCCGCGCATGAGCCCGGCGCCCACCTGCAGGTGCAGGTGATGACCGAGCAGGGCCGCGTGCAGACGCGCTCGTATTCGCTGGTGGGCGAGGGCGACGGCAGCTGCTGGCGCATCGCCGTCAAGCGGCTGGACGACGGCCGTGGCGGCTCGCGCGCGATGTGGCGCCTGGCCGTGGGCGACCGGCTGCAGGTGAGCGCGCCGCAGAACCACTTTCCGCTCGACCTTGCGGCGCCCGGCTACCTGCTGGTGGCGGGCGGCATCGGCATCACGCCGCTGGTGTTGATGGCGCAGCGCCTGGGCGCGCTGGCGCAACGCCGCGGCGTGCCGGTGGCCATGCTGTACGGCGCGCGCCATGCGGGCGAGTTCGGCTACCTCGACACCCTGCGCGACGCGCTGGGCGAAGCCGGCGTGCAGGCGCACGAAGGCGCCGCGCCCATCGACTTCGACGCCGCCATCGCCGCGCTGCCGCCCGGCGGCCAGCTCTACACCTGCGGCCCCGTGCCGATGCTCGAAGCCGTCAAGCGCGCCTGGGCCGCGGCCGGCCGGCCGCTCGCCGACCTGCGTTTCGAAACCTTCGGCAGCAGCGGGCGCCTCGCCACGCAAGCCTTCACTGTGCGCATTCCACGCCACGACCTGTCGATCACCGTGCCGGCCGACTGCACCCTGCTCGACGCGCTCGATGCGGCCGGCGTGCAGACCCTGTCGGACTGCAAGCGCGGCGAGTGCGGCCTGTGCGCCATGGACGTGCTGGCCGTGGACGGCGAAGTCGATCACCGCGACGTGTTCCTGAGCCCGCACGAGAAGCAGGCGACCACGCGCATCTGCGCCTGCGTGTCACGCGCCGTGGGTACGCTCACGCTCGATTCCGCGTACCGCCCCGACCGTTGAAAACATCGGTTGCGCGATCATCGCGCAACCATTCGACTGATCGCGCAACAAAGACCCGTGCGGCGGGTGGGTAGGTGGTTGCCTGCTCCGTCAATTGTTGCGAATTGTTCAAAATACGCCCGGTTTCGCGTTCCGTCCCTCAAAGGAAAAATTCCATGCAAAGACGCCATCTCATCCAGACCGCCGGCCTTTCGGCGATTGCGCTCGCCACCGCGCTGTCGCTGCCTGTGGCCAGCGCCCAGGACAACAAGTTCAAGATCGGCCTGATCCTGCCGATGACGGGGCAGTCGGCCTCCACCGGCCGCCAGATCGAGGCCGCCGCGCGCCTGTACATGGCCCAGAACGGCGACACCGTGGCCGGCAAGAAGGTCGAGCTGATCGTGAAGGACGACACCGGCCTGCCCGACGTGACCAAGCGCCTGGCGCAGGAGCTCATCGTCAACGACAAGGTCAACGTGATCGCCGGCTTCGGCATCACGCCGGCCGCGCTGGCCGCCGCGCCGCTGGCCACGCAGTCGAAGACGCCGCAGGTCGTGATGGCCGCCGCCACCTCGAGCATCACCGAGGCCTCGCCCTACATCGTGCGCAGCAGCTTCACGCTGCCGCAGGTGTCGGTGGTGATGGGCGACTGGGCGCCCAAGAACGGCGTGAAGTCGGTCGTGACGCTGGTCACCGACTACGGCCCCGGCAACGACGCCGAGAAGTTCTTCAGCGACCGCTTCCAGCTCAACGGCGGCAAGGTGCTCGAGAAGCTGCGCGTGCCGCTGCGCAACCCCGACTTCGCGCCGTTCCTGCAGAAGGTGCGCGACGCCAAGCCCGACGCGCTGTTCGTCTTCGTGCCCTCGGGCGCGGGCGCGGCGGTGATGAAGCAGTTCCTGGAGCGCGGCATGGACAAGGCCGGCATCAAGATGATCGCCACCGGCGACGTGACGGATGACGACCAACTGAACGACATGGGCGACGGCGCGCTGGGCGTGGTCACCTCGCACCACTACTCGGCCGCGCACCCCTCGGCGCTGAACAAGAAGTTCGTCGAGGCCTTCCAGAAAGCCAACCCCAAGATGCGCCCCAACTTCATGGCCGTGGGCGGCTATGACGGCATGCGCGTGATCTACGAAGCCCTCAAGACCACCAAGGGCCAGGGCGGCGGCGAAGCGCTGCTGGCGGCCATGAAGGGCCAGGTCTTCGAGAGCCCGCGCGGCCAGGTGCTGATCGACGCGCAGACGCGCGACATCGTGCAGGACGTGTACCTGCGCAAGGTTGAAAAGAAGGACGGGCAGCTCTACAACATCGAGTTCGACGTGCTCAAGGGCGTGAAGGACCCGGGCAAAGCCAAGTAACAAGGCTCGCCCCCAGGCTGCGCGCACTTCGTGTCGCTTCGCCAACCCCCTACCGGGGGCAACACCTGAGGCCCGGCAAAGCCGGTTCCTCGGTGTTCCCCGAAGAAACCGCAGTGTGCGCAAGCTGTTGAATCGCTGATATGTTGACCATTCTTTTCGACGGCATCGCCTACGGCATGCTGCTCTTCGTCCTCGCCGTGGGGCTGGCCGTGACGCTCGGGCTGATGAACTTCATCAACCTCGCGCACGGTGCCTTCGCCATGGCGGGCGGCTACCTCACCGTGTTCGCGATGCAGAAGTTCGGCGTGCCGTTCCTGGCCTGCCTGCCGCTCGCGTTCATCGTCGTCGCGCTGGCCGGCGCGCTGCTGGAGCGCACGCTCTACCGGCCGATGTACGGCAAGCCGCACCTGGACCAGGTGCTGTTCTCCATCGGCCTGGCGTTCATGGCCGTCGCGGCCGTCGACTACTTCGTCGGCTCGTCGCAGCAGAACCTGCAACTGCCCGAGTGGCTGCGCGGACGCAGCGAATTCGGCGACGGCGCGTTCCTGCTGGGCATGGGCCACTACCGCATCTTCATCATCGCCGTGTGCGCCGTGCTCACCGTGGTGCTGCAGCTCATCCTCTCGAAGACCCGCTTCGGCAGCCGCCTGCGCGCCGCCGTCGACGACCCGCGCGTGGCCGCCGGGCTGGGCATCAACGTCAACATCGTGTTCCTGCTGACCTTCGCCGTGGGCTCGGGCCTGGCCGGGCTGGGTGGCGCGCTGGGCGCGGAAATCCTCGGGCTCGACCCGACCTTCCCGCTCAAGTACATGATCTATTTCCTCATCGTCGTCTCGGTCGGCGGCACCTCGTCGATCACCGGGCCGCTCGCCGCCGCGCTGCTGCTCGGCATTGCCGACGTGGCCGGCAAGTACTTCATTCCGAAGATGGGCGCGTTCACCGTCTACCTGCTCATGATCCTGATCCTCATGTGGCGGCCCCAGGGCCTGTTCACGCGCAAGGGAGGCCGCTGAGATGAGCGCGCCTGCCTATGAATCGGCCCTGCTGCGCACCGCGCGCTGGCGCCCCTGGGAGTTCGTGGTCTGGGCCGTGGCCTTCGCGTTGCCGCTGGCCATGCCCTCGCACTCGCTGTTGGTCAACGAGATCGCCATCGTCGCGCTGTTCGCGATGTCGCTCGATCTCATCCTCGGCTACACCGGCATCGTGTCGCTCGGCCACGCCGCCTTCTTCGGCTTCGGCGCGTACGCCGCCGCGCTGTTTGCCAAGCTCGTCATGCCCGACCCGACCGTCGGCCTCGTGTTCGCCACCGTGCTGTCGGCCGTGCTGGGCCTCGTGGCCAGCGTGACCATCCTGCGCGGCAGCGACCTCACGCGGCTCATGGTCACGCTGGGCACCGCGCTGCTGCTGCTCGAACTCGCCAACAAGCTCGACTGGCTCACCGGCGGCGCCGACGGCCTGCAGGGCGTGGTCATGGGGCCGGTGCTCGGCCTCTTCGAATTCGACCTCTACGGCCGCACGGCCGCCTGGTACTCGCTGGCCGTGATGCTCGTGCTGTTCCTCGTGATGCGTCGCATCGTGCATTCGCCCTTCGGCGCCACGCTCAAGGCGATTCGCGACAACCGGCTGCGCGCCATGGCCATCGGCATCCCGGTGGTGTCGCGGCTCGCCGTGGTCTACACCGTGGCCGCCGGCATCGCGGGCGCCGCGGGCGCGCTGCTGGCGCAGACCACCGGCTTCGCCTCGCTCGACGTGCTGGCCTTCGACCGCTCGGCCGACGTGCTGCTGATGCTGGTCATCGGCGGCGTGGGCTGGCTCTACGGCGGCGTGGCGGGGGCCATCGTCTTCAAGCTGCTGCAGACCTGGCTGTCGTCGGTGACGCCGCAGTACTGGATGTTCTGGATCGGCCTCATCCTCGTGCTGCTGGTGCTCGTGGGACGCGACCGCCTGCTCAAGCCGTGGACCTGGTTCGGCGCTGCAAAGAAGAAGGGCGGTGCGGCATGACCACCGACACCGTGCTCTCGACCCAAGGCCTCGTGATGCGCTTCGGCGGCATCACCGCCACGAACAACGTCACGATGGAACTCAAGCGCGGTGCGCGCCATGCGCTCATCGGCCCGAACGGCGCCGGCAAGACCACGCTGATCAACCTGCTGACGGGCGTGCTCACGCCCACCGAAGGCCGCATCTCGCTGCTCGGCGAAGACATCACCACGCTCGCGCCGCACAAGCGCGTGGCGCGCGGGCTGGTGCGCACCTTCCAGATCAACCAGCTCTTCGACTCGATGACGCCGCTGGAAACGCTGGCGCTCGTGGTGTCGCAGCACAAGGGCATCGGCGCGCAGTGGTGGCGCCCGCTGGGCGCGGACAAGCGCATCGCCGAGCGGGCCGGGCAACTGCTGGAGCAGTTCCACCTCGCCGACGTCGCGCAGCAGCAGACGAAATTCATGGCCTACGGCAAGCGCCGCCTGCTGGAGATTGCCATTGCGCTGGCTTGCGAGCCGCGCGTGCTGCTGCTCGACGAACCGGTGGCGGGCGTGCCCGCCGGCGAGCGCGAAGAGCTGCTGCAGACCGTGGCCGCGCTGCCGGCCGACGTGTCGGTGCTGCTCATCGAGCACGACATGGACCTGGTGTTCAGCTTCGCCGACCGCATGACCGTGCTGGTCAACGGCGCGCTGCTGACCGAAGGCGACCCCGAGACGATCGCCAACGACCCGAAGGTCAAAGAGGTCTACCTGGGCCACGGAGAACATGCCCATGTCTGAACTGCTGCGCATCGAGAACCTGAGCGCCGGCTACGGTGAGGCCGTGGTGCTGCACGACGTGGCCTTCACGCTCGGCGAGGGCCAGACGCTCGCGCTGCTGGGCCGCAACGGCACGGGCAAGACCACGCTCATCAACACGCTGGCCGGCGCCACGCGCCAGCACGGCGGCACCATCGCGCTCGGCGGGCAGGCGGCGCTGCACAAGCTGCAGCCGCACCAGCGCGCGGCGGCCGGCATCGGCTGGGTGCCGCAGGAGCGCAACATCTTCAAGTCGCTCACGGTGCACGAGAACCTCACGGCCGTGGAGCGCCCGGGCCAGTGGAACCCGCAGCGCGTGTACGAGATGTTCCCGCGCCTGGCGGAGCGCAAGACCAACCTGGGCACGCAGCTGTCAGGCGGCGAGCAGCAGATGCTGGCCGTGGGCCGTGCGCTGGTGCTCAACCCGAAGCTGCTGCTGCTCGACGAGCCGCTCGAAGGACTGGCGCCGATCATCGTGGAGGAGCTGCTGCGCGCCATCCGCCGCATCACGCGTGACGAGGGGCTGGCTGCGATCATCGTGGAGCAGCACCCGCAGGCGATCCTCGCGATTTCCGACCAGGCCGTGGTGCTCGACCACGGGACCATCGTGCATGCCGACACCGCGGCGGCGCTGCGCGCGCAGCCGGAGGTGCTCGACCGGCTGCTGGGCGTGGCGCGGTAGCGGCGGCCGATCACAAAAAACAACCAGGAGACAGACAGATGGCGATCCCCCAGACAGTGTTCAGCGGGGGCGCCATGCTGGCGACCGCCGCGTTGCTCGCCGCATGCGGCACGGCCCCGACCGGCCCCACGCGCCTGGGCCTCGGCGCCGATCCGGCCCCCGCTTGCGCGGCGCTCACCGCGCCGGTGGCGGCCACCGCCATCGGCCTGCCCAGCGGTGCGGCGACGATCGACTCGGCAGCGCTCGTGCCGGCGTCTGCACTGGCCGTGGCCGAGCGCGGCCCCAGCCCCGCGTCGCGCATCACGCCGGCGATGCCTGCGTACTGCAAGGTGCTCGGGCGCATCGCACCGGTCGACGCGAGCGCGCCGCCGATCCTGTTCCAGGTCAACCTGCCGCTCGAATGGAATGGGCGCAGCGTGCAGTACGGCGGCGGAGGCTTCAACGGCACGCTGATCACCGGCCTGGCGCTGGTGCCTGCCGCGCGCTTCGACCTGCCCACGCCGCTGGCGCAGGGCTACGTGACCTACGGCACCGACTCGGGCCACCAGAACGTGCAGGGCCAGCCGCCGCAGGCCTTTGCGCTCAACGACGAGGCGCTCGTGAATTTCGCGCATGCCTCGTACAAGAAGGTGCGCGACGTGGCGGTGGCGCTGACGCAGCGCGCCTACGGCCACGCGCCGCAGAAGCTCTACTTCATGGGCAGTTCCGAAGGCGGGCGCGAGGCGCTCACGATGGCGCAGCGCTATCCGCAGGACTTCGACGGCATCTTCAGCCGCGTGCCGGTGATCAACTGGACCGGGCTGCAGCATGCGGGCACGCGCAACGGCATCGCCACCTTCGGCGAAGGCTGGCTGCGGCCCGCGCAGGTGCAGCTGGTGCACAACGCGGTGCTCGCGTCGTGCGATGCGACGGACGGCGTGGCCGACCGCATCGTGTCGAACCCGATGGCCTGCTTGCAGCGTTTCGACCCGGCCACCTTGCGCTGCGCGTCGGGCACGAGCGGCGACAACTGCCTCAACGACGCGCAAGTGCAGGCGGTGCGCACGCTGCGCTCGCCGTGGCGCTCGCCCGTGCCGCTGGCGCATGGCGTCACCGAGTACCCGGGCTGGGGCATCGGCGGCGAAGGCACGCCGGCCTTCGCGTCGATGGGCGGCTGGAACGCCTGGTGGACCGGCACCGCCGCGCCGACCGTGCCGCCGCAGCCGAGCAACGGCATCGCGTGGTTCTACGGCAGCGGGGCGCTGCAGTATTTCTATGCGCGCAATCCGTCGCTCGACGTGCGCAACTACCGCGCCGAAGACTTCGCCGCGCGCATCGCCACCGTGTCGCAGCTGATGGACTCGACCAACCCCGACCTGAGCGCCTTCCATGCGCGCGGCGGCAAGCTGCTGATGCTGGAGCACATGGCCGACTACGCGCAGAGCCCGTTCGCGGGCATCCGCTACTACGAGTCGGTGGTGGCACGCATGGGCCGCGAGAACGTGGACCGCTTCATGCGCCTGTACACCGCGCCCGGTGTCGACCATGTGGGCAGCGGCGCACCGGCCAACGTCGACATGCTCGGCGCGCTGGCCGACTGGGTCGAGCGCGGACGTGCGCCGACCGGGCTGCAATTGCTTGAACAGGAAGTGCAGCCGCCATTCCAGACGACCCGCGCGCGTCCGCTGTGCGAGTGGCCGCTGTGGCCGCGTTATGTGAATGGCGATGCGTCGCAGGCGGCGAGCTTCCAGTGCAGCCGGTAGCGCTCGCTTGAAGCGGTCGCGATATTCAAAGGGCGGTTGAAGGAGTTTCGGGGCGAGGGGGCTTTTTCATGTGCGGGTGTCGCCGCAGACTGCAGGCATCCGAACTTCACAACGACCCATGAGCACCACGCCCCTCATCAGCATCGCCGTCCTGAAGGCCAAGACCGGCCAGCGCGAGGCGCTGCGCGACGCCTTGAGCGCGCTGGTGGCGCCCACACGGCAGGAGCCCGGCTGCCTCGACTACACCTTGTTCGAACTGCGCGACGAGCCCGGCAGCTTCTACATGCGCGAGTCGTTCCAGGACCAGGCCGCGCTGGATGCGCACTTCGCCACGTCGCATTTCCAGGCCTTCGAAAAGCGATTCGACGCGCTGCTGGACGCGCCGATCCGGCTGGTGTTCCTGGAGAAGGTCGCCTAGGCGTCGGCCTCAGAACTGGTACTTCGCGCTCGCGACCACCGCGCGGTCGCTGCCGGGGTAGTACTTGCTGTACGCGCGCGATGCGGCGTACTGGCGGTTGGCCAGGTTCGTGGCGCTCAAGGCGAAGCGCCAGGGCCCGCGCTTGTAGTGCACCGTCGCGTCGAGCAGCGCGACGCCGCCTTCGGAGGAGGTGTTGCCCACGTCGTTCCAGCGCTTGCCGATGTAGCGCACGCCGCTGCCGAAGCCGAAGCCGTTGCCCATCGTGTAGTCGAGCCAGAGCGAGGCCGTGTTGCGGGGCACCTGGATCGGTGTCTTGCCGCGCTCGGTCTCGTTGGCGCTTTCGCGCACCTTGGTGTCGAGCCAGGTGTAGGAGGCCGTGAGGTTCAGGTCGCGTGCCAGCTCGGCCTTGGCTTCGAGTTCGAGCCCGCGCGAGCGGATGCGGCCGATCTGGCGCGCCTCGAAGGTGTTCTGGTCGTAGGTCACCACGTTGGATTTGCGCAGGTCGAACACGGCCGCGGTGAACAGCGCGCGCGTGCCCTCGGGCTGGAACTTGACGCCAGCCTCCACCTGTTTGCCGCGGCTCGGCCGGAACGGCGTGCTGTTCAGGTCGACGCCGCTGGTCGGCATGAAGGATTCGGCGTAGCTGAGGTACGGTGCCCAGCCGTTGCCGACGAGGTAGCTCAGGGCCGCACGGCCGCTGAACCTGTCGTCGGTCTGTGTCGTGCGCTCGCCTTTCAGCCGATCGTAGGTGGCGGACTTGACGTGGTCCTGCCGTCCACCGAGCGTGAGCAGCCAGTGGGGGCCGAACTTGATCTGGTCCTGTGCGTACACGCCGAGCTGCTCGGTGGTCTGCGTGAAGTTGCTGTCGGGCCGGAACGGTTCCGCCACCGGCAGGCCGTTGACGGGAAAACGCAGGTCCAGGCTCGGCGCCGGCCCGGAGAACTGCTTGGCCGTGTACCGGACGCGCGACCAGTCGACGCCGAACAGCAGTGTGTGCTCGACGTCGCCGGTGCGCACGCGGCCCTGCAGCTGCGTGTCGGCGGTCCACTGGTTGACCCACTCGGGCGCGAAGCGCGCGGTTCGCCGCAGCGTGTAGCCGTCGGGCGCGAGGTTGACGACCACGTGGTGCTTGTCGGTGTCGAAGCTGAAGTAGCGCGTGTTCTGGCGCACCGTCCAGTCGTCGTTGATGTGGTGTTCGAACAGGTAGCCGAGCGACGATTGCTGCTGCTTGATCCGGCTGTAGTTCGGTTCGCCCTGGATGAGCCCGGTGTCGCGCCCCTTCGCGTCGGTCACGTTGAAGGTGTCGTCGCTGGCATCGCTTTTCAGGAATTCGCCGAGCAGGGTGAACGAAGTGGCGGCCGACGGCTGCCAGCGCAGCGAAGGCGCGAGGTAGCTGCGCTTCACTTCGGCGGGCGCGCCGTTGGGATAGCGCTGCTGGCTGTTGCTGTCCAGCTCGACGCCCACGAGGCGGTAGCTCAGCGTGTCGCTCAGGGCGCCGCCCAGGTCCACGGCCAGCTGCTTGCGCTGGAAGCTGCCGTACTGCACTTCGATCTCGCGCGTGGGCGTGCTGCTCGGCATCTTGCTGACGCGGTTGACGATGCCGCCCGCATCGCCCAGCCCGAACATCACCGACGACGGGCCGCGCAGCACCTCGACGCGCTCGACGCCGTAGGGCTCGGTCAGCGAGTAGGCCGGCAGCAGCAGGCCGTCGCGGTACATGGCGTTGCCTGCGGTGGCGTCGAAGCCGCGCAGCAGCAGCCAGTCGATGCCGCGTGCGTCGTAGCCCCAGTTGCCGGCGACCACGCCCGGGGCGTAGCGCACGGCTTCCATCACGGTCTGCACGCCGCGCGCTTCGAGTTCTTCGCGGCCGATGACGGAGATCGACTGCGGCACTTCGAGGATCGGCGTGTCGGTCTTGGTGGCGCTCTGGCTGCGCCGGGCGACATAGCCCGGCACCGGGCCCAGGCTGGTTTCGAGTTCGGCGGTGGCGCTCACGGTCACGGCCGGCAGGGTGGCGCCGGCGGCGCTTGGCGCTTTCTCGATCACCAGCGTGCTGCCCGCTACGCGGCCGGCCAGCCCGCTGCCCTGGAGCAGTTGCGCGGCGGCGGCCTGCACGCTGAGGCTGGCCTGCACCGGGCGGCCCTGCAGGCCCTGCAGCAGGCCCGGCGCCGCCAGCAGCTGCACGCCGGCCTGGCGCGCAAGTTGGTTCAGCGCCTGGTCCAGCGGCTGGGCGGGGATCGAGAAGGCGATGGCTGCGCCGGCGGCGGGCGGTGTCGCGCTCTGGGCCCAGGTGGTCTGGCTGGCTTGAGCGACCAGGCACAGCACGGCCGCCGCGATCAGGTGGCGCCGGCCGGCGGGGAGAAGAAGGTGGCGGGAGGGCATGCGGTTCTCTCGGTTCAGGTCGGGGTCATGAAAATTCCGGGACATCCGCGGGGCGGTTGTTCCGGGCTCCATGGACTGATACGACCGAGCGAGCGCAATCCCTCATGCAGATCGCAAGAAAGACAAGGCAAGGCCAGTGGGCGGATGCCGGCGTCAGGAGATCGGGCGGCGTTCGATGACCACGGCGCGTTCCGCTCCGTCGTCTTCGCGCACCCGCACCGGCAGGCTGTTGGGCAGCAGGCGCAGCCAGGTGCCCGCTTCGGCAATGCGCACGCGCCCGAACACCGGGAGTTGCGCGGCCTCGGGCGCCACGCGCAGGGGGCGCGGGCTGTAGCGCGCCAGACGCTCCACCACCTCGCCGAGCGGCTGGTGATGAAAGTCGAGCCAGCCGTCGCGCCACGGGGCCACGGCGGCGTTCGCGGCCGGTTGGGCGGCGGACAGCTGCAGCGCCGTGTCGATGAAGGCGCGGTCGCCCGCGCCGAGCACGCGCGCGTCGCCGCTCGCGCTGCGCACCCGCACCTGGCCCGATTCCACCGCGACGCGCACGCCGCCGTCCTGCAGCGCGACCTCGAAGCGCGTGCCCAGCACCGTGATCTCGTGGCCCAGCGCGCTGACGATGAAGGGGCGCGCTTCGTCGCGCGCCACGTCGAAGAACGCGCTGCCGGCCAGCAGCCGCACGGTGCGGCGCGTGGCGAAGTACTGGACCTCGGCGCGGCTCGCGGCGTCGAGCGTGAGACGGCTGCCGTCGGGCAGCGCCTGCGCCTGGATGCGTCCGATGGCGGTCGCCAGGGTGGCGCTGTAGCCGGGCATCCACTGGCGCCAGGCCTGCCAGAGCGCGGCGCTGCCGACGCTGAGGCCGCCCACGCCGAGCAGGGCCGACAGCGCGCGGCGCCGCCCGGTGCGCGCCGGCGCCACGTCGCCGCGCCAGCGGTGCAGCGCGGCCTCGACGCTGTCGAGCGCCCGCATCACCTCGCGCTCCACGGTCTTGATCGACACGCCGTGGCGGCGCGCCAGTTCGGCATGGCAGGCGCCGTCGAGCCGGTCGGCCAGGAAGATGTCGCGGCTGCGCGGCGGCAGGGCCCGCAACGCGGCATCCACCGCGTCGAGTGCCTGCCGGTGGGCGACGCCATCGGCCACGTCCCGTGTGCTGTGGTGGTCGTGTCCCGTCGTCAGCCCGGTGTCGAGGTCGACGGGGGCGGGGCTGAAGCGCTCCGCGCTGCGCTGGCGGCGGCGCAGGTGGTCGATGGCGAGGTTCTCGGCCACGGTGTAAACGTAGGCGCGCACGGCGGCCTCGGGCGGGGCGGGGTCGGCGGTGGTGTCGTCCCGCGCTTGCGCACGTTCGGCCAGCCGGACCCAGGTGTCGTGCGCCAGCTCCCGCGCCTCGTGCGGGCTGCCGGTGCGGCGCGCGATGAAGCGCACCAGTTCCTGGTAGCTGTCCTGGAAGGCTTTCAGCAGCGGGCTGGAGGAGCGTTGGGCGGACATGGGCTGGGGTGTGGCGCGCGAATCGCAGGAGAATTATTGTCGAGAATAGTTCTCATTTGATGGCGGCATACCCGAATCGGCCCCGTTCTGTGGTGAACGGGGCCATCGCCGGCCCAGACCGGCGATGCGGCTAGATCGCGCAGCCGTCGGGGCCGCAGGCTTGCGGCGCTGCGGCTGCAGATGGCGCCGGCACGACGAAGGCGGCGAGCTGCGCCTTCCAGTCGTCCGCACGCCCCAGCCACGGCCCGATGTCGATGCGCCCCGCGCTGCCGTCGGTCTGCGCCAGCACGAAGGTCGGAAAGCCCTGGCCGCCCGCGCGCTGCAGCAGGTCGCGGCTCGCGGCGATGTGGCGTGCGGTGGCGTTGCCCGTGTGCTGCGCGAAGGCCGCGGCGAAGGTGTCGGCGTCGAAGCCGAGTTCAACCGCCAGTTCGGCGAGTACGCCGGCCTCCGCGATGCGCCGACCTTCAACGTAGTGCGCCTGCTGCACGCGGTGCGCCATGTCCAGCCCGCCGCCCGCACGCAGCGATTCGGCCGCGAGGATGGCGGTGATCGGCGGTTCGGAGTCCATCACCGCGCCGGTGTCGCGCAGCAGGCCTTCGAAGTAGGCCTCGCCGAACGGCTGGCCCGTGAGTTCGGCGATGCGCCTGTCGTGCGGGATCACGTAGTCGCGCCACTGCGGCGTGATGGGGCGGCGATTGGCGCCGGTCATCATGCCGCCGGCGTGCAGCTCGACGCGCAGGCCCGGCACGGTGCGCGCGGCCTCGACCAGCGGCGCGGCGGCGTAGCACCAGCCGCACAGCGGATCGAAGATGCAGTGCAGGGTGGCGGAGTCGCTGTTGTTGCTGGTTACTGCGGCCACTTCATTTCTCCCTTGATGACCTTGGCGCCCAGTTCGAGCGACGAGGCGCCCTCGAGCTTCGGGTAGCGCTGCTTCATGGCGGCGATCAGCGCGGCCGAATCCTTGGCCTTGGTGGCTTCGGTCTCGAAGGCCTTCAGGTAGTCGCGCGTGAACTTCACCGAAGCCACGGTGTAGGGCGCCGAGCCGTCGGCGTTGGGCAGATAGTGGCCGGGCACCACGGTCTTGGGGTGCAGCGCGGCGATGCGGTCGAGGGTCTTGAGCCAGTCGCGGCGCGACTGCACCGTCTGCGTGTCGGCCACCCAGACGTGGATGTTGGCCGACACCGGAATGCCGCCGACCACCGCCTTCAGCGAGGGAATCCACGCGAAGGTGCGCGCGGGCGAGGGGCCGTCCAGGCCGACGACCTGGATCTTCTTGCCTTCGAGCACGAGGCTGTCGCCGGCCAGCGGCTCGGGCACCACCAGCGCCTGGGGCGCGTTGTCCTTGAGGATCGGGCCCCAGTGCGCGAGCTTGCCGTCCTTCGACGCCTGGATGGCGGCCACGGTCTGCGGCGTGGCGACGATCTTCGCGTCGGGGAACGCGGCGCGGATCACGTCCAGGCCGAAGTAGTAGTCGGGGTCGCTGTGGCTGATGTAGACCGTGGTCAGCTTCTTGCCGCTGTCCTTGATCTTCTGCACCAGCGCCTGCGCGTCGTTGCGCTGGAACTGGGCGTCGACCAGCACGGCGTCGGTGGCGCCGGCGACCAGCACCGACGACACGGGGAACATCGACTTCGTGCCCGGGTTGTAGACGTCGATCTTCAGCGGCTGGGCCGCCTGGGCGGCGAGCGGCGCGAGGGCGAATGCGGCGGACAGGGCGGCGGCGGCAACGAGGGTTCTGCGGAACATGGCGGTGTCTTTCGGTCGATGAGGTTGAGGGTGACAGCGTGAACAGACCGGATGTTAGGTTGCGCGAAACGAAACAAAAACCACCGCCAGCACAATGGATCGTTTCTGTTATCGGACGAATCAGGTGTCTTCGGAACGGTCCGTGGCGCATTGCTCGAGGTGCGCGACCAGCAACTGCGCCGAGGGCGACAGCGCCGCCTCGCTGCGAAAGCAGATCGCGAAACGCCGGCGCGCCCAGTCGTCCGTGAGCGGCATCAGCCGCAGTCCGAAGGCCTCGGTGAACGGCCGGGCGACCTCCGCCGGCACCACGCTGATGGCCAGCCCGGCGCGCACCACGCGCAGCGCGGCGTCGAAGTTGGACACCAGCACGCGGTACACGAGCGGCTTGCCGGCCACGGCCGCTTCGCGCGCCAGCATCAGCTGCACGGCGCTGAGCGCGGGCATGCCGACGAATTCGTGGTCGAGCACCTGCTCGAAGCGCACCGCGTCGTGGCGGGCCACGGGGTGCGACGGGTGGGCCACGATGGCTAGGTGGTCCGAGCGGTAGTCGCGCCGCTCCAGCCCGTCGAGGTCGGCCGCGTCCCAGCACAGGCCGATGGACGCGATGCCCTCGCGGATGCCGCGCACGATCTCGGGGCTCACGCGCTCTTCCATGTCGACGCGGATGTTGCGGTGCGCCGGGTCTTGCAGGAAGCCGGCCACGTCCTCGGCCAGCGATTCGGCCATGACGGAGGCCGAGGCCAGGATGCGCACGTGCCCGCGCGCGCCGCCCGCATAGGCGGCCATGTCGCGCTCGATGCGGGTGGCGCTGCCGAGCATGGCGCGTGCGTGTTCGAGCAGCGTTTCGCCAGCCGGCGTGGGCACCACGCCGCGGCGCTTGCGCAGCAGCAGCGGCGTGCCGACCGTGTCTTCGAGCTGGGCCAGGCGCTTGCTGATCGCCGAGCCGACGATGTTCGCCTGCTCGCCCGCGCGCGCGATGCTGCGGCTGTCGCAGACGGCGACGAACAGGCGCAGGGTGGTCAGGTCGAGGTCTCTCATGAAGTTCCAATCTGGAAGCAAAGGGCTTCCAAAATATACCTTCAGGACTGAATTGGAACTTCTACGATCGGCGTCATTCCCTCACGACGGAGACACGCTCTTGATTCACGCCTTCCTGCCGCCGCGCGCGGTCGTTCGCGAAGTGGGCCTGCGCGACGGGCTGCAAAGCATCGCCCGCGTGCTGCCCACGGCGCACAAGCTCGAATGGATTCGCGACGCGCACGCGGCCGGCCAGCGCGAGATCGAAGTCGGCTCGTTCGTACCGGCGCACCTGCTGCCGCAGCTGGCCGACACGGCCGAGCTGCTGGCGTATGCGAAGACGCTGCCGGGCCTTTTCGCCTCGGTGCTGGTGCCCAACCTGAAGGGCGCCGAGCGCGCCATCGCGGGCGAGGCCGACCTGATGATGGTGCCGCTGTCGGCCAGCCACGCGCACAGCCTGGCCAACCTGCGCAAGACGCCCGACGAGGTGGTGGCCGAGGTCGGCCGCATCCGCGCGGCGCGCGACGCGGCGGGCTCGAAGACGCTGATCGACGGCGGCGTGGGCACGGCCTTCGGTTGCACGCTGCAGGGCCATGTCGACCCCGACGAGGTGCTGCGCCTGATGCAGGCGCTGCTCGACGCGGGCGCCGACCGCGTGAGCCTGGCCGACACGGTGGGCTACGCCGATCCGGCCATGGTGCGCAGCCTGTTCGAGCGCGCACTGCGCATCGCGGGCGACCGCCTGTGGTGCGGGCATTTCCACGACACGCGCGGGCTGGGCCTGGCCAATGTCTACGCCGCGCTGGAGGTCGGCATCACGCGCTTCGACGCCTGCCTGGCCGGCATCGGCGGCTGTCCGCATGCGCCGGGCGCGAGCGGCAATGTCGACACCGAAGACCTCGTCTTCATGCTCGAGAGCATGGGCGTGCAGACGGGTGTCGATCTGTCGAAGCTGCTCGATCTGAGGAAGCGTGTGGCCGGCTGGCTCGACGGCGAGACGCTGCAGGGCACGGTGTGGCGCGCGGGCTTTCCGAAGACCTTTGCACCGGCGGAAGGCGTCGCCGCATGAGCACCGAAGTCAAACGCCTGCCGCTCGCGGGCATTCGCGTGGTCGAGTTCACGCACATGGTCATGGGGCCGACCTGCGGCATGGTGCTGGCCGACCTGGGCGCCGAAGTCATCAAGGTCGAGCCCATCGACGGCGACCGCACGCGGCACCTGCTGGGCGCGGGCGCGGGCTTCTTCCCGATGTTCAACCGCAACAAGAAGAGCATCGCGCTCGACCTGCGCCATCCGCAGGGGCTCGAGGCCGCGCTGCGCCTGTGTGCCACGGCCGACGTGGTGGCGCAGAACTTCCGCCCTGGCACGATGGACAAGTACGGCCTGGGCTACGCCGCGCTGGGCAAGCTCAATCCGCGCCTCGTGTACGTGAACCACACGGGCTTCCTGCCCGGCCCCTACGAGCACCGCACCGCGCTCGACGAGGTGGTGCAGATGATGGGCGGGCTCGCGTACATGACGGGGCGCCCCGGCGATCCGCTGCGTGCGGGAACGAGCGTGAACGACATCATGGGCGGCATGTTCGGCGCCATCGGCGCGATCGCGGCGCTGATGCAGCGCGCTGAAACCGGCCAGGGGCAGGAGGTGCAGTCGGCGCTGTTCGAGAACAACGTGTTCCTGGTCGGCCAGCACATGCTGCAGTACGCGATCACCGGGCAGGCGGCCGCGCCGATGCCCGAGCGCATTTCGGCGTGGGCGCTGTACGACGTGTTCACCGTGAAGGACGGCGAGCAGATCTTCCTGGCGGCCGTGAGCGACGCGCAATGGAAGACCTTCTGCGACGCGCTGGGTTTCGACGACCTGAAGGCCGACGCCACGCTGCAGACCAACAACGACCGCGTGCGCCTGCGCCCGACCTTGCTGGCCGTGCTGCGCACGCGCCTGGCCGACCGTTCGGCCGCCGAGCTGTCGGCGATCTTCGAAGCGCGCGGCCTGCCGTTCGCGCCGATCACGCGGCCCGAAGACCTGTATGCCGATCCGCACCTGCAGGCCACCGGCGGCCTCGCCGACATCCGCCTGCCCGACGGCGAGCGGGCCGGCGAGATGGCGCAGACCACGCTGTTCCCGATCACGCTGGGTGGCGAGCGGCTGGGCGTGCGCTTGCATCCGCCGACGCTGGGCGAGCACACGCGCGCGCTGCTGGCCGAGCTGGGCTACGCGCACGAACAGGTCGAGGCGCTGCATGCCGAAGCGGCCGTGGCCTGATCCTTCAAGCACCGACAAAGACAAAGAGAGACAAGACCCATGAGCCCGATTCCGTTTTCCTCTTCTTCATTCAACCGCCGTGCGTTGCTCGGCTTGGGGGCGTCGGCGGTCGTGCTGTCGGCCGCCCGCCCGGTGTTCGCGCAGGGCGGCGACAAGCCCGTGCGCTTCATCCTGCCGATCAGCGCGGGCTCGGGCGTGGACGCCATCGCGCGCGCCGCCTCGGTCGCGCTCGGCAAGGCGCTGGGCCAGCCGGTGGTGATCGAGAACCTGCCGGGCGCCGGCGGCATCACCGGCACCTCGGCCGTGATCAAGGCGCCGCCCGACGGTTTCACGCTCGGCATGGTGTCGAACAACCACGTGATCAACCCGAGCGTGTTCAAGAAGATGCCCTTCGACGCCGTCGCGGACATCACGCCCATCAGCGTGGTGGGCGCCACGCCGCTGGTGCTGGCCGTGAACCCGAAGCTGCCGGCCAAGAACGTGAAGGAGCTGGTGGCGCTGCTGCGCGCGAAACCCGAGGGCTACAACTACGCCTCGTCGGGCAACGGCACGATCATCCACCTCGCGGGCGAGATGTTCATGGACGAGGCCGGCGTGAAGGCGCGGCACATTCCGTACAAGGGCACCGGGCCGATGGTGACCGACATGATCGCGGGGCAGGTCGAGATGGGCGTGGTCGCGCTGCCGGCGGTGCAGCCGCATCTGAAGAGCGGCGCGCTGCGCGCCATCGGCCTGTGCGGCCCGGCGCGCTCACCGGCCGCGCCCGAGATTGCGACGATCGCGGAGCAGGGGCTGCCGAACTACGCGGTCGAAGGCTGGTTCGCGGTGATCGGCCCGCCGAAGATGCAGCCGGCCGACGTCAAGCGCGTGCACGAGGCCATCGTGGCCGCCTTTGCCGCGCCCGAGGTGCGCGAGGCGATGGACAAGCAGGGCAACATCGTCAAGCCCACGTCGCCCGAGCAGGCCGCGAGCTACTTCCGCAGCGAGGCCGCGCGTTATGCGGCGCTGGTGAAGAAGGCGAACGTGGTGCTGGAGTGAAGCCTTGCGCCTTCCCCTTCGCGAGAAGGGGGAGGCGACGTGCGGGCGTTACGCCGGGCTCACCGCGCGGTACAGCGCCCGCACGAAATCTGACTGCGTGATCATCCCCGTCAGCCGCTTCTCGCTGTCGATGATCGGAATGTGGTGGTGCCCGCCTTCGGAGAACAGCGGCACCAGCTCGACCACCGGCCGGTCGGCGCTGGCCACGCGCACCTGGCGCGTCATGATCTGGCCGACCACCTCGGGCTTGTTCGACATCACCGTGCGCGTGGCGCGGATCAGGTCGCGCAGCCGGCCCGCGATGCCGTCGTGGTGCTGCAGGTCGAGCTGGCGGAAGAAGTCGGCCTGCGTGACGATGCCGACCACGCGGCGCGTGCGGTCGGTCACCGGCAGCGCCTTGATGCGGTGCTGGTGCATCAGCGTCCAGGCCTCCTGCAGCGGCGTGCCGAACTCCACCGAGATCGGCGTGCGCGACATGATGTCGGCGCAGTGCAGCGTGCCCAGGCGGCGCTTGTACGACTCGAGCTCGGTCTGCTGGATCAGCGACTCGAGGTCGTCGCGGCTGATGTCGAGCACCTGGTTGTAGCGCGCCAGCACGGCGTCGATGTCGGCCTGGCTGAAGCGTGCGTCGGGCGAGGGCGGGCGCGCCACCTGCACGTGCGGATAGCGCCGCCCCGTGAGCGTGTTGTAGGCCACGCCCGCCAGCACCAGCAGCAGCGAGTTCACGAGCACCGGGAACAGCGCCGCCGAAAAATCGGTGGTGTGCGTGAGCACCGCCAGCAGCGCCGCCGCGCCGCCGGGCGGGTGCAGGCAGCGCGTGAAGAACATCAGGCCGATGGCCAGCGCCACGGCCACGGCGGCAGCCACGGCGGTGTCGGGAATCCAGCTGGCGCAGGCGATGCCCACCAGTGTCGACAGCGTGTTGCCGCCGATCACCGACCAGGGCTGCGCCAGCGGGCTGGCGGGCACGGCGAACACCAGCACGGCGGTGGCGCCCATCGGCGCGACCAGCCACACCGCATGTTCCAGCGGGACGGCCAGCCAGCGGCACAGCAGGCCGGTGATCAGCAGCCCGATGCCTGCGCCGCCCACGGCGCGCAGGCGCTCGCGCGCATTGACGTTGGAAGGGCCCGGGAGCCAGGCGCGCAGATAAGTCCACAGTGCGGCGAATCGCATCCCCCGTCCCCCTCAGGCTTCTTCGTGCGCCACCCGACGCCCGATGTCGGGCCAGCGGTGGTGCAGCCAGACCCAGGCAACCAGCCCGATCGTGAGCATCAACGCGGAGGTGAGGGCCAGTGCCAGCGTGGAGTGCATCACCAGCGGCGCCACCGCGCCGGCCACGACGCCGTTGGCGGTGGAGCCGATCACGGCCTGCAGCGACGAGGCCATGCCGCGGCGCTCGGGGTGCAGGTCGAGCACGAGCAACGTGACCACCGGCACCATCAGCGCCCAGCCGAAGGCGAACACCGCCAGCGGCCACACGGCCCAGGCCACATGCGCCTGGAAGAAGATGTTGGCCACCACGTTGACCACCGAGGTGACCATCATGATCAGGAAGCCGTCGCGGATCTGCCGCTTGGGCGCCACCTTGCCGGCCATGCGGCCGCTGGCACGGGCGCCGAGCATGATGCCGCCGATGGTCAGCAGGAAGAACCAGAAGAACTGCTGCGGCTGCAGCGCCAGGTGGTCGCCCAGGAACGCGGGCGCGGCCAGCACGTAGAGGAACATGCCGTTGAAGGGCACGCCGCTCGCGAAGGCCAGCAGCAGGAAGCGCGGGTCGGAGCACAGGTCGCGGTAGCCGCGCATCAGGTGGCGCACCTGGAAGGGCTGGCGGTGGTCCTTGTGCAGCGTCTCGGGCAGCAGCTTGTAGTTGGCGACGAACAGCGCCACGCCCACGGCCACGAGGAACCAGAAGATCGAGTGCCAGCCCGCGTGCACGAACAGGAAGCCGCCCACGATGGGCGCGATGGCCGGCGCCACGCCGAAGTAGATCGTCACCTGGCTCATCACCCGCTGCGCCTCGGCCGGCGGGAACATGTCGCGGATCACGGCGCGCGACACCACGATGCCGGCACCGGTCGACAGGCCCTGCAGGCCACGGAACAGCACCAGCTGCGTGATGTTCTGCGACAGCGCGCAGCCCAGCGAGGCGAGCGTGAACACGGCCAGCCCCCACAGCACCACGGGCCGGCGGCCGAAGCTGTCCGACAGCGCGCCGTGGAACAGGTTCATGAAGGCAAAGCCGAACAGGTAGGCCGACAGCGTCTGCTGCATCTCGGCCGGCGTCGCGCCGATCGATTTCGCGATGCCCGAGAAGGCCGGGATGTAGGTGTCGATGGAGAAGGGCCCGAGCATGCCCAGCACGGCGAGCAGCACGGCAAGCGCCCAGCGCGGGGCCTGCCAGAGTTTGTCTGCGTCGGGATTCATGGAAAGGCGGCTCCGTTGTACTTGTAGTGTGTCGGTGGAAAAACGAGAACGCCCGCCGCCCGGGTGAGGGGCAAGGCGGGCGCTTGGGCTTCAGCGAACCTGGATTACAGGGTGTCGATGAAGCTGCGCAGCTTGTCGGAACGCGACGGGTGCTTCAGCTTGCGCAGCGCCTTGGCTTCGATCTGGCGGATGCGCTCACGGGTCACGTCGAACTGCTTGCCGACTTCTTCCAGCGTGTGGTCGGTGGACATCTCGATGCCGAAGCGCATGCGCAGCACCTTGGCTTCGCGCGGCGTAAGGGAGTCGAGGATGTCCTTGACCACGTCGCGAAGACCCGCTTGCATGGCGGCCTCGATGGGCGCCGTGTTGCTGCTGTCCTCGATGAAGTCGCCCAGGTGCGAATCGTCGTCGTCGCCGATGGGGGTTTCCATCGAGATCGGCTCTTTCGCGATCTTCATGATCTTGCGGATCTTGTCTTCCGGGATCTCCATCTTGGCGGCCAGGATGCCGGCGTCGGGCTCGAAGCCGAACTCCTGCAAATGCTGGCGCGAGATGCGGTTCATCTTGTTGATCGTCTCGATCATGTGCACCGGGATGCGGATGGTGCGCGCCTGGTCGGCGATCGAGCGGGTGATGGCCTGGCGGATCCACCACGTCGCGTAGGTCGAGAACTTGTAGCCGCGACGGTATTCGAACTTGTCGACCGCCTTCATCAGGCCGATGTTGCCTTCCTGGATCAAATCGAGGAACTGCAGGCCGCGGTTGGTGTACTTCTTGGCGATGGAGATCACGAGGCGCAGGTTGGCCTCGATCATTTCCTTCTTGGCATCGCGCGAGGACGATTCGCCCTCGTTCATGCGCTTGTTGATGTCCTTGAGCTCGGTCAGCGGCACCACCACGCGCGACTGGATGTCGGTGAGCTTCTGCTGCAGTTCCTGCACCGGCGGGATGTTGCGCGCGAGCACGGCGCTCCAGGGCTTGCCGGCCGCGGCCTGCTTCTCGACCCACTTGAGGTTCAGCAGGTTGGAGGCGATGCGGTTGCCGTTCTTGTCGAAGCCGCTGAAGTCGCGGATGAACTCGTCCTGCGGGAAGCCGCACTTGTCCACGATGATGCGGCGCAGTTCGCGTTCCTTCTTGCGCACGTCGTCCACCTGCGTGCGCACCAGGTCGCACAGCTTCTCGATGGTCTTGGCCGTGAAGCGGATGGTCATCAGCTCGTCGGACACGGCCTGCTGGGCCTTGGTGTACGCGGGCGTGCCGTAGCCTTCCTTCTCGTAGATCTTGTGGATCTTCTCGAACATCTCGGCGATGCGGTCGAAGCGCGAGAGGGCTTCGTTCTTGAGTTCTTCGAGCTTCTTGGTCAGGGCCTTGGAGCCGCCCTTGCCGTCGTCGTCGTCTTCTTCGTCGAATTCGTCGAAGTCTTCTTCGGCCACGTAGTCGTCGGCCTCGTTCGGGTTCGAGAAGCCGTCCACGATGGTCGAGATGACGACCTTGCCTTCACGGATGGTCGCGGCCATTTCGAGGATCGCGGCGATGGTGGCGGGGGAGGCCGAAATGGCTTCCATCATGGCCATCAGGCCGCCTTCGATGCGCTTGGCGATTTCGATTTCGCCTTCGCGCGTCAGCAGCTCGACCGTGCCCATTTCGCGCATGTACATGCGAACCGGGTCGGTGGTGCGGCCGAATTCGCTGTCCACCGTGGACAGGGCCGCTTCGGCTTCTTCCTCGGCTTCTTCCACCGTGGTGGCGGTGGGCGCGGTGTTGTTCAGCAGCAGGGTTTCGGCGTCGGGCGTCTGCTCGTACACCGCCACGCCCATGTCGTTGAGCATGGTGACCACGACTTCCATGGTCTCGGCGTCGACCAGCTTGTCGGGCAAGTGGTCGGAGATTTCGCCGTGCGTCAGGTAGCCGCGGGTCTTGCCCAGCGTGATCAGGGTCTTCAGGCGCGAGCGGCGCTTGGCCAGGTCTTCTTCGGAGAGCACGGTCTCGTCGAGGCCGAACTCCTTCATCAAGGCGCGTTCCTTCGCCTTGCTGATCTTCATGCGCAGCGGCTTGACCTTCTCTTCGGTGGTCGCGACGGCCGCGGGCTCGTCACCGGCCAGGTCTTCCTCGATGTCCGACAGGTCGATGTCGCTCTCGCCGGCTTCCTTGGCGGCCTTGGGCTTGCGCCCGCGCTTGGCGCCGGTGGCGGGCGCGGCTGCAGCGCCGGCGGCCTTGGGCGGACGGCCAACTTTCTTGGCAGCGGGGGCAGCCGTGGCAGTGGCCGCGGCTTTTTTGGGATCGTCGAGAGAGGTCGATTTCGTGGGCACGGTTTTCACTTTCGTTGCGGCTGCCGTTTTGGACGCGGCGGCAGCCGTCTTGGTTGCCGGTTTGGCACCGGCTTTCAGCGGTTTCTCTGCTGCGGGCTTGGTGGCAGCGCTCTTGGCGCTTTTGGCAAGTGAAGGAGCAGGCTTCTTTGAACTGGGCATACGACCTCGTTACGACAAGAAAAGACAAGCGGGATCACAGGCGCGCTGCCACGCGGACAGCACCACCATGCCCGTGCACAGGCACGGACAAAACAATTGGGAAACGAGGAATTAATTCCTCACCAGGCAAGATGTCGGGCGAACATTTGGTGTGCAGTCCTTGCGGTTATTGACCCTTTCCGCCGGAATTTACCGTTGGAGTGCGTTGCGCTAGGGGTCGGCCCGGAGGTGCTGCTGTCGCTCTTGCCTAATTTCGCCAGTTGCGAAGCCCTACATTATAGCCTGTTGCGCAAATTTCAAGCAGTATCTGTCCCCGACGCGCGAATGCGGTCGCGCAATTCGAGCCGCCGCGCTTCCAGCGCCTTGTAGCGCTCCAGGGCTTTCGGGTCTTTTCCAACCGAAGCGATGGCCTCGCTCTGCTGGGCCTTGAGCCGGTCGTCGAGCATGAAGTCGAGCACGCTCCCCAGCTCCTTGGCGGCCTCGGCCAGGTGCTGTTCTTCCTCGCCCTCGGGCACCGGCCCGGCCTCGGAAACGCTCATGAGGCGCTCGGCCAGTGGCGCGAAATCGAGCCCGCGCAGGCCTTCGCGCAGCGCCGCCCAGGGCTGCACGCCGTGCTCGTGCAGCTGGCTGTCCAGCCAGGTGAAGAGGGCGCCGTGCTCGCCCGGCAGGTCGCACAGCATCACGTGCAGCTCGTGCGACAGCGCCTCCCACTGCGCCATGTTCGACAGCACCAGCCGCACCGCCACGTCGGGCCGGCTCGGCGGCTTGCCGCGTCCGCGCAGCGGCTCGATGGGCTCCTCGAACTTGCCGCCCCAGCGCTTGCCCTTGGTGAACTTGCGCGGCTGGAACTTGGGTTTGCTCTCGTTTTCGTAGCGCGGCGGCTCGTAGTCCTGCGTCGGCGGCAGGTCCGGGTAGTAGTCACCGGGGTCGTTGCCGTAGTTGTCGGGCTCGCTGTGGCGCTGCGGGGCCTGGGACGGCGCACCGGCGCCCTTGCGCGGGCCGGGCGCGGCGGTGGCCCACAGGTCGGACAGCGCTGCGGCGTCGAGCTGGACCAGCGTGGCGATCTCGCTGAGCAGCTGTCGCTTGAGCGCGCCGTCGGGCATGGCGCTCCAGAGCGGGCGCACGTTGCTGGTCATGTGGGCGCGGCCCTCGGCGGAGCTCAGGTCGCAGCCTTCGCGGGCGGCCTCGAGCATGAAGCGCGACAGCGGCGTGGCCTCGGCCACGAAGCCCGCGAAGGCCTCGGCGCCGTGCGCGCGGATGTAGCTGTCGGGGTCGTGCTCGGCCGGCAGGAACAGGAACTTGATGCTGCGCGTGTCGGTGGCGTAGGGCAGGGCGCCGTCGAGCGCCTTGCGCGCGGCGCGGCGACCGGCGGCGTCGCCGTCGAAGCTGAACACCACCGATTCGGTGAAGCGGAAGAGCTTTTGCACATGCTCGGTGGTGCAGGCCGTGCCCAGCGTGGCCACCGCGTTCGGAAAACCGAGCTGGGCCAGCGCCACCACGTCCATGTAGCCCTCGGTGACGAGCGCGTAGCCGCGGTCGCGGAAGGCGGCGCGCGCCTCGTACAGGCCGTAGAGCTCGCGGCCCTTGCTGAAGACGGGCGTCTCGGGCGAGTTCAGGTACTTGGGTTTTTCGTCGCCGAGCACGCGCCCGCCGAAGCCGATGCACTCGCCCTTGACGTTGCGGATCGGGAACATCACGCGGTCGCGGAAACGGTCGTAGCGCTTGGCCTCCTCGTCGCTGAGCTTGCCTTCCTCGTTGTTGACGATCACCAGCCCGCTCTCGGCGAGCAGCGGATCGTCGTAGTCGGGAAACACGCTGGCCAGCGCGCGCCAGCCGGCCGGCGCATAGCCGATGCCGAACTGCTTGGCGATCTCGCCTGACACGCCGCGGCCCTTGAGGTAGTCGATGGCGCCGGGCGCCTGGCGCAGCGCCTTGCGGTAGGCGTCGCCGGCCTTCTCGAGCACGTCGGTCAGCGTGGCCTGCTTCTGGCGCTGGCTGGCGGCGCGGGCGCGCTCGGCCGGCGAGACGTCGTCCTCGGGCACCTGCAGGCCGTACTGGCCGGCCAGGTCGTGCACGGCCTCGACGAAGCCCATGCCCGCATGTTCCATGAGGAAGCCGATGGCGTTGCCGTGCACGCCGCAACCGAAGCAGTGATAGAACTGCTTGGTCGGGCTGACCGAGAACGAGGGCGACTTCTCGCCGTGGAAGGGGCACAGCCCCATGAAATTGGCGCCGGCCTTCTTGAGCTGGACGTAGCGGCCGACGATTTCGACCACATCGGCGCGCGCGATGAGTTCCTGGATGAATGAAGCGGGGATGGTCATGGCTGCGGGGAGCGGCAAATCATACGCAAGCGCACGGGCGGCATACTGAACCCCGCCGCAAATCCACATCACGCATGAAGACGCCACTGCCTTTGCAACACGCCGCGCCGCTGCTGCGCCATCCGCTGCGCTTCGTCTGGGGCGCGCTCAAGGACTTTCGCGCCAACCAGGGCCTGCTGCTGGCAGGGGCGGTGGCCTACTACGCGCTGCTGTCGATCGTGCCGCTGTTGATCGTGAGCGTGATGGCGCTGTCGCACGTGATCGACCAGGCCGAGCTGCTGCGCACCATCGGGCGCTACCTCGAATGGCTGCTGCCGGGGCAGTCGAAAGCGATCGTGGCCGAGCTGTCGAGTTTCCTGGACCACCGCTCGGTGCTCGGGCCGGTGCTGCTGGTGACGATGATCTTCTTCAGCTCGCTGGCGTTCAGCGTGCTCGAGAGCGCGATGGCGGTGATCTTTCACCACCGCAAGGACGATCACAAGCGCCACTTCCTGGTGTCGGTGGCGATGCCGTACCTCTACATCCTGAGCCTGTGCGCGGGGCTGTTGCTGGTCACCCTGGTGTCGGGGGCGCTGCAGCTGGTGGGGCAGGAAAGCGTCGACCTGCTGGGGCGCAGCTGGTCGCTGTCGGGCATTTCGGGCCTGCTGCTGTACCTGCTGGGGCTGGGCGGCGAGATCTTCATGCTGACCTCGCTCTACCTCGTGATGCCGGCCGGGCGCATGTCGCTGCGGCATGCGCTGCTGGGCGGCGTCACGGCCGCGCTGCTGTGGGAGGCCACGCGGCGCGTGCTGATCTGGTACTTCTCGACGCTGTCGCAGGTGAACATCGTCTACGGCTCGCTCACCACGGCGATCGTGGTGCTGCTGAGCCTGGAAATCGCCGCCATGCTGGTGCTGCTCGGGGCCCAGGTGATCGCGAACTACGAGCGCCTGGACCGCACCGGCAGCACGAAGCCGCCGGCGTCCGAGATCAGCGAGGGGCCAATCGAATCGCTCCGTCCAGACGAATCACCTCGCCGTTGAGCATGTCGTTCTCGATGATGTGCTTGGCCAGCTTGGCGTAGTCCTCGGGCGTGCCCAGGCGCGAGGGGAAGGGCACGCTGGCGGCCAGCGCGTCCTGCACTTCCTGGGGCATGCCGAACAGCATGGGCGTGCCGAAGATGCCGGGGGCGATGGTCATGTTGCGGATGCCGCTGCGCGCGAGGTCGCGGGCGATGGGCAGGGTCATGCCGACCACGCCGCCCTTCGAGGCGCTGTAGGCGGCCTGGCCGATCTGGCCGTCGTAGGCCGCGACCGAGGCGGTCGAGATCAGCACGCCGCGTTCGCCCGTGGCTTCGGGCTCGTTCTTGCCCATGGCATCTGCCGCCAGGCGGATCATGTTGAAGCTGCCGATCAGGTTGACCGTGACGGTCTTGCTGAACACGGCCAGTGCGTGCGGGCCGTTCTTGCCCACGGTCTTCTCGGCCGGCGCGATGCCGGCGCAATTGACCAGGCCCATCAGCTTGCCGAGCTTGACGGCGGCAGCCACCACGGCCTGGCCGTCGGTTTCCTGGCTCACGTCGCACTTGACGAACACGCCGCCGATTTCCTTCGCAACGGCTTCGCCCTTGTCAGCCTGCATGTCGGCGATGACCACCTTGGCGCCGTTGGCGGCCAGCATGCGCGCCGTGCCTTCGCCGAGGCCCGAAGCGCCACCGGTCACGATAAAAACCTTGCCGTCGATTTGCATTGAGAGTCTCCAGAAATGAGACCTGCATTATCGAAGACGTCGCCGGGCCAAAAAAAAGGCCTCATCCGAAGATGAGGCCCTGAATTGGATCCGTGAGGACCCAAGGAGACAACTGGTGGTGGTCGGTGCTTAGCGCTTGCGCGAAGCGGTGGCCGTCTTGGCTGCGGCGACGGCTTGGGTCGACACGGCGTTGAAGTTGGCTTCGGCGACGTCCGACGCTTGCTTGACGGCCTTCTGGACCGATTCGAAAGCGTTGTTGGCGGCAGCCACGGCGCTCTTCAGCACGGCGACGGCGGTTTCCGAACCGGCGGGGGCGTTCTTGGAAGCGCTGTCGACGAGGCCGACGAAGGCTTGCTGGGCTTCAGCGGCCTTGGCTTCGAAAGCCTTCGAGAATTCGGTGCTGGTGCCTTGGGCGATGTCGTATAGGTGACGGCTGTAGGCAGCGGTCTTTTCGGCCAGGGGCTGGAACAGGCTGGCTTGCAGCGTCAGCAGCTCTTGGGCGTCCTTGACGTTCAGGGCAGCTTGAGCGGTGCTCTGGGCTTCGGTCAGGGCGGCCTTGGAAGCGGTCACGTTCAGTTCGACCAGCTTTTCAACGCCTTCGAAAGCCTTGGTGGTCAGGCCGAACAGGGTTTCGAGGTTTGCTTTTTGAGCGGCGAGGATTTGGTCAGCGGTCAGGGCCATTTGAGATCTCCAGAAAGGATGATGGGGTGGTCGATTCACGTTGCGCTGCGCCTCGTCGTTCATGTTGCGGTGCAGCATGGCCTGAAGTATAGGCAGCTGAACGCAGCGATCAAGTGGTTTTTGCTGCTCTGCAGCAATTTAGAAGCGGCCTTCTAAATCCGGCCTGCGCGGCCAGAATGCGGCCATGCGTGCTTTCTATTCCGGGCAGTTCGTCCTGCCCCTGCCGCCGGGCCACCGCTTTCCCATGTCGCGCTACGCGATGCTGCGCGATCGCCTGCAGGAGCAGCTGCCGGCCGTCGAGATGGACCCGGCCCCGCGCGCCACCGATGACGAGTTGGCGCTGGCCCACACCCCCGAATGGATCGCCGCCGTCAGCGAAGGCCGCGTGAGCCCGCAGGCCATGCGCGAGATCGGCTTTCCGTGGAGCGAGGCGATGGTCGAGCGCTCGCGCCGCTCCACCGGCGCCACCATCGCCGCCTGCCGCGCTGCCTTCGCGGGCGGCGTGGCGGCCAACATGGCGGGCGGCACGCACCACGCCTACGCCGACAAGGGCAGCGGCTTCTGCGTCTTCAACGACGCGGCGGTGGCTGCGCGGCTGATGCAGGTCGAGCAGGCCCGTGCCGGCCGGCTGCTCAGGGTGGCCATGATCGACCTCGACGTGCACCAGGGCAACGGCACCGCCCGCATCTTCCAGGGCGACCCGAGCGTGTTCACGCTGTCGGTGCACGGCCAGAAGAACTTTCCGTTCCGCAAGGAGGCGAGCGACCTCGACGTGGAGCTGCCCGACGGCTGCGGCGACACCGACTACCTGGCGGCGCTGGAGCACGCGCTCGACGAGCTCGACCGCCGCTTCTCGCCCGGCCTCGTGATCTACCTGGCCGGCGCCGACCCCTTCGAGCGCGACCGGCTGGGCCGCCTCAAGCTGAGCTTCGACGGGCTGGAGGCGCGCGACCGCCGCGTGTTCGACTGGACCTGGCAGCGCCGCATCCCGACGGCCTTCGCGATGGCCGGCGGCTACGCCAGCGACATCGCCGAGACGGTGCAGGTGCAGCTGGGCACCTTCCGGGTGGCGCTCGATTACTGGCGCCGCTGGCAAAATGCCGCGCGATGAGCGCCCCGACCCCCACCCCCAAGCCCACGCCCCACACCCGCAGCGCCTACCGCGCGTTTCGCAGCATCCCGACGCGCTGGGCCGACAACGACATGTACGGCCACGTCAACAACGTCGTCTACTACAGCTGGTTCGACACCGCGGTGAACGCGCTGCTCATCGAGCGCGGCGCGCTCGACATCCACGGCGGCCAGACCATCGGCTTCGTGGTCGAGACGCAGTGCAACTACTTCGCGCCGGTGGCCTTCCCGCAGACGGTGGAGGCGGGCATCCGCGTGGCGCAGGCGGGCCGTTCGAGCGTGCGCTACGAGATCGCGCTGTTCGCCGAGGGCTCCGACACCGCGGCCGCGCAGGGGCACTTCGTGCATGTGTACGTCGACCGCGCGACGCAGCGGCCGGTGCCGTTGCCCGAGGCGCTGCAGCAGGTGGTCGATTCGCTGCGCGCCTGAGCGCCCGCGCATGAAAAACGGCGCCCGCAGGCGCCGTTCGTGGGTGAGTGGGGTGTGACCCCGCTTACATCGTCTTCTTCATGGCCTTGATGTCGGCCTTGCCCTGGGCTTCATCAGCCTTGGCCTGCTTCACGCAAGCGTCCTTGGCCGCGCCATTCTGGTCGTCGCACTTTTCCTTCGCGACTTCATAGGCGGCCTTCACCTTTTCTTCGGCCACCTTGCGGGCATGGCTGTCGCTCGGCTGGTACTGCTGCTCCAGCTCGGCCTTGGCCACTTCTTCCTTGCCCTTGGCTTCCTTCTGGCAGACGTCCTTGGCGTTGTCCTTCATCGTGTCGCACTGGGCCTTGGCGACCTTGTAGTCGGCCTCGACCTTTTCCTTGGCGACCTTGTATTCGTCCTTGGTCATCGCGCCGGCCTGGCCGGCGACGAAGAAGGTGGAGGCGAGGGCGAGCATGACGAGGTGTTGTTTTTTCATGGTGTGTGTCCTTTGTGGTGAATGACAGGGAAAGAGAAGAGAAGGGAAGGGCGCAGGGCGCTTGCTTCTTTCTCAGTTCTTCTCGAACCAGAGTGCGTCCGGCGAGCGGCCGTCGCGAGATTCCCAGTCCTTGACCTGCTTCTCGGCCTCGTCGCGGCTGATGCCGTGGCGTTCCTGGATGCGGCCCAGCAGCTGGTCGCGCTTGCCGGCGATGACGTCGAAGTCGTCGTCGGTCAGCTTGCCCCACTGCTCCTTGATCTTGCCCTTGAGCTGCTTCCAGTTGCCTTCGATGGTGTCCTTGTTCATGCGAATCTCCTTGAGAAAGAGTGATGACCCGGCGGAACATGCCGCCGCCGTGAAACCAATGTCGCGTGAGTGATTCCCCCTGCCGGTAGGACGTGCAGGCCGGCCCTCGTAGGCACAGGCCGACGCAGGCCGTGATAATGGAACGGACGCCGACGACAGAGACCCGAGACACCGCGCACCGCACCATGATCATTCACAGCCTGCTCGACACCGACCTCTACAAGTTCACGATGATGCAGGTGGTCCTGCACCACTTTCCGGGGGCGCGGGTCGAGTACCGCTTCAAGTGCCGCAACCCGGGCGTCAACCTCGCGCAGTTCGCGGGACAGATCCGCGACGAGATCCGCAGCCTGTGCTCGCTGCAGTTCCGCGACGCCGAGCTCGCCTACCTGCGCTCGATGCGCTTCATCAAGAGCGACTTCGTCGACTTCCTGGGCCTGTTCAGGCTCAACGAGAAGTACATCAACGTCATCCCCCAGCCCTCGGGCGAACTCGAGATCCGCATCAAGGGCCCGTGGCTGCACACCATCCTGTTCGAGATCCCGGTGCTGGCCATCGTGAACGAGGTCTACTTTCGCAACACGCAGAAGAACCCCGACTTCGAGGAAGGCCGCCGCCGCCTCGACCTCAAGATCAGCCAGCTGCAGGAAGCCGGCCTGGGCGACCTCAAGATCGCCGACTACGGCACGCGCCGCCGCTTCTCGAAAGACTGGCACGAGGAAGTGCTGCGCACCCTGACCCAGCGGCTCGGTGCCGTGGCCTCGCCGCCGGCCAAGTCGCCCGCGGGCGAGCGGCTGCCGCAACTGGCTGGCACCAGCAACGTGCTGTACGCCATGAAGCTCGGGCTCATCCCGCTGGGCACCATGGCGCACGAGTACCTGCAGGCCTGCCAGGCGCTGGGCCCGCGACTGCGCGACAGCCAGATCTTCGGCTTCGAGAGCTGGGCCCGCGAGTACCGCGGCGACCTGGGCATCGCGCTGTCCGACGTGTACGGCATGAGCGCCTTCCTGCGCGACTTCGACCTGTACTTCTGCAAGCTCTTCGACGGCGCCCGCCACGACAGCGGCGACCCGTTCCAGTGGGGCGAGCGCATGCTGGCGCATTACCACGCGAACCGGGTCGATCCGCTCACCAAGACGCTGATCTTCAGCGACGGCCTCACGGTGCCGCGCACCATCGAGCTGTACCAGCAGTTCCGCGGGCGCTGCCTGCTGGCCTTCGGCATCGGCACCAACCTCACCAACGACCTGGGCTACGAGCCGCTGCAGATCGTCATCAAGATGATCCAGTGCAACGACCAGCCGGTGGCCAAGCTGTCGGACACGCCGTCCAAGAACATGTGCGAGGACGAGAAATACCTGGCCTACCTGCGCCAGGTGTTCGAGATCGAACAACCCCCCGTTTGAAGGCTGTACTGACCTGTCTGGTACGGTACAGCCCCCATGAAGAAAACGATCCGACTGACGGCAGCCGCGGCGCTGCCGATGCTCTTTCCCGCCCTGGCCTTCGCTGCCGATTTCGACGGTGCCGCGCTCTCGCCGCTGTGGGGCGTGCCGTTCGCCGGCATCCTGCTTTCCATCGCGCTCTTGCCGCTGGCCACGCCCGTGTTCTGGCACCACCACTACGGCAAGATTTCCGCCGCCTGGGCGCTGGCCTTCCTGCTGCCCTTTGCCGCGACCTACGGCGCGGGGCTGGCGGGCGTGCAGCTCGTGCATGCGCTGGTGGCCGAGTACATCCCGTTCATCATCCTGCTCACGGCGCTCTTCACCGTGGCCGGAGGCATCCACATCCGCGGCAACCTGCACGGCACGCCGGGGCTCAACACGGCGATCCTGGCCATCGGCGCGGTGCTCGCGAGCTTCATGGGAACCACGGGCGCCTCGATGCTGCTGATCCGGCCGCTGATCCGGGCCAACGACAACCGGCAGCGCAAGGTGCACGTGATCGTGTTCTTCATCTTCATCGTGTCGAACGCGGGCGGCTCGCTCACGCCGCTGGGCGACCCGCCGCTGTTCCTCGGCTTCCTCAAGGGCGTGGGCTTCTTCTGGACCGCGCAGCACATCCTGCCCGAGACGATCTTCATCCTGGCCGTGCTGCTGGCGCTGTTCTATGCCATCGACCGCCACTTCTACCGCAAGGACGGCGTGCTGCCCGTCGACCCGACGCCCGACACGCCGCGCTTGGGCTTCGACGGCGCGGCCAATTTCTGGCTCTTGGGCGGCATCGTCGCGCTGGTGCTGCTGAGCGGCTTCTGGAAATCGCCCGTGGTGTTCGACGTGTTCGGCACCGAGGTCGGCCTGCCGGGCCTGGTGCGCGACGTGGGGCTGGCGCTGATCGCCGTCGTCTCGTACAAGCTCACGGCGCCCAAGGTACACGCCGACAACCAGTTCGAGTGGGGTCCGATGGCCGAGGTGGCCAAGCTCTTCGCCGGCATCTTCCTGACCATCATCCCGGTGATCGCCATGCTCAAGGCCGGCACGCAGGGCCCGTTCGGCGCCATCGTGGCGGCCGTGACGCGCGCCGACGGCCAGCCCGACCCGGCCATGTACTTCTGGGCCACCGGCATCCTGAGTTCGTTCCTGGACAACGCGCCGACCTACCTCGTGTTCTTCAACACGGCGGGCGGCGACCCGGTGGCGCTCATGACCACCTATGCCAGCACGCTGGCCGCCATCTCGGCCGGCGCCGTGTTCATGGGCGCCAACACCTACATCGGCAACGCGCCGAACCTGATGGTCAAGGCCATCGCCGAAAGCCGCGGCGTGCGCATGCCCAGCTTCTTCGGCTACATGGCGTGGTCCGGGGCGATCCTGGTCCCGCTGTTCGTCCTGTGCACCTTCATCTTCTTCCGTTGATCCTTCCAGCCCTTCAAAGAAAGAGACACGTTCCATGAGCAGCAGCAAGCCCAAGATCCTGGTCGCGCGCGCGGTGTTCCCCGAAACCCTCGCGCGCCTGGCGCAGCATTTCGAGGTCGAGTCGAACCAGGCCGACGAGACCTGGAGCAAGGACCAGCTGATCGCGAAGCTGCAAGGCAAGCAGGGCGCCTTCACCACCGGCAGCGAGCGCATCGACGCCGCGGTGCTCGACGCCTGCCCCGAGCTGAAGATCTGCGCCAACATGGCCGTGGGCTACAACAACTTCGACGTCGACGCCATGGCCGCACGCGGCGTGCTGGGCACCAACGCGCCCGACGTGCTGACCGAGACCACGGCCGATTTCGGCTTCGCGCTGCTCATGGCCACCGCGCGCCGCATCACCGAGAGCGAACATTTCCTGCGCGCGGGCAAGTGGGAAAAGTGGAGCTACGACATGTTCGCCGGCTCCGACATCCACGGCTCGACGCTCGGCATCATCGGCATGGGCCGCATCGGGCAGGGCATCGCCAGGCGCGGTGCGCACGGCTTCGGCATGAACGTGATCTATCACAACCGCTCGCGCCTCGATGCCGCGCTCGAGGCCGAGTGCAAGGCCCGCTATGTCGGCAAGGACGAGCTGCTCAAGACCGCCGACCACGTCGTGCTGGTCGTGCCGTACTCGCCAGCCTCGCACCACACCATCGGCGCGGCCGAGATCGCGCTCATGAAGCCGACCGCCACGCTGGTCAACATCGCGCGCGGCGGCATCGTCGACGACGCGGCGCTGGCCGTGGCGCTGCGCGAGAAGCGCATCGCCGCCGCCGGCCTCGACGTGTTCGAGGGCGAGCCCAAGGTCCATCCCGACTTGCTCACCGTGCCCAACGTGGTGCTCACGCCGCACATCGCCAGCGCCACCGTGCCCACGCGTCGCGCCATGGCCGACCTGGCGGCCGACAACCTCATCGCCTGGGGCACCGGCAAGGGGCCCTTGACCCCTGTCACGCCGGTGCCGGCGGCCACGAAGTAACCTGAAACCTGACCGCGAGCGCGACACGCCCCCACCTTGGAACTGACGGATCTGATTCTTCTCGCACTGGCCGCACTCGCCGTGGTGCAACTGGTGCTGGTCATCTGGCTGCTGGCCCGCCGGCCACCCCCACCCGACCACAGCGAAATGCTGGGCGTGCTCGCCGCCATGGGCCGCGCCAACGAACGCACCGAGCGCGAGCTGCGCCACGAGATCGGCGAAAGCTCGCGCGGCGCACGCCAGGAAACCGCGCAGGCCTTCGCCACCTTCCAGCAGTCGCTGGTGCAGCAGGGCGCCGAGGCCACGCGCACACAGAACGCGCAGCTCGACGCCTTCGCGCTGCAGCTCGCCTCGCTGCAGAAGACCCTGGCCGACACGCTGAACACCCAGCTGCAGGGGCTGAGCGAATCGAACGCGCGGCGCCTTTCCGAGGTGCGCACGACCATGGAAACCCAGCTGGCCCAGCTGCAACAGAGCAATGCCGCCAAGCTCGACGAGATGCGCAAGACCGTCGACGAGAAGCTGCAGAGCACGCTCGAGGCGCGCCTGGGCGAAAGCTTCAAGCAGGTGGCCGACCGGCTCGAGCAGGTGCACAAGGGCCTGGGCGAGATGCAGACGCTGGCCGTCGGCGTGGGCAGCCTGCAGCGCGTGCTGACCAACGTGAAGACGCGCGGCGTGTTCGGCGAGGTGCAGCTCGAGGCGCTGCTCGAGCAGGTGCTCACGCCCGAGCAGTACGCGCGCCAGGTCGAGACCAAGCCGCGCAGCGGCCAGCGCGTCGACTTCGCGATCCGCTTTCCGGGGCGCGGCGACGACGGCGCGCCGGTGTGGCTTCCGATCGACGCCAAGTTTCCGCGCGACGACTACGAACGCCTCATCGACGCCCACGAGCGCGCCGATGCGGCCGGCGCCGAGGCCGCGGCCAAGGCGCTCGAGACGCGCATCCGCGTCGAGGCCAAGTCGATCGCCGAGAACTACCTCGCGGCGCCGCACACCACCGATTTCGCGATCCTGTTCCTGCCGGTCGAGAGCCTCTATGCCGAGGTGCTGCGCCGCCCCGGACTGATGGACGCGATCCAGCGCCAGCATCGCGTGACGCTGGCCGGCCCGACCACCTTGCTCGCCATGCTCAACAGCCTGCACATGGGCTTTCGCACGCTGGCGCTGGAGCGCCAGGCCTCCGAGGTCTGGAAGGTGCTGGGCGCGGTCAAGACAGAGTTCGAGCGTTACGGCGAATGGGTCGCGCGCATCAAGGAACAGGTGGCCAAGGCCTCCGACACCATCGACAAGGCCGACACGCGCGCCAAGCAGATGCGCCTGGCGCTGCGCAAGGTCGAGGCCTTGCCCGAGGCGCAGTCGCAGGCGTTGCTGCCGCCCACGGCCGACACTGACAGCGAGGCCGACGACACCCCGTGAAAGGTTCTGAACTGCTGCGCGTCATCGTGGCGCAGGTCTGTTTGCACGCCACGATGGCGGGCATGCGGCTCGCCACCCCGCTGCTCGCGCTGCAGCAAGGCTACAGCGCAGCGGCCGTCGGCCTGCTGATCGCGCTGTTCGCGCTGACCCAGGTGTTTCTTGCATTGCCGGCCGGGCGCTTCGCCGACCGGCACGGGCTCAAGCGACCGCTGTGGCTGTCGGTGATCGCGGCCTCGGGCGGGGCAGGGCTGGCGCTGGTTTTTCCGGTGTTTCCCGTCATGTGCATCGCCGCGCTGCTGACCGGCGGCGCCACTGGCGCGACCGTCATCGCGCTGCAGCGGCACGTGGGCCGCTCGGCCACCGACCCGACACAGCTCAAGCGCGTGTTCAGCTGGCTGGCCATCGCGCCGGCGGCGGCGAACTTCGTCGGGCCCTTCCTGGCCGGGATGCTGATCGACCACGCCGGCCGCGCGCCGGCCGACTTGCTGGCCTTTCGCATCTGCTTCGCCGTGATGGCCTTTTTGCCGCTGCTGTGCTGGCTGCTGGCGCGCGGCGCGCACGAGCCGCCGCGGGTGGCGCCGGTGCCGGGCGCCGCGCCCACGCGGGCCTGGGACCTGCTGCGCGAGCCGATGTTCCGCCGCCTGCTGTTCGTGAACTGGCTGCAGTCGTCGAGCTGGGACGTGCACGCCTTCGTGCTGCCGGTGCTGGGCCACGACCGGGGCATCAGCGCCTCGGTGATCGGCTCCATCCTCGGCGCCTTCGCGATCGCCGCGGCGGTCATTCGCGTGGCGCTGCCGCTGATCGCGTCGCGTGCGTCGGAGCGTAGCGTGATCCTGAGTTCGACCGTTGTCACTGCGGCCGTGTTCGCCATCTACCCGCTGCTGGATTCGCCGTGGACCATGGGCATCTGCTCCGTGGTGCTGGGCTTCGCGCTCGGCGCGGTGCAACCGATGGTGATGAGCATGCTGCACCAGATCACGCCGCATGCCCGGCACGGCGAGGCGCTGGGGCTGCGGCTGATGACCATCAACGCGTCGAGCGTCGCGATGCCGATGCTGTTCGGCTCGCTCGGTGCGCTGATCGGCATTGCCGGCGTGTTCTGGGTGGTGGGCGGCGTGCTCGCGCTGGGCGCGAAAGCGACCTGGGGCTTGAAGCTCTGACGTGCGCGGGGAGGGCGCCTGACGGCGGCCTGAATCCCACGTTGCAAATAACAGTAATTCTCATTTGATTGACAGAATACTGACTCAAAGTCAGTATCGACGCCTTCTTTCTTCCTGACCCGAAGGCGTCCATGGACTCCCATTCCCCGTCGGCCGCGGCCGACCCGCGCCGCCGCCTGGCCCTGGTGGCGGCGGTCTATCTCGGCAGCTTCATCGCCACGCTCGACGTGAGCATCGTCAACGTGGCGCTGCCCACGCTGCAGCGCGCGCTCGCCACCGACCTGGCCGGGCTGCAGTGGGTGATCGACGTCTATGCGCTGTGCCTGTCGGCCTTCATGCTGTCGGCCGGCCCGATCGGCGACCGCTACGGCCGCAAGCGCGCCTGGCTGGCCGGCGTGGTGGTCTTCACCGTGGGCTCGGCGATGTGCGCGATGGCGTCGGGGCTGCCGATGCTGCTCGCGGGTCGCGCGGTGCAGGGCGTGGCTGGCGCGCTGATGATTCCGGGCGCGCTGTCGTTGCTGGCGCATGCCTTCCCCGAGCCGGCGAGCCGCGCGCGGGTGATCGGCGGCTGGTCGTCGTTCACGGCGCTGTCGCTGATCCTCGGGCCGATGCTCGGCGGGCTGCTGGTGGACCACGCGGGCTGGCAGAGCATCTTCCTCATCAACCTGCCGATCGGCGTGCTGACCGTGGCGCTCGGGATGTGGGGCCTGCGCGAGTCCTCGCACCCCGAGCATGCGGCGCTCGACCCGGCCGGGCAGGTGCTCAGCGTGCTCTGGCTGGGGGCGCTGACCTACGGACTCATCGCCGCGGGCGAACACGGCTGGGGCTCGCGCCACGCGGTGGTCGCGCTCGTCGCAGCGGGTGTCGGGCTGGCGCTGTTCCTGGCCGTGGAGGCGCGCGTGGAACGGCCGCTGCTGCCGCTCGCGCTGTTCCGCGACGCACGCTTTTCGGTCACCAACTTCGCCTCGTTCGTGCTGGGCTTCTCGACCTACGCCAGCCTGTTCTTCTTCTCGCTGTTCCTGCAGCAGGTGCAGGGCTGGTCGGCCAGCGAGACCGGCTGGCGGCTGGTGCCGCAGTTCGTGGCGACCGGCCTCGTGGCCTCGCAGTTCGGACGGCTGGCGCGCCGCTTCGAGGTGCACACGCTGATGGTCGCGGGCTACGGACTGATCGGCGTGGGGATGCTGCTGCTGACGCTGTTCTCGGCCGACACGCCCTACCTGCCGTTGGCGCTGCTCTTCGTGGCGCTGGGGGCGGGCGCGGGCCTGGCCGTGCCGGCCACGAGCACGGCGGTGATGGCCTCGGTGCCCGCGCAGCGCTCGGGCATGGCCTCGGCCACCATGAACGCGCTGCGCCAGGGCGGCATGCTGATCGGCATCGCGCTGCTCGGCACGCTGATGCGCACGCGCGCCACCGCGCTGATGGCCGAGTCGCTCGCGCGTGCCGGCGTGCCTGATGCATCGCAGGCCGCCGTGGCAGCGGTGTCTCGCCACGACCTTGGCGCGCTGGCCGCGCTCGACGCGGGCATGGCGCAGCGGCTGCTGAGCGATGCGCTCGCGGGCGGCTTCCACGCCGCGATGGCCTGCGCCGGCGTGGCCGGCCTGGTGGCGGCGGGGCTGCTGCTGCGCGTCAGGCCGCGGGCCGCCGCGCTCGCCGCCCCCACGCGCGCCTGAGCCGTTCGCCATGCCCGCCGTCCGCATTCCCTTCCTGCGCCGCAGTGCCCGGCGCCTTCCGGTTGTCTGCAAGGAGTCTTTCATGATCCGTCACGAACTCAGTCAATGGCCGCTGGTCATCAGCGTGTCCGCAGGCCTGCAGACGCTGGAAAGCCTGCAGGCCTTCACCGAGGACTGGAACCGCTGGCTCGACCGCGGCGAGCCCTTTGTCTCGCTGCGCGTGTTCGCGGACGCCGACGCGCTGGTGCATCCCGAGGGCAGCGCCCAGAGTGCGAAGCAGTGGCTGCAGGCGCGCGGCGCCGACATCCGCCGCCATATGATGGGCATGGCGAGCGTGGTGCCCGCCGACCAGTTCGAGAAGATCAGCAAGATGAACGTCGAAAAACTCTTCGGCATTCCCGCCAGCACCTTCGCCCGCACCGACGAGGCCCTGGCCTGGCTGCGCGAGCGCGTGCTGGCCCCGCGCGGCCTGCGTCTCGATGCTGCGGCCGTGCACGCCGCCATCGACACGGCACGCGCCGGTGCCATGGCCGGTTCTTGACCATGACAAGCAGCAGCCCCGACGACGCTCCCGCCACCGCCGCGCGCCGCCGCACCAAGGCGCCGCAGACCCGCGCCGTCGCGCTGATGGACGCCGCCGAGCAGCTGTTCATCGCCAAGGGCATCCCCGCCACCAGCATCGACGACATCGCGGCCGGCGCGCAGGTGGCCAAGGGCACCTTCTATCTGTACTTTCCGTCGAAGGAGGCGCTGCTCGGCGCGCTGCAGCAGCGCTTCGTCGACACCTTCTGCGCCCGCCTGCAGGAGGCGATGGACCGCCACGCGCCGGGCAAGTACCGCGCGCGGCTCAAGGCCTGGGTGGAAGCGGGGCTGGAGACCTACCTGGACAACGTTGCGTTGCACGACGTGGTGTTCCACGAGTACCGGCCCGAGGACCGGCGCATGCGCAACGACAACGTCGTCATCACGCAGCTGGTCACCCTGCTGAAGCAGGGCGACGCCGCGGGCGTGTGGGAGGTCGAGGACGCGACGCTGACGGCCGTGATCCTCTTCAACGCGCTGCACGGCGTGGCCGACGATGCCGTGGCCATGGGGCCGCACGCGAACCCCGTGGCCGACCACCGCCGCCGCGCCCGCGCGCTCACGCGCTTCTTCGAGCAGGCCCTGCGGCCCGACGACAGCGACGACGCCTGACCGGGGCGGTCAGAGTTTGTAAAAGCGCTTGATGGCGTCCCACGCGTCTTCGGGCGCGTCGACGTATTCGAAGAGCTTCACGTCGCCAGGCGAGATCACGCCTTCGTCGACCAGGAAGTCGAAGTCGATCAGCTTCTTCCAGTAGTCCGAGCCGAAGAGCACGATCGGCACCGGCTTCGACTTCTTGGTCTGCACCAGCGTGATCACCTCGAACAGCTCGTCGAGCGTGCCGAAGCCGCCCGGGAACGCCACCAGCGCTTTCGCACGCATCATGAAATGCATCTTGCGGATCGCGAAGTAGTGGAACTTGAAGCTCAGCGCCGGCGTGACGTAGGGGTTGGCTTCTTCTTCCATCGGCAGCGCGATGGCCAGGCCGACCGAGAGGCCGCCGGCTTCGTGCGCGCCGCGGTTGGCCGCCTGCATGATGCCGGGGCCGCCGCCGGTGCACACGAAGAGCTTGTCCTGCGGCTCCTTCTTCTCGCTGTACTGTGCGACCAGCTTGCCGAAGGTGCGCGCCTTCTCGTAGTAGTGCGAGTTGCGCGAGAGCCGGCGCCAGCGCTCGGCCAGGGCCGTGTCGCCGGCCGCCTCGGCCTGCGCGACCAGCGCGGCGGCCTCGTCCTCGCTGCGAAAACGCGCGCTGCCGAAGACCACCACCGTGTTCTCGATGCCGTGGGCGCGCTGCTCGAGGTCGGGCTTCATCAGCTCGAGCTGCATGCGGATGCCGCGCGTTTCGCGGCGCAGCAGGAACTCGGGGTCGGCGAAGGCCAGGCGCGAAGGATCGGGATCGAGGGGCAGGCCCCGGTCGGAATGGGACTGCAGCGTGGCCCAGGCATCGGCCAGGCGCTTGTCGTGAATGTTGTGCGTGTTGTTCATGAAACGGTCGTCGAACGGAATTGGCTTGGCATTGTGCGCCGATGCAACCCGCGTGCCCGCCAACGAAAAAGGCTCCTTGCGGAGCCTTCGTCGTGGTGGTGGTCAGCCGGGTGCAGACGCGCTCAGACGCGCTTGCGGTATTCGCCGGTGCGGGTGTCGATTTCGATCTTGTCGCCTTGCGACACGAACAGCGGCACGCCGACTTCGAAGCCGGTGGCGATCTTGGCGGGCTTCATGACCTTGCCCGAGGTGTCGCCCTTGACGGCCGGCTCGGTCCAGGTGATTTCGCGCTCGACGCTGGTGGGCAGTTCGACCGAGATGGCCTTGCCGTCGTAGAACACCACTTCGACGGCCATGCCGTCTTCGAGGTAGTTCAGGGCGTCGCCCATGTTCTCGGCTTCGACTTCGTACTGGTTGTACTCGGCGTCCATGCAGACGTACATCGGGTCGGCGAAGTAGGAGTAGGTGCACTCCTTCTTGTCCAGCACGATCTGGTCGATCTTGTCGTCGGCCTTGAAGACCACTTCGGTGTTGAAGTTGGCGATCAGGCTCTTCATCTTCATGCGCACGGTGGCGCTGTTGCGGCCGCCGCGGCTGTATTCGGTCTTGAGGACGACCATCGGGTCCTTGCCGTGCATGATGACGTTGCCGGCGCGGATTTCTTGAGCGATTTTCATATCAGGTTCTCTGGATGTTGGCCGCTCGGTGCGCGGGGCCCTCGGCGCTGCATGCCGTCGTATCTGGCCCCGCCGTACATGTCCCGCGGCAGGTTTGGCGAAAGGCGTCCCCGACCGTGGCGGCCAGGGCTGAATTCCGCAAAGCCCGCTATTTTAGCTTTTTCCGGCGACCAGCTGCCGCAACTGGGCCAGCAGATCGTCCTGCGCGAGCAGCCTGCCGCGCGCCGCACGGGCGGTTTCGCGCCAGGCGTCCAGCGGGCCGAGCGCGGGCAGGGGCGCGTCGCCGAAGCCGTTCCAGGCGTGGTGAAAAAGCCGCAGCCCCGGCGGGGCGCCGAGCCAGTCGAGCCAGGCGTTGAGCTTGACGTGGTGCGCGTCGTCGTCCTGCGGGTAGATCTGCCAGACCAGCGGCGCGCCGGCCCAGAGGGCGCGCACCAGCGAGTCTTCGCCGCGCGCGAAGTTGAGGTCGCAGGCCCACAGCAGGTGGTCGAAATCCGCCTGGCTGAGGTAGGGGAGATATGAAATTGATAGCGAACTCCGGCCGCCCGGTGGGCGATCGGGCGCGTCGGTGTTCGCAAGGCAGGCCTGCACCGCATGCGCGGCCCGGCCTGCGGTGACCAGCAAGCGCGTGGGCACGGGGTCGGCGGCCAGCTGGGCGAGCAGTGCGGCCAGCGCGGGCGGCTCATAACAGAAGAGCGACACCAGGCGCTCGCCTTCCTGCCAGGGAATCTGCTGCGCCTGCAGCCAGCGGGCGCGGTCGAAGCGCGCCTGGCGCGCCATCAGGTCGGGCTCGCGCAGCAGGCCGCCGGTCGCGGGCGTGAAGCCCGGGTAGAAGAAACGTTTCGTCAGCCCGGCGCCTGGGCCCTTGAACACGGGTGAGGGCAGCCGGTGCAATTTCTCGACATAGGGCTCGGCCGACAGGTACTCGAGGTTGATCCAGGCTTGCGCAGGGCTCGGGGCCTGTGCGAAACGCGCGATGAGCTCGGGCTCCGGGTCGCAGCCGAAGGCCTCGACCAACACGTCAGGCACAGAGTCGGCGACGGCACGGCGCACAGCTTCGGCGTCGGACCAGTCGATCACCTGCACGCCGTCGCAGCCGGCCGGCGCCATCCAGTTCAGCGCCGTGGGGTCGTCGACCCACAGCCGCGCGCGCTCGCCCGCCGCCGCCAGCTGGCAGGCCAGGCGCCAGCAGACGCCCAGGTCGCCGTGGTTGTCGATGACCTTGCAGAAGATGTCCCATTGCATGCGCGTGCCCATGGCCGCGAGTGTGCCTGTCTTCGCGGTCGCTCAGGCGCGGGCGAAAACGGGGCCCGCTTGCTATGCTGCCCTCGCCACAACAACCATCGGAGAGAGCCAGACCATGAGGATGCAGACCCGTCGCCGTTCGTCGTTTTCTTCTTCGCCCTTGCGCAGTGCCAAACGCGGCGTGCTCGCGCTCTCGCTGGCTCTGGCCGGCATCGCCGGCGCCCAGGCCCAGACCGCGCCGCTCACCGCGCAGCAGCAGCGCTTTCGCGAGATCTACAAGGAACTGATCGAGATCAACACCACCCACTCGGTGGGCGACAACACGGTCGCGGCGCGGGCCATGGAAAAACGGCTGGTCGACGCGGGCTTCGCGCCCGGCGACATCCAGATCTTCGAGCCCTTCCCGAAGAAGGGGAACCTGGTGCTGCGTTTCAAGGGCGACGGCAGCAAGAAGCCGCTGCTGCTGCTGGCCCACATCGACGTGGTCGAGGCCCGCCGCGAAGACTGGAAGACCGACCCCTTCAAGCTGCAGGAAACCGGCGGCTACTTCACGGCGCGCGGCGCCATCGACGACAAGGCCATGGCCGCGGCGCTGGTCTCCGTGCTGGGGCAGCTCAAGCAGGAAGGCTTCAAGCCCAAACGCGACATCATCCTGGCGCTCACCGCTGACGAGGAGCGCGGCGACGCGCTGAGCAACGGCGCCTTCTGGCTCATCAACAACAAGCCCGAGCTGCTGCAGGCCGAGTTCGGCATCAACGAGGGCGGCGGCGGCGAGCTGCGCGGCGGCAAGCCGAACCTGCACCGCATGCAGGTGGCCGAGAAGATGTACACCACCTACATGCTCGAGGCGCGCGACGTCGGCGGCCACAGCTCGGTGCCCACCAAGACCAACCCGATCTACGCGCTCTCGGCCGGCCTGGAGCGCCTGGGCAACTACGCCTTCCCGATCAAGCTCGCGGACGTCACCAAGACCTACTTCGCGCGCAGCGCCCCCTTTGCCACCGGCCAGCTGGCCGACGACATGCGCGCCATCGGCAGCGGCAACCCCGACGCCGGCGTGCTCGAGCGCATGACGGCCAACCCGGCCTACAACGCGCAGCTGCGCACCACCTGCGTGGCGACGATGGTGCAGGCCGGCCATGCCGAGAACGCGCTGCCGCAATCGGCCAAGGCCACGGTCAACTGCCGCATCCTGCCGCACGACGATCCCGAGGAGGTCGAGCGCTTGCTGACCCAGGCCGTGGGCAACGACAAGATCGTGGTGCGCAACATGGGCAAGCCGCTGCGCAGCCCGGCCTCGCCGCTGAACGGTGACCTCGTGAAGACGGTCGAGACGCTCACGCAGCAGATGTGGCCCGGCGTGCCCGTGGTGCCCGCCATGAGCACCGGCGCCACCGACAGCCGCTTCCTGCGCAACGCCGGCATCCCGATGTACGGCGTGACCGGCATGTTCCTCGAGCCGGCCGATGCGCGCGCGCACGGGCTGGACGAGCGCATCGAGATCCAGCGTCTGTACGACGGGCGCGAGTTCCTGTACCGGCTGGTGTCGGAAGTCGCGAAGTAAATCAAATAGGTGATCAGGCAAGGGGGCTGGCGTGGCGAAGGCGGCGCCAGCCCCCTTGTCGTTCAGGGCGTGAAGGTGTCGCCCAGCACGATGCCTTCGCGGCGCGGGTCTGCACCGCCGGTCAGCGCGGGCTTGCCGCCGACGTTCGTGCGGATGATGGTGCTCACGCCGCTGGACTGCGGTGTTACCGACACCTTGTGACCCAGCCCGATCAGTCCGGCGACGAGCGGGTCGTTGAGGCCCGAGTTGGTCTCGTCGACATTCGGGTGCTCGCCGCCGACGTTGGTGGTCACGGAGTTGGGCGCCCCGAAGTCGACCAGCGACGTGGCTTGTTGCGCATCCAGCCCCCAGTCGAGCGCGCCGACAAGCGTCTTCACCACGTACTGGATGATGTTGCTGCCGCCGGGCGAGCCGGTGCCCATCACGAACTCACCCATGCTGCCGTCGGCGTTCTTTTTGAACACCAGCGTTGGCGCCATCGAGCTGCGCGGACGCTTGCCTGGGGCGACGCGGTTGGCAACCTTGTAGGTCTGCGTGGGCCTGCCGTACGGTTCGTCCGAGAAATCGGTCAGCTGATTGTTCAGCAGGAAGCCCTGCGTCATGTGGGCCGACCCCATGCCGCCTTCCACCGTGGTAGTCATCACGACCACGTTGCCCTGCTTGTCGACGATGGTGAAATGCGTGGTGCCGTGCTCTTCGGTCTTGTCGATGCCGAGCGGAACGTCGCCAAGATCGCCGGGCTGGGCGGTGCCCATGCTCTTCGCCAGACTGATGAGGCTGGCACGGCCCTGCAGGTAGGGCTTATTGATCAGGGAATTGATCGAGCCGTACGGCAGCGGGACGAAGTCGGTGTCGGCCACGTACTTTTCGCGGTCGGCGTACGCCAGGCGTTCGGCCTCACTCACCAGGTGCACGCCCATCACGCTCGGCTTGCCGCCTTCGAGGTCGATGGCGGTCGGCTTATGCAGGCCGAGATTGAAGGTCTCGAGGATGCCGAGCGTCTGCATCACCGCAATGCCGCCCGAGGACGGCGGCGACATGCCGCACACGTAGTAATCGCGGTAGGTGCCGCAGACCGGGTCGCGGCGCTTGGCCTTGTAGCTGGCCAGGTCGGCCAGCGTGGTCTTGCCGGGCGTGATGGCCGAGCCATCGACGGCGGCGCTGACCCCGATCTTGTCGACGATGCCCTTGGCGATGTCGCCCGCGTAGAAGACGTTGGCGCCTTGCGTGGCGATGGCGTTCAGCGTCTTGGCGTAGGCCGGGTTCGTGAGCTTGGTGCCCAGCGCCTTCGGCGTGCCGTCGGCGTTGAAGAAGTAGGCCGTGGCGTCGGCGTCGCGCTTCAGGTGTGTCGCGGAGCCCGCGATGGCGGTCGCCATGCGTCCGCCGATCAGGAAGCCGTCGGACGCGAGCGTGATGCCGTAGCCGAACAGGTCTTTCCAGGGCAGTTTGCCGTGGTCTTGATAAGCGATGTCGAGCATGCGTACGGCACCGGGCGTACCGATGGAACGGCCGCTCCAGCGGGCGCTGGGCACGGGCGCGCTGGTGTCGGTGGCATCGTCCACATAGCGCAGGTAGTTCTCGGTCGCCGCTGCGGGTGCGGTCTCGCGCCCGTCGTACGCCTGCACCTTCTTCGTCGCCGCGTCGTAGTGAAGCATGAAGGCACCGCCGCCCAGGCCGCTCGATTGTGGCTCGACCAGACCGAGCACGGCCTGCACCGCCACAGCCGCATCGACCGCGCTGCCGCCGGCCTTGAGCACGTCGCAGCCGGCGCGCGTGGCCAGCGGGTGGTTCGCGACCACCATGTAGTTCTTGGCGTACACCAGCTTGTGGCCGGGCACATAGCCCGACGCCGGCTCCGGCGCGGCCGGATCACCCGGGTCACCCGAGCCGACGACCACCGAGGTGCCGCTGCTCGGGATCTGGCAGCCGTTGTCGGCGGCGGGCGGGGTCGTGGGCGTGGGCTGGTTGGCCGCGTTGATCGCGGCGATGGCCGCGACCAGTGCGGCGTTGTTCTGCGCGTTGTTGTTGCTGTTGCCGCCGCAGCCGGCCAGGGCCAGGGAGAGCGCGAGGGGCGTCAGGGCCCACCACGCGCGCGTGGAATTCTTGTTCATGGAGAGTGCTTCCCGAGTGGTGTTATTCGAAGGACAACGGGCGCTCCTCGCGCCCGCGTCCATGATGAGCACATTTCATTCCCGTGCGTGTCGCGTTCGTACCGGGGGCGCCGCAGGACCCCGCGCCGCGCGCCACAATAGCCGCCATGTCCGACGTGCATTCCGATCAATTGCTCAGCGAAGTCGCGGCCCTGCCGCAGTTGCCGGGCGTCTACCGCTATTTCGACGCGGCCGGCGCCGTGCTGTATGTGGGCAAGGCGCGCAACCTGAAGAAGCGGGTCGCCAACTACTTCCAGAAGAGCCACGGGGGTACCCGCATCGGCCACATGATCTCGAAGATCGTGCGCATGGAGACCACGGTCGTGCGCTCCGAGGCCGAGGCGCTGCTGCTCGAGAACAACCTGATCAAGACGCTCAAGCCGCGCTACAACATCCTGTTTCGCGACGACAAGAGCTACCCCTACCTGAAGATCGCCTCGCACGGGTTTCCGCGCCTGGCCTACTACCGCGGCGCGGTCGACAAGAAGCACCGCTACTTCGGGCCGTACCCGAGCGCGTGGGCGGTGAAGGAATCGATCCAGCTGCTGCAGAAGGTGTTCCGCCTGCGCACCTGCGAGGACACGGTGTACGCCAACCGCACGCGGCCCTGCCTGCTGTACCAGATCAAGCGCTGCAGCGGCCCCTGCGTGGGCCTCATTTCGCCCGAGGCCTACGCGCAGGACGTGGCTAGCGCCGAGGCCTTCCTGCTCGGCGACACGCAGGGCGTGCTCTCCACGCTCGAACAGCGCATGACGGCGCACGCCGAGAAGCTCGAGTTCGAACAGGCAGCCGAGCTGCGCAACCAGATGTCGGCGATCTCGCGCGTGCTGCACCAGCAGTCGATCGAGGTGGTGTCCGACAAGGACGTCGACATCCTCGCGGTCAAGGTGCAGGGCGGCAAGGCCTGCGTCAACCTCGCCATGGTGCGCGGCGGGCGCCACCTGGGCGACCGCGCGTACTTTCCGGTGCACGTGGACGACGCGGCGCAGATCCATCACGGCGAGCTTGACGCCGAAGAGGGCGCCGACCCGGTGGTCGCCGACCCGATCGAGGTCCAGGTGCTCGAAGCCTTCATCGCCCAGCACTACATCGACGTGCCGGTTCCCGCCACGCTGGTGCTGGGCCGGCAGGTGAGCCGCGCGCTCATCGAGGCGATTTCGCAGCAGGCCGGCGCGCGCGTCACGGCGGTGTTCCAGCCGCACGAACAGCGCCGCCACTGGCTCGAGATGGCCGAGACGAACGCCGGCCTGCAGCTGGCGCGGCTGCTGGCCGAAGAGGGCTCGCAGCAGGCGCGCACCCGCGCGCTGGCCGATGCGCTCGAGCTGGCGTCGGACGACCTGGACAACTTCCGCGTCGAGTGCTTCGACATCTCGCACACGGCGGGCGAGGCCACGCAGGCCTCGTGCGTGGTGTTCGCGCACCACACGATGCAGAACCGCGAGTACCGCCGCTACAACATCGAGGGCATCACGCCCGGCGACGACTACGCCGCCATGCGCCAGGTGCTGCACCGCCGCTACGGCAAGCTGGCCGAGGCGCTCGCGGCCGAGACGCAGGCGCTGGCCCCGGGCGATGCCGAGAGCGAAGGGGCCGAGGGCGTCGAGGCGCCGCCGCCCCGGACGCCGGCCGCGCGCATGCCCGACCTGGTGCTGGTCGACGGCGGCAAGGGTCAGGTGTCGATGGCGCGCGAGGTGTTCAGCGAGCTGGGTCTGCCGCTGTCGCTGATCGTCGGCGTCGAGAAGGGCGAGGGCCGCAAGGTCGGGCTCGAGGAACTGGTGTTCGCCGACGGCCGCGAGAAGGTCTACCTCGGCAAGGATTCGGCGGCCCTGATGCTCGTGGCCCAGATCCGCGACGAGGCGCACCGCTTCGCCATCACCGGCATGCGCGCCAAGCGCGCCAAGGTGCGCGTGGGCGGCAGCCAGCTCGAAGACATTCCGGGCATCGGCCCGAAGCGCCGGGCGCGCCTGCTGCAGCGTTTCGGCGGCATCCGCGGCGTGGCGGCGGCGAGCGTGGAAGACCTCGCCTCGGTCGAAGGCATTGCCACCGAACTGGCCGAGGAAATCTATCGCGCGCTGCGTTGAAGCCGGGATTGCCCCCGTCCTTCCGGCGCTTCACGCGTGCATGACACAATCGCCCGCATGTTCTGGACCCTACCGACCATCATGACCTGGACGCGCATCGTCGCGATTCCGTTGATCGTCGGCGTTTTCTACCTGCCGATCAGCGAACCGACGCGCAACCTGATCGCCACGGTCATGTTCATCGTGTTCGCCGCCACCGACTGGCTCGACGGCTACCTGGCGCGCAAGCTCAACCAGACCTCTTCCTTCGGCGCCTTCCTCGATCCGGTGGCCGACAAGTTTCTCGTCTGCGCCGCGCTGCTGGTGCTGGTGCATCTGCAGCGCGCCGACGTGTTCGTGGCGCTCATCATCATCGGACGCGAGATCGCCATCTCGGCGCTGCGCGAATGGATGGCGCGCATCGGCGCCGGCAAGAGCGTGGCGGTCCACATGATCGGCAAGGTCAAGACGACCGTGCAGATGGTCGCGATTCCCTTCCTGCTCTATGACGGGCACCTCTTCAAGGTGATCGACACCGGCCTCTGGGGCCAGTGGCTGATCTGGATCTCGGCGGTGCTCACCGTCTGGTCGATGGTCTATTACCTGCAAAAGGCCATTCCCGAGATTCGGGCCCACTCCAAATGACCGCAGCCGTCTCGGTCCGCAACGCAGGCTGGCTGCGGGCGATGCCGGCGGTCTTCGTGCTGATCTGGAGCACGGGTTTCATCGTTGCGCGCTATGGCATGCCCTACGCGCCGCCCCTCAAGTTCCTCGCCGTGCGCTATGCGCTGTCGCTCGCCTGCTTCGGCGTGTGGGTCATGCTCGCACGCGTCGCGTGGCCGGCGAAGCGCGCGCAATGGGGGCACCTCGCCGTCACGGGCGTGCTGATGCAGGCCGGCTACCTCGGTGGCGTCTGGGCGGCGGTGCATGCGGGCATGGGCGCGGGGCTGGTGGCGCTGCTGGTCGGCATCCAGCCGGTGCTCACGGCGGTGTGGCTGTCCTTCAACGGCGGGCGCATTTCGGGACGGCAGTGGACCGGGCTTGCGCTGGGTTTCGCCGGGCTGGTCTTGGTGGTGTCGCGCAAGCTGGGGCAGGGCACCGAGGTCAACGCGCTGACGATGGGGCTGGCCGTGATGGCGCTGCTGTCGATCACGGCGGGCACGCTGTACCAGAAGCGTTTCGTCGCGCCTTGCGACGTGCGCAGCGCCAGCGCGGTGCAGATGGCCGCCGCGCTGCTCGTGACCCTGCCTTTCGCCGCGCTCGAGGCGCAGGCCATCGAATGGAACACGCACTCGATCGGCGCCATGGCGTGGTCGGTGCTGGCGCTGTCGCTGGGCGGCAGTTCGCTGCTCTATATGTTGATCCAGCGCGGCACGGCCACCGCCGTCACCAGCCTGCTGTACCTCGTGCCGCCGTGCACGGCGCTGATGGCCTGGCTGCTGTTCGCCGAACCGATCACCTGGACCACGGTGCTGGGCATCGGCCTGACGGCCGTCGGCGTGAGCCTCGTGGTGCGCGCGGAGCGCTGACCGACCCTGCCTTCAGCGCCCGGCCGGCTTGGCCGGCTTCCAGGGCTCCAAACGGAACTGCTCGACCAGGTGATCGACCAGCAGGCGCACGCGGCGCGGCGTCTTCGGTCGCCACGGCGCGACCCAGTGGATGTCGGCGTCGGGCATGCTGTACAGCGGCAGCACGCGCACCAGTTCGCCGCTCGCCAGCTGCGGTGCGATGTCCCAGAGGCTGCGCAGCATGACGCCGTGGCCCGCGAGGCACCAGTCGCGCACCATCTCTCCTGAATTGCTCGTGAGCGGACCTTGCACTCGCACGCGCGCCGTGCTGCCGTCGCGCGCGTGGCGCAGCGTCCAGAGCGCGAACTGGCGCGACTGCGCGGCGTCGCCGTTCTCGCGCGCGATCAGGCAGTCGTGCGTGGCCAGCGCTTCCACCGTGGCCGGCGTGCCGCGGCGTGCCAGGTAGTCGGGCGAGGCGGCCAGCACGCGCTGGTTGCGCGCGATGCGGCGCGTGGTCCAGTCGGCGGCGCGGTGCTGCTGCACCGCCCACAGCCAGACCGCACCGTCGTAGCCTTCGGCGCCCAGGTCGGGCAGCTGCTCGGTCAGCAGCAGCTCGACCTGCAGGCCGGGGTGCTGCGCCTGGAAGTCGGCGAGTGCCGGGCCGAGCCAGTGCCGGCCGAAGCCGAAGGTGGCCGCGAGGCGGACCGTGCCGATCAGCGCGTTCTGCCGCTCGCCGAGTTCGCTTTCGAGCGCCGCGAAGCCTTCGAGCAGCGTGCGCGCATGCAGGCACACGGCCTCGCCTTCGGCCGTGACGCTGAGCCGCCGCGTCGTGCGGTCGAACAGCCGCTGTCCGAGCCGGGCCTCCAGCGCGCCGAGCCGCTTGGTGATGACCGAGGGCACCACGTCGAGCGTGGCGGCCGCGCCGGCCAGGCTGCCCTGGTCGCGGATGGCCAGAACCAGTTCGAGATCGCCGCGTTCCATCGCGTGGGGATTCATGCCAGATTAGAAAGTATGAATTGGTTGATTGTTGCTTGATGGCCGCCAGGGTGCAACGCACAATCGCGGCGTGACGGCTTCCTTCCTCGACTTCCCCCGCTTCGACATCGCTCGCGATGGCGTGCGCATCCACGGTCGCATCGGCGGGCAGGGCGCACCCTTGCTGCTGTTGCACGGCCATCCGCAGACGCATGCGATCTGGCACCGCGTGGCGCCCGCGCTGGCCGAGCGCTTCACGGTGATCGCCGTGGACCTGCGCGGCTACGGCGACTCGGGCCGTCCGGCGGCCGACGCCGAACACGCGGCCTACAGCAAGCGAGAGATGGCGCGCGACGCGCTGGCCGCCATGCATCACCATGGTTTCGAACGCTTCGCCGTGCTCGCGCACGATCGCGGCGCGCGCGTGGCGCACCGGCTCGCGGCCGACCATCCCGGCGCGGTCGAGCGCATGCTGCTGCTCGACATCGCGCCGACGCTGGCCATGTACGAACACACCTCCGAAGCGTTTGCCAAGGCCTACTGGCACTGGTTCTTCCTGATCCAGCCGCCGCCGCTGCCCGAGGCGCTGATTGCGTCCGACCCGGTGCGCTACGTGCGCAGCGTGATGGGCGGGCGGCACGCGGGGCTTGCGCCGTTCGCGCCCGAGGTGCTGGCCGAGTACGAACGCTGCATTGCCATCCCGGGCACCGCCGAATCCATCTGCGAGGACTACCGCGCCTCCGCCACCATCGACCTCGTGCACGACCGCGCCGACATCGCCGCCGGCCGCCGCCTCGCGCAGCCGCTGCGCGTTCTGTGGGGCGAGCACGGGGCGGTGGGGCGCGCGTTCGATGTGCTCTCGCTGTGGCGCGAGCGTGCCGACGACGTGTCGGGCCGCGCGCTGCCCTGCGGCCACTACATCCCCGAAGAAGCGCCCGACGCCTTGCTGGCCGAGGCGCTGAATTTTTTCGTTTCCCCCGAACACCCAGGAGCCCATCCATGAGCACCCACAGAATCGCAGTCATCGCCGGCGACGGCATCGGCAAGGAAGTCATGCCCGAGGGGCTGCGCGTGCTCGATGCGGCGGCGCGCAAATTCGGCATCGACCTGAAGTTCGACCACTTCGACTTCTCGAGCTGGGACTACTGCGAGAAGCACGGCCAGATGCTGCCCGACAACTGGAAGGACCAGATCGGCGGCCACGACGCCATCTTCTTCGGCGCGGTCGGCTGGCCCGAGAAGATTCCCGACCACGTGTCGCTGTGGGGTTCGCTGCTCATGTTCCGCCGCGAGTTCGACCAGTACATCAACCTGCGTCCCGCGCGCCTGATGCCCGGCATCGTCGCGCCCGTGGTGCGCCGCGACGGCACGCCGCGCCAACCCGGCGAGATCGACATGTACATCGTGCGCGAGAACACCGAGGGCGAGTACTCGAGCATCGGCGGGCGCATGTACCAGGGCACGCCGCGCGAGATCGTGGTGCAAGAAACCGTGATGTCGCGCGTGGGCGTCGACCGCGTGCTGAAGTTCGCGTTCGAGCTCGCGCAGTCGCGGCCGAAGAAGCACCTGACGAGCGCCACCAAGTCGAACGGCATCTCGATCACCATGCCGTACTGGGACGAGCGCGTGGTGGAAATGGCCAAGGGCTACCCGGGCATCACGCTGGACAAGTTCCACATCGACATCCTCACGGCGCACTTCGTGCAGCGGCCCGACTTCTTCGACGTGGTGGTGGCGAGCAACCTGTTCGGCGACATCCTGTCCGACCTCGGCCCGGCCTGCACCGGCACCATCGGCATCGCGCCCAGCGCCAACCTCAACCCCGAGCGCACCACGCCTTCGCTGTTCGAGCCGGTGCACGGTTCGGCGCCGGACATCGCCGGGCAGGGCATCGCCAACCCGATCGGGCAGATCTGGTGCGGCGCGATGATGCTGGAGTTCCTCGGCCACAAGGACGCGCACGACGCGATCCTGGCGACCATCGAGAAGGTGCTTGCGCCCCAAAGCGGCGCACCGCGCACGCCGGACATCGGCGGTCGGGCGGGCACGGCCGACCTCGGAAAGGCAATTGCCGAGGCCCTTTGAAAAGTACGTCGCGAAACGCCCCTAAAATCGCGCGCTCCGCTGGGCTGCAGTGCGTTGTGTCTTATTGACACCCCGCAGACCAGTGGTTGTAATCCTCGCTGGCAGTGCGCTGCCGAGGCGTCAGGCCTGCCATGTTCTTGAGTCGCACCCGTCGCGGCCAGGTCGCAGCTGACGAAAGCCGACCAACTTTTTTTCGACAAGGGGCCCTTGTGAACAAGACCGAACTGATTGAGCACATCGCAAAGAACGCCGATATTTCCAAAGCCGCAGCGACCCGTGCGCTCGAATCCACCATTGGCGCCATTCGTACCACGCTCAAGAAGGGCGGTTCCGTGTCGCTCGTCGGTTTCGGCACTTTCGCAGTCGGCAAGCGCGCAGCCCGCACCGGCCGGAATCCCCGCACCGGCGACGCGATTAAAATCAAGGCAGCCAAGATCCCGAAGTTCCGTCCCGGCAAGGCGCTCAAAGACGCGCTGAACTGAGGCTGTAGACTCGGAGAGTATTCCAGGTGGGGTGCTTAGCTCAGTTGGTAGAGCGGCGCCCTTACAAGGCGTAGGTCGGGGGTTCGAGCCCCTCAGCACCCACCACCACCCGATGCAAAGGCGAACACCGGTTCGCCTTTTTTATTGCCGTCCGGCGCCCGTCGAAAAAGAGTGTTCAAGCATGTTTGATACCTTCCGCAAGTACAACAAAGTCGTGATGATTTTCTTGTTCTTGCTGATCATTCCCTCGTTCGTCTTCTTTGGTGTCGAGCGCTACCAGGGCATGGGCGGCGACGAGAAGGTGGCCCGCATCCAGGGCCATGACATCACCAAGCCCGAGTGGGACCAGCAGCACCGCGTCGAGACCGACCGCATCCGCCAGCAGTCGCCCAACGTCGATCCGACGCTGCTCGACTCCGACGCGCTGCGCTACGCCACGCTGGAACGCATGGTGCGCGATCGCGTGCTGGCGGCTGCGGCGGTCAAGACCAACATGTCGGTGTCCGAAGACCGCCTTACGCGCATGTTCGCGCAGGACGCCGGCCTGGCTGCGTTCCGCACGGCCGACGGCAAGTTCGACCGCGAAGCCTTCCTGCGCGCCACCGGCCGCACGCCCGAGCAGTACGAAGCTTCGGTGCGCGCCGACATGGCCTCGCAGCAGGTGCTGCTGGGTGTGACGGGCACGAGCTTCGCACCGGCGGCACTGACCGCGGCCACCGTCAATGCGTTCTACGACCGCCGTGAAATCCAGGTGGCGCGTTTCGCGCCCGAGAGCTTCGCGTCGAAGGTCACGGTGAGCGACGCCGACATCGAGGCCTACTACAAGGACCACACGTCGCAGTTCCAGGCGCCGGAGCAGGCCAGCATCGAGTACCTCGTGCTCGATCTCGAAGCCGCGAAGAAGAACATCGTCGCGAACGAAGCCGACCTCAAGACCTACTACGAACAGAACACCGCGCGCTTCGGCACCAAGGAAGAGCGCCGTGCGAGCCACATCCTGATCACGGCGCCGGCCAGCATGTCCAGCGGCGACCGCGCCAAGGCGAAGGCCAAGGCCGAGCAGCTGTTGGCCGACGTGAAGAAGGCGCCGAACACCTTCGCCGACGTGGCACGCAAGAACTCGCAGGACCCCGGCTCGGCCGAGAAGGGCGGCGACCTCGACTTCGTCACGCGCGGTGCGATGGTCAAGCCTTTCGAAGACGCGATGTTCGCGCTCAAGAAGGGCGACATCAGCGACCTCGTCGAGACCGAGTTCGGCTATCACATCATCCAGCTGACCGACATCAAGCCGGCCGTGGTGCCGCCTTTCGAGAAGGTGCGCGCGACCATCGAGAACGAAGTGCGCGCCCAACAAGCCACGCAGGAATTCGCGAAGGCTGCGGAAATTTTCACGGACACCGTCTATCAGCAACCCGAGAGCCTGAAGCCGGCCGCCGAGAAGCTGAAGCTCACGATCCAGACCGCCACCAACGTGCCGCGCACGCCCGCGCCGGGCGCCACCGGCCCGCTCGCCAGCCGCAACTTCCTGCAGGCGCTGTATGCCTCCGACTCGCTCGACCGCAAGCAGAACACCGAAGCCATCGAAGTCGGTCCGAGCCAGCTCGCATCGGGCCGCGTGACGCAGTACACGGCTGCGCATCCGATTCCGTTGGCCGAGGTGAAGGACAAGATCCGCGCACAGCTCATCACCGAACGCGCCGCAGCACTGGCTAAGACCGAGGGCGAAGCCAAGCTCGCCGCGTGGAAGGTGAAGGCCGACGGCGCCACCTTCGGCGCGCCGGTCACGGTGTCGCGCATCGATGCGCAGTCGCAGCCCGCACCGGTGATCGATGCCGCACTGCGTGCCGACGGCGCCAAGCTGCCCGCGCTGCTCGGCGTGGACCTCGGCACGCAAGGCTACGCTGTGGTCCGCGTGACCAAGGTCGTGCCGCGCACGCCGCCGACGGCCGAACAGGCACAGCAGGAAAGCATGCAGATCGCCCAGTCGGTGACTGCCGCCGAAGCTGCTGCCTACTACGAGCTGCTGAAGCAACGCTTCAAGGTGGAGATCCTCGTGCCGAAGCCGGCCGACACGCTGCCGACCGCTGCGGCGGCGCGCTGAGACAGACGGGCAACCGCTGCTCGCCACAAGCCCGGGTTCGACGACCCGGGCTTTTTTTTGGTCGCACGAGGGACAAGCGCGTGTCGCGCTTCTTGCCAGAATCCGGCGCATGGGAACCCTTTACCTCGTGCGCCACGGGCAGGCCAGTTTCGGTGCTGCCGACTATGACAACCTGAGCGAACTCGGACACCGGCAGTCCGTGCGCCTGGGTGAATACTGGCGCGAGCGCGGCATGCGTTTCGATGCCGTCATCACCGGCACGCTGAAGCGCCACAAGCAGACCTGGGAGGGCATCGCGCAGGGGCTCGGGCTGTCGCGTGACGACGTGCTCCCATGGCCGGGACTCAACGAGTACGACAGCGAAGCCGTCATTGCCACGGTGCACCAGGGCAAGCTCGAAAAGCCCGATTCACCCGAGATGTACCGCCATCACTTCCGTCTGCTGCGCGACGGGCTCGGCGCATGGATGCAGGGGCGCACCGCGCCAGTCGGCATGCCGAGCTATGTCGACTTCCTGGCCGGTGTGACCACGGCGCTCGACCATGTGCGCGAACGACACCACGGCGCAAAGGTGCTGGTGGTGTCGAGCGGCGGGCCGATCAGCACCGCGGTCGGCCATGTGCTCGGCACGAGCGCCGAGACGACCATCGAACTCAACCTGCGCATCCGCAACAGCTCGGTGACCGAATTCGCCTTCACGCCGAAGCGGCACATGCTCGTGACCTACAACACCTTGCCGCACCTCGACGGCCCGGCGTACGAGGGCTGGGTCACCTACTCCTGAACGGCGTCAGGCCTGCCAGACGCCATAGCCGGCGCGGCGCAGGGCGATGCCCAGGTCGACCTCCATCAGCCGCGCATCGTCATACGGCATCGGGTTGTAGCGTTCGTAGAGCGCGGGCAGCAGCCGCAGGCCGAACTCCTGCACGAAGCGGTTGGCCTGGATGCCGGCCTTGTGCTTGTCGAAACGGGTGTCGGGGTCCAGGCCGGTCATGCCGACATAGACGAAGGGCTTGCCGAGCTGGTAGTCGGGGTTGGCGCGCCGGAAGCGGCCGTTGTTCCAGACGCGGTCGTCGAGTTCGACCACATAGACGTGGTGACGGGCGCGTGGTTTGCGGGGCATTGGCGGGAAGGCCTCGCGAGGCTGGCTGAAGAAGTGTGGGGCCAGGCAGCCGGAAGAACCGCCGGCCGCGTTGCGCGGCACGGCGCCAGGGGCATCAGCTCTTGCGCTTGATGAGGCCGTAGAGAATCAGCAGCACGATCGCGCCCAGCACGGAGGCGATGAAGCCGGCGCCCTGGCCGGCGGTGTACCAGCCCATCGCCTGGCCGAGGTAGGTCACGCCCAGCGAACCTGCAATGCCGATCAGCGTGGTCACGATGAAGCCGGCGGAATCGTTGCCCGGCTTGACGGCCCGCGCCACGAGACCCACGACGAACCCGATCAGGATAGTCCAGACGATGCTCATGAAGAAGTTCCTTTGATGAAGTGAAGTGGCGAAAGCCGGGCCCGGTCGGGCCGCTCGCATTCATGATAGCGGAGCCATTCGCGGCTCAGCGTCGTCCAGGCACATCGAACGGGCGACTGCGAAGTTATGCCCATGGGGCAGGGCGCATGTGTGGCGGCAGGCCATCGCGGACGGCCTCTGAAGGCGTTGGGCCGCATGTCGATGTGGCATTTCAGCGTCTTTGGTGATCGCGGAAGCGAAAGCCGCGATTTTTAACGCTACAATCAGAGGCTCTACGGTGGCTGTAGCTCAGTTGGTAGAGTCCCAGATTGTGATTCTGGTCGTCGTGGGTTCGAGTCCCATCAGCCACCCCAAAAAATTCAGTCCCAGCGCTATTTCTCAATAGCACCCAAGGGATTCCAACGCCGGGCTTGCCCGGCGTTGTCATTTCTGGCTTCGCCGTCGCTTCAAGCGCCAGGTTGCACGCCGCATTCTTTCCCCCACCGCCCCCGATTTTGAAAGTACCCAAAATGGTGCGCGTGTGTTGCGGGTTGTTGCATTCCGCCAATGCGCCTGCATTTTTCTGCTGAAAAGGCGCTTGTGGCAAAAGTGGTTTGAATTAGAATTCAGCCGTTTTCAATTCACAACAGGAGTCCAACAATGGCTTCGTCACTCGCCGATATCAATTCCCAGATCCAGAAGCACGACGAGCAGATTGCGCAATTGCGCAAGCAGGCCGAAGACCTGCGTAACCAGGAACGGGCCGGCGTGATCGAAGAAGTGCGCAGGAAGATTGCGGAATACGGTTTGACCGCTTCCGATCTGAAGCTGGGTGGTGGCCGTGCCGCCGCAACCAAGCGCAGCGCAGGTCCTGCAGCCGCCAAGGCCGCCGCCAAATACCGCGGCCCGACGGGCGAAACCTGGTCCGGTGGCCGTGGCCGCAAGCCGCGATGGGTCACGGAAGCCCTGGCAGCCGGCAAGTCGCTCTCCGATTACGAGATCAAGTGATTGCCTGCAGAATCAGTTGGACATTCGCCCAATAAAAAAGCCCGCTTCGGCGGGCTTTTTTATTGGATGGCGCGCACGGCGATGCGCGCGCGTCCGATCAGTTCACCATCACCAGTTTTCCCTTGACGCCGCGCGATCCCATGTGCGCATAGGCGGCCTTCAATTCGGACATCGGCATCGTGCTGTCGATCACCGGCTTGATTTTTCCCTGGCCGTACCACTGGGCCAATTCGGCCATCATCTGCGCATTGGCCTTGGGTTCGCGCTTCGCGAAATCGCCCCAGAACACGCCCACGAGCGACGCGCCTTTGAGCAGCGTCAGATTCAATGGCAGCGACGGGATCGGGCCCGATGCAAAACCGACCACCAAATAGCGACCGCGCCAGCCGATCGAGCGGAATGCCGGTTCTGCGAAATCGCCGCCCACGGGGTCGTAAATCACATCCGGGCCTTTGCCATCGGTTGCGGCTTTGATGGCATCACGGAAACCATTGGGCAGTGCGTGCGTCGTGTAATTGATCGTCGCGTCGGCGCCGATCGAGCGGCAGAGTTCGCACTTTTCGTCGGTCGATGCCGCGGCAATCACCTTGGCGCCCGCTGCCTTGGCGATCTGGATGGCTGCTGTGCCCACGCCGCCGGCCGCGCCGAGCACCAGCACGGTTTCGCCGGCCTTGAGCTGCGCGCGGTCCATCAGTGCGTGCCACGAGGTGGCGTAGATCATGATGAAAGCGGCCGCGTCGACGTGGCCGAAGCCTTCGGGCAGCGGCATGCACAGCGCGGCGGGCGCCAGCGTGTGGGTGCCGAAGCCGCCGGTGCCCGACAGGCACGCCACGTTCTGGCCGACCTTGAGGTGCGTCACGCCTTCGCCTACCGCCTGGATCACGCCCGCATATTCCGATCCGGGAACGAAGGGCAGCGGCGGCTTCATCTGGTACTTGTTCTGCACGATCAGCAGGTCGGGGAAATTCAGGCTGGCGGCCTTGATCTCGATCAGCACCTGGCCCGGGCCCGGCGTGGGGGTGGGCAGTTCTTTCCAGGTCAGCGCGTCGACGCCGGTGGGGTTTTCGCAAAGCCATGCGTGCATGCTCGGGGTCTCCTTCGAATGAGTCGTGTGGGCAATGAATTCGGGGCGATGATAGGCGGCGCTGTGGTGCGGCGTTGTCCCTGCTGCGACGCACCCCGCACCTACAATCCGCTGCACCCAGAAGCACCATGAAGATACTTATTTCCAATGACGATGGCTTTCAGGCGCCGGGCATCGTCGCGTTGCACGACGCACTCAAGGACATCGCCGACGTCGAGGTGGTGGCACCCGAGCACAACAACAGCGCCAAGTCCAACGCACTCACGCTGGCCGCGCCGCTGTACGTGCACAAGGCGCACAACGGTTTCCGCTACGTGACGGGCACGCCGGCCGATTGCGTGCACATCGCGCTCAAGGGCCTGCTCGACTACCGTCCTGACCTGGTGGTCTCGGGCATCAACAACGGCGCCAACATGGGCGACGACACCATCTATTCAGGCACCGTGGGCGCGGCGATGGAGGCCTACCTGTTCGGCATTCCGGCCATCGCCTTCTCGCAGATCGAAAAGGGTTGGGCGCACGTGGATGCGGCAGCGCAGGTGGCGCGACGGCTGGTGCAGCAGATCGAGCGCGAAAAGATGCTCGGCGGCCCCGCCTTCCTGCTCAACGTGAACGTGCCGAACCGCCCGTTCGACGAACTGAAACCGGTCAAGGTGTGCCGGCTCGGGCGCCGCCACGCCGCCGAAAAGGTGATCACGCAGGACAGCCCGCGCGGCGAAACCATGTACTGGATCGCCGGTGCAGGCAGCGCCAAGGACAGCGGGGAGGGCACCGATTTCCACGCGACCGCGGCCGGCCACATCGCGCTGACGCCCTTGCAGATCGACCTGACCGACCATGCCAACCTGGGCCAATGGCGCGAGACGGTTGCCCGTCTCGGCAATTGACGACATGGCGACCCCTCCGCGGCCCAGTTTCCCGGTTCGACTGACCCCCACCGCTTCGGCCGCCACGCGCGGGCGCATGCCCGCCGTGCCGGTCAAGCCGATGGTCCCGTCCACGCCCTCGATGGCGTCCGACGCCGTGCGGGCGCGCATGGTGCAAAAGCTCGCGGCGCAGGGCATCACCGATGCGCGCGTGCTGCGCGCCATGGGGACCGTCGAGCGGCACCGTTTCGTCGACAGCGCGCTGGTCAACCAGGCGTATGAAGACACCAGCCTGCCGATCGGGCTGGGACAGACCATTTCCAAGCCCAATGTGGTGGCCCGCATGATCGAGCTGCTGCTGGGGGCACCGGCGCTGGTCGGCAAGCCGCAGGAGCGGCTGGGCCGCGTGCTCGAGATCGGCACCGGCTGCGGCTACCAGGCCGCGGTGCTGAACGAAGTGGCGACCGAGGTCTACAGCATCGAACGCCTGCGCGGACTGCACGAGCGCGCGCGCACCAATCTGCGGCACTTCCGCCTGGCCACCGTCCACCTGATGTTGGGCGACGGCATGATCGGCTACGCGAAGGGCGCGCCGTACGCGGGCATCATCGCCGCGGCAGGCGGCGAGGCCGTGCCCGAGGCCTGGATCGCGCAGCTCGCGGTGGGCGGGCGCATCGTCGCGCCGACCCATTCCGCCACGGGTGGACAGGCCCTCGTCGTGATCGACAAGACCCCCCGTGGGCTCGAGCGGCGCATTCTTGAGGCGGTTCACTTTGTCCCCCTAAAATCGGGCATCGCTTGAAGGAATAACAAATGCAGGGTTTTGGCAATCGGAGTTTGTTCGCAGGCATCACGTTGGCTGTTGTGCTCGTGATCGCGGGCTGCTCCGCACCGCGCGGTCCCGCACCGGTCGAAGACCGGGGCACCATGACGCGCGCACCCGGGGCAACGACGCCCGGCGGTCCTCCCATCACGACCGACGCGTCCGGCAAACCGCTCCCCGGTATCGAGAACTACGGCAAGCCCGGCTACTACGCCGTGCGCCCCGGTGACTCCATCCGCCGCATCGGCAGCGAAACGGGCCAGCGCTGGCAGGACATCGTGCGCTGGAACAACCTCGACAACCCCGATCTGATCGAAGTCGGCCAGGTGTTGCGCGTGATTCCGCCCACCGGTGGGAGCACGGCGGTTGCCACGGCACCGTCCACCTCTGCGCCTGCCGCGGCCACCGAGGCGACGACCAAGCCGGTGGCCCCGCAGGCGTCCGTCACGCCGGCCGTGCCGGCCAGCGGCGCGAGCGGCACCACCAAGCCGCCGGTCACGGCCTCGCCTTCGGGCCCGAGCAGTTCGGGCGACGACGACCTGGGCTGGATCTGGCCTGCCAGCGGTTCGCTGATCGCCGGTTTCGACGAAGCCAAGAACAAGGGCTACGACATCAGCGGCAAGGCCGGCGACCCCGTGCTCGCCGCGGCCGACGGCCGTGTGGTCTACGCCGGTGCCGGCCTGCGCGGCTACGGCAACCTGATCATCCTGAAGCACAACAACACCTACCTCACGGCATATGCGCACAACCAGACGCTGCTCGTGAAGGAAGACCAGTCGGTTCAGAAGGGCCAGAAGATCGCCGAAATGGGCAACAGCGACGCCGATCGCGTGAAGCTGCATTTCGAGATCCGCCGCCAGGGCAAGCCCGTCGACCCGTCGCGCTACCTGCCCAATCGGTGATGCCATGGCTGCCTCCCGCCCTCTTCGCACACTGCCCGTGCGTGGGCTGGCGGGGCAGGGCAGCCCTTCACCTCGAAGCAACGGTGGCCGCAATGGTCATCAGGACAGCGGCGACGAGCCGCTGAGCACGGACTCTCTTCCCGACGACCCCGCAGCGGATCCGTCGATTCCCTCCGCAGCATCGGCCCCGCCTCACGGCACCACCGCCGAGGTCATGGGCGGCGAGGGCGCCGATGCCCTGACCATCTACCTGCGCCAAGTCCGGCGCACCGGGCTCTTCACTCCCGCCGAGGAATACACCACCGCCTGCGCCGCACGCGCCGGCGATTTCGAGGCGCGGCAGTCGATGATCGAGCACAACCTGCGGCTCGTGGTCAACATTGCCAAGAACTACCTGGGGCGCGGCATGCCGCTGTCCGATCTCATCGAGGAAGGCAACCTCGGGCTGATGCATGCCATCACCAAGTTCGAGCCTGAGCGCGGGTTTCGCTTCTCCACGTACGCGACCTGGTGGATCCGCCAGTCTGTCGAGCGCGCCGTCATCACGCAGTCGCGGGCGATCCGCCTGCCGGTGCATGTCGTGCGCGAACTGCAGCAGGTCTTGCGGGCGCGCCGTACGCTCGAGGGCGACGCGGAATTCCTCGCGAGCCGGCCGGACGGCGTGCGCGTCGAGGACGTGGCCGCGCTGCTCGGTCGCGAGGTGCAGGCCGTGGCCGACCTGCTGGCGCTGGCTGAGGCGCCGCGTTCGCTCGATGCAGGCGACGCGCGCGGCGAAGAAGGCTTCACGCTGGCCGACACCGTGGCCTCCGACGACGAGCAGGGCAACCCCGCCGGCGTGACGCACACGCACGAGGTGGAGCGCCTGCTCGACCAGTGGGTGCAGGCCCTCAACGCGCGGGAGCGCGAGGTGCTTGAAGGCCGCTACGGCCTGCACGACCGGGAGCCCGAGACGCTCGAGGTGCTGAGCGTGCGGCTGGGCCTGACACGCGAGCGCGTGCGGCAGATCCAGAACGAGGCCCTGGCCAAGATGCGCAAGCAGCTGGCGCGCTCCGGCGTCGGCCGCGACGCGCTGTTCTAGCGGTGTGAAGAAAAGAAGGTAACCCGTCGCGCCGGGACCACCCCGGCCACGCTGAGACAATCGGGGGATGACGGAATCCATCGAAGAAAAGAAAGTCCCCGCGAACCCCGCCGATGAATGGCTCCAGGTCGAGTCGCTCGACCTGGACGCGCAAGGCGTCTCCCACAAGTCCGACGGCATGGTCGTGTTCATCGAAGGCGCATTGCCCTTCGAGGAAGTGCAGTTCAACGTCCACCGCCGCAAGAACAACTGGGAGCAGGGCACGGTCACGCAGATCCGCCGCGAGTCTTCGCAGCGCGTGCGCCCGGGTTGCCCGCACTTCGGCCTGCACACGGGCGCGTGCGGCGGCTGCAAGATGCAGCACCTGGACGCTGCCGCCCAGGTGGCGGTAAAGCAGCGTGCGCTGGAAGACAACCTCTGGCACCTGGGCAAGGTCAAGCCCGAGAACGTGCTGCGCCCGCTCGAAGGCCCGGCCTGGCACTACCGCTACCGTGCGCGCCTGTCGGTGCGCCACGTGGTCAAGAAGGGCACGGTGCTGATCGGCTTCCACGAGCGCAAGAGCCGCTACCTGGCCGACATGCAGGTCTGCCCCGTGCTGCCCAAGCAGGTCAGCGCCATGCTGATGCCGCTGCGCGCGCTGATCGGTTCCATGGACGCGCGCGACACCTGCCCGCAGATCGAGCTGGCCTGCGGCGACGCGCCGGACTCGACCGCGCTGGGCACCATCGCCCTGGTGCTGCGGCACCTGGAGCCGCTGTCGGGCGCCGACATCGGGCGGCTCAAGGCGTTCGCGGCCGAGAACGAGGGCGTTCAATGGTGGCTGCAGGCCAAGGGCCCGGACACCGTGAAGCTGCTGGAAGAGGGCGGCACGCCGCTGGCCTACCGCCTGCCCGCGTTCGGCGTGACGATGCCGTTCAAGCCCACCGATTTCACCCAGGTCAACCCGCACATCAACCGCGCGCTGGTCGGCAAGGCGCTGCGCCTGCTCGACGTGCAGCCCGAGGAGCGCGTGATCGACTGGTTCTGCGGCCTGGGCAACTTCACGCTGCCGCTGGCGAGCCAGGCGCGCGAGGTGCTCGGCATCGAGGGCAGCGACACGCTGGTGGCACGCGCCACCGACAACTTCCAGAGAAACCAGCCTGCAACGCCCGAGCGGCGTGCGCTATCGGCCACCCGGTTCGTGGCGCGCAACCTGTTCGACATGACGCCCGAGATGCTGGTGGCCGACGGCAGCGCCGACAAGTGGCTGGTCGACCCGCCGCGCGAAGGTGCCTTCGCGCTGGCCAAAGCCATGGCCGACCTGCACCAGCAGCCTGAACTGCGCACCGGTGGCTGGACGCCGCCCAAGCGCATCGTCTACGTGAGCTGCAACCCGTCGACGCTGGCACGCGACGCCGGCCTGCTGGTGCACCAGGCGGGCTACCGCTGCACCTTCGCGGGGGTGGTGAACATGTTCCCGCACACGGCGCACGTCGAGTCGATCGCGGTCTTCGAGCTGGAATGAAAAAAGGCCCCGCGGGGCCTTTTTTCTTGGGGTCGGAGCAAGCCGCTCAGTCGCGCTCGCCGCCGAAGATGCCCAGCAGGGCCAGCAGGCTCTGGAACACGTTGAACATGTCCAGGTACAGGGCCAGCGTGGCGCTGATGTAGTTGGTTTCGCCGCCGTCCATGATCTGCTTCAGGTCATAGAGCATGTAGGCCAAGAAGATGCCGATGGCCGCCACCGAGATCACCAGCATGCCGGTGCTCGAGCCCACGAAGACGTTGATGACCGCGCCGAGCATCAGCACCAGGGCGCCGACGAACAGGAACTTGCCCATGCCCGACAGGTCGCGCTTGATGACCGTGGCCAGCGAGGCCATCACAAAGAACACGCCGGCGGTGCCGCCGAAGGCCGTCATGATCAGTTCGGGGCCGTTCTTGAAGCCCAGCACCATCGCCAACAGGCGCGACAGCATCAGACCCATGAAGAAGGTGAAGCCCAGCAGCACCGGCACGCCGGCGGCCGAGTTCTTGGTCTTCTCGATCGCGAACATGAAGCCGAAGGCGCCGCCCAGGAAGACGATCAGGCCGAGTCCGCCGGTGAGCGAGCGGGTGATGCCGGTGCTCACGCCGATCCAGGCGCCCAGCACGGTGGGCAGCAGGCTCAGCGCCAGCAGCCAGTAGGTATTGCGCAGCACGCGCTGGCGTTCGGCCTGCGGCAGTGTCTGGCCGTAGCCGGTGGAAGTGTCGAGGGTGGTCACACGGTCGTTCATGGCCGAAGCTCCTGAGGTTGCTGCATGCAATGACACGCAGTTGGGCGCATTCTAGGGGGCTGCAAGAGGGGCCTTGCAAAGACCGTATGCCCGTTGTTCTTAAGCCCCCGCGGGACGCTGCAGCGCCCCGCCGTTATGCTGTCGGGTTTCGACGCAACCTGAGCCTATCCATGAAGACCAAATCATTCCTCGAACTCGCCGACGTCAAGGCCATCGCCGCTGCAGCGGAAGCCGAGGCCCTGAAGAACAACTGGGCCGTGACCATCGCCATCTCCGACGACGCCGGCAACCTGCTTTGGCTGCAGCGCCTGGACGGCGCCGCCGCGCTGTCCTCGCATATCGCTCCCGCCAAGGCACACACCGCCGCCATGGGCCGTCGCGAGAGCAAGGTCTATGAAGACATCATCAACGGCGGCCGCACCGCGTTCCTGACGGCGCCCCTGGTGGAAGGCCTGCTCGAAGGCGGCGTGCCGATCGTGAAGGACGGCCACGTCATCGGCGCTGTGGGCGTGAGCGGCGTGAAGTCGAACGAAGATGCGCAGATCGCCAAGGCCGGCATCGCCGCGCTCGGCCTGTAAGCCTTTTCATTCGCCCAAAGCAAAACGCCGACCATTTGGTCGGCGTTTTCTTTTTCGGGGCTTCAGCGTGAAAAAAAGCTTGGCTAGTCGGCGAACCGTTGGCTAGCAAAAAACGACCCTTCGGAGATGAATCTCCTCGAGTCGCCCCACGATGAAACTTGCGCGAGGGGCGGGCTGAACGACCTACTTGGTCAGGATCAGCTTGCCGAGTTTGGTGGCCTGAAGCCGGTAGAGCGAGCCGTTGTGCATGATGCCCACGGTCTTGCTTCCTTTCAGAAGCTCCGTGCTTTCGACCATCGGCGCCGGACGCGCAGCCTGGATCGACACATGACCGCCACCCGATTGATCGAGCGAAGGGTGGTTCAGGACAGAAAAGGCATTCGGGGTGGCAGGCATCTGGAGTTCCCTTTTATGGAAGCGATGAGTGAATGATAATGATTCTCAATATAAAGTCAATCGTCGCGATCAACTTTTTTTCGATCCGTCATTCACCCGTTCAGATCACTTCGTGTCGGGCTCGGTGATGAAGCCGATCTTGCGCACGCCGGCTTCGCGCGCCTCGGCCATGGCCTTGGCCACGCGCTCGTAGCGCACGGCCTTGTCGCCGCGGATGTGCAGCTCGGGCTGCGGTTCCTTGGCGGCTTCGGCGGCCAAGCGGTTCGGCAGCTCGCTGTCGTCGATCTTCTGTTCGTTCCAGTAGTAGGCGCCGTCGGCCGTGACGCTGAACAGGATGTTCTGCGGCTTGGGCTGCTCGGGTTCGCTGCTGGCGCGGGGCAGGTCGATGTTGACCGCGTGCTTCATGACCGGCACGGTGATGATGAAGATGATCAGGAGCACCAGCATGACGTCGACCAGCGGCGTCATGTTGATCTCGTTCATCACCTCATCGGGTTCGTCTTGCGTTCCGAAGGCCATGATGCTGCTCAGCCCTTCTTGAGCGGAACCACGACGGCTTCACCGCTGCCGCTTTGCACGCGGGCGCCGGTCACGAAGTAGGCGTGCAGGTCGTGGGCGAAGCTGTTGAGCTTGGTCAGCACGAACTTGTTGCCGCGCACCAGGGCGTTGTAGCCCAGCACGGCGGGGATGGCGACCGCCAGGCCCAGGGCCGTCATGATCAGCGCTTCGCCGATCGGGCCGGCCACCTTGTCGATGGTCGCCTGGCCGGCCGAGCCGATGCTCATCAGCGCGTGGTAGATGCCCCAGACGGTGCCGAACAGGCCGATGAACGGCGCCGTCGAACCCACCGAAGCGAGGATGGCCAGGCCGGTCTGCAGGCGCGCCGTGAAGGCGTCGATGCCGTTGCGCAGGGCGCGCGTGATCCAGTCGCTCACGTCGAGCGCGTCATGCAGGTGCGCCTTGGTGTTGCGGTGGTGGGCGGCGGCTTCGCGGCCCTCGAGCGCCAGGGCGCGGAAGGGGTTGCTGTCGTCGGTGCCCAGCTTGTTCAGGGCGGTGGCGAAGTCTTCGCTGTGCCAGAAGTCCTGCGAGTGCTTGGCCAGGCGCTTGTATTTGATGACGTCGAGCGCCTTCACGATGATCACGATCCACGATGCGAGGGACATGCCGATCAACAGAACCGCGACAGCCTTGGTGACGAAGTCGCCCTGATTCCAGACGTTCATCAAGCCAAATTGGGAATCCATACGAAGTTGCTCCAGAGAAAAATTAGTTCAGGACGTAGTTGACGGGGGCGTCGTAAGACATGGCCTGCACCACGCCGTTGACCTTGCCGGGCACGAACCGGCATTTCATGATGTATTCGACGGCGGCCTCGTCGAGGCGGTCGAAGCCGCTGGACTTCTTGACCTCGGCGCTCTTGGGCAGGCCGTCGGCGCCCACGAGCACGCGCACGATCACCTTGCCCTGCTCGCCGAGGCGCTTGCTCATGGCGGGATAGACCGCCTTCGGGTTCTGCAGGTAGTCGGCATTGCTCGACGGCAGCTGCACGGCGGGCGGCGCCGGGGGCGACGGCGGCGGTGCGGGAGGGGCCGGCGGCGCGGGCGGTGCCGGTGGCGCAGGCGGGGGCGGCGGCTCGGTGGTGCCCGAGGTCGCGTTCGGCGCGGGCGTCGGCTTGGGTTCGCGGATGGCCTGCGGGCGCGGCGGCGGCGGCGCCTTGCTCACCTTGGGTTGCGGCGGCGGAGGCGGTGGGGGCGGCGGATCGGCCTTGGGTTTCGGCGGTTCGACGAACTGGCTCAGGATCTCGACGGGAATCACCACTTCGGCGGCCCGGCGCAGCAGGCCGCTTTGCAGCGCCCACAGCGCGGCGCCGTGAAACAGGATCACGCCGCCGGCAATGACGACAGTGCGCGACAGGCCAAGAAAGGAGGGAGGGGGGGCAAAGCGGTCAGACACGATCAACCATTCGAATGCGGGCACTACAAATCGTGCCCCGATTGCAGCAAAACCGCTACAGAGACGCTACTTGCGAAAAATCCACCAGACAGAGCCGGCGACGAGGATCAGGCTGCCGCCGAGAGCCGAGACGAGTTCCATGCTTTGCTTTCCTTGATGGAGTTGGCAAGCTGGATCGCTCTCGGCGCCGATTCGCAGTTCAGGGCGGCGACCGGGTGAGAGACACTGCACTGCGCCACGATGTCGCGGGCACAACCTTCACACTGGCCACACTGGGTGGCTACGCCGAGTTCGAACTGGACTTCGTCGAAAGTCATGCCCGCGCGCACATGACGTGCGATTTCACGGTCAGAGACTCGGCGGCAGACGCAAACGATCATGGCAGTGAAAGCGGCAGTTGGCTGGCTGTTGGATGTGACTCATTATAAATAAGAATCCATCGCATTTGCAATCACTATGACTGACATGCAGTCGGAGTTTGCAAGCCGGTGTTACACCTCGGCCCAGAGGCGCAGCAGGTTGTGATAGTGGCCGGTGAGCGCCACGGTTTCCTCGCATTCGCCCAGGCGGGCGCGCAGTTTCTGGATCGTCTGGTCGAGTTCGAACAGCATGCCGCGCTGGGCGTCGCTGCGCACCATGCTCTGCAGCCAGAAGAAGGAACACACCCGCGCCCCGCGCGTGACGGGGTGCACACGGTGCAGGCTGCTCGCCGGGTAAAGGATGAGGTCGCCGGCCGGCAGCTTGACCTCGTGGGAGCCGTAGGTGTCGATCACTTCCAGCTCGCCGCCGTCGTAATCCTCCGGATCGCTCAGGAAGAGGGTGCACGACAGGTCGGTGCGCAGCTGCTGGCTGCTGCCCGGCACCGCGCGCACCGAGCCGTCGACGTGCACGCCGTAGTGCTCGCCACCCTCGTAGCGGTTGAACAGCGGCGGCACGAAGCGCGCAGGCAGTGCCGCCGAGAAGAACAGCGCGTGGCGCGAGAGCGCCGCCAGGATGGTCGCGCCGAGTTCGCGCGAGACGGGCGAAGACTCCGGCAACTGGCGGTTGCGCTTCACCTGCGCGCCTTGGTCTCCCACGGTTTCGCGGCCGTCGACCCAGTGGGTGGCATCGAGCGCGGCGCGCATCTCGCGCACCTGGTCCGGGCTCAGCACGTCGGGCACATGCAGCATCATTTCGGTGAACTCCACAAGAAAAAAGCCCCGGCGCAGGCCGGGGCTCGAGTGTCGCACCGCGCCTGCCGCAGGGCCGGCACGGAGGCGACGCGGTCGTCGGGATCAGAACGCGAAGTTCGCGGTGATCTTGGCCGAGCGAGGGATGCCCGGCGTGTAGCGGTAGCCGCTCTTGTTGATGGCAGCCGCGTACTGCTTGTCGAACACATTGGCGATGTTCAGCTGGATGTCGACGTTCTTGTTGATGCGGTACGACGCCATGGCATCGAACACCCAGTAGGAATCGATGTACGCCGGCGTGCCCACGGCGCCGTCGGTGCCGCGGTGCAGCTTGCCGTTGTAGCGCGCGCCACCGCCGACCGTCAGGCCGAACGGGAACTGGTAGGTGGTCCAGGCCGTGAACGAGTTCTTCGGCGTGTAGGTCAGCACGTTGGTGCCGTCGGCGGTGACGTTGGGGCCGCTTTGCACCTTGGTGTCCATTGTCGTGAAGCCGGCGCTCATGCCCCAGCGTTCGGTGATGGTGCCCGCCACGCCCAGCTCGATGCCCTGCACGCGCTTCTTGCCGCTCTGGTAGTACAGCGCGGTGTTGGTCGGGTCCTGCACCACTTCGTTGGTCACGTCGGTGCGGTAGACCGCGCCGGTCAGCGACAGCTTGTCGTCCAGCACGTCCCACTTCGTGCCGACTTCGAAGGTCTTGGCCTTCTGCGGCAGGAAGTCGGTGCGCGCCGCGCTGTTGCCCGTGCCGGCGGCCGACAGCGAGAAGTTCGCGCCGCCCGGGGGCTGGGCCGAGGTGCCATAGGCCGCATAGATGCTGCCGTTCTTCGCGGGCTTGTAGACCACGCCGATCTTGCCGGTGAACAGGTTGTCGGAGAGCTTGAGCGACGAGGGCACCAGCGTGCCGACCGGCAGGCCGGGGTTGGTCGTTGCGGTCGACAGCGTCGCGCTCTGGAACGAGGTGCTGTAGTGGTCGAAGCGCAGGCCGCCGGTGATCTGCCATTGCTCGTTGAGCTTGATGGTGTCGAAGGCGTAGAGGCCGACCGTGTTGGTCACGCCCTTGCTGTCGGCGCCGCTGAGCATGCGGTTGTAGCCGTTCACGTACGGGTTCGGCGCGTACAGGTTGGCCACCGGCCAAGCGCCGTTCTGCACGACCTTGCCGTTGAACGTGGCGCCGGGGCTGAAGTAGCCCAGGCTCGACTGCTCTTCACGGATCAGCTCGACGCCGGCGCTGAGCGAGTGGCTCAGGCTGCCGGTGTTGAACTTGGCGGTCACGTTCGTCTGGTTGACGAAGATCGTGTTCTCCTGGTTCTTGTTGGTCGGCAGGTTGCGCGTGGTTGTCCAGGTTGACGGCAGGCCCGGGATCGGCGTGCTGAGGAACGCGGTGTTGCCCGAGGGCGGCGGGTTGCCGTTGGTGCCCAGGCCGCCGAGCATGAACGCCGTCAGCATGTAGTCCTGCTTCGTCTTGCCGTAGCGGGTCGTGTTGCGCAGCGTGACGTCGGGCGTGAAGTCGTGCTCCACGCGCGCGGTGAACATGTCGGCCGTCACCTTGTTGAAGTCGTAGGCGGTGCCGTAGAAATTCTTCGGATCGACCGGTGCCGCGTAGTTCAGGAAGCTGCGGCGACGCGCACCGAGGGCGACCGGATCGGGGTTCGAATAGCTGGGCAGGCCGATGGTCGGCACGCCGCCATCGGGCACGTTGTCCTGGTCGACGTGCAGGTAGTCGAAGTAGAAGCGCGTGGGCGAATTCAGGCCGAGCGCGATCGACGGTGCAATGGCCGTGCGCTTGTTCTTGACGAAGTCGCGGCCGGGCACGCCCGAGTCTTCCATCGCCGCATTCAGGCGGAAGGCGGCGCCGATGCCGTTGGCGCTGCTGAGCGACTTGTTCCAGTCGATGCTGCCGCGTTTGTAGTCGGCGCTGCCGAAACCGAGCGAGCCCAGGAAGCTGTCTTCGAGCTTCGGCTTCTTGGTGACGAGGTTGATGTAGCCGGTGGGCGAGGTGCGGCCCACGTCGGTGCCCGACGGGCCCTTCACGACTTCGACCTGCTCGATGTTGAACATGTCGCGCGAGACCGAGCCCAGGTCGCGGATGCCGTCCACGAAGATGCTGCTGGAGCTGTCGAAGCCGCGCATGAACACGGCGTCGCCGGTGTTCGTGTTGCCGTTCTCGCCCAGGAAGAAGGTGCCGACGCCGGCGGTGTTGCGCAGCGCTTCGGTGAGCGTGGTCGCGCCCTGTTCGCGAATGATCTGTTCCTTGATCACCTGGATCGTCTGCGGCGTGTTCACCAGCGGGGCCGTGAACTTCGGGTTGGCCGAGGTGTCGGTCTTGTAGTCGGCAGCGCTCGAATCCTGCACGCGGACTTCAGGCAGGGCCCGCCCGGTCTGGGCAAAGGCGGCGGGGGCTGCGATGGCCAGCAGCGTGGCTGCGGCGGCACCCGAAAGGTGAGGAACGGCGCGTGCGACGGCGTGTTTTCGGCTCTTGATATAGGCCATGTTGTTTTCTCCAGAAAGGGCGGGCGGGCAGAGCTCGACTGGCTGGGTCCGGGCGGCGCACTCTCGGGGAGAAAAAGGGCGGCAAGACTGGCTGGGTGAGCTGATTTGCGAAGGGTTTTTGCAAATCGATGCAAATGATATTGCTTCTCAATACCAAGGTGCTCAACTGGCCGCTTTTAACCAGAAAGTTTCGCTCGCTCCGTTGCCGGCGCGCAACTGACGAGGCCGCGCGGGCCGTTCAATAGACGTCGCGGCGGTAGCGTCCGCTGGCCGACAGCTCGGCCCAGAGGTCGTCGCCGGCGATCTGCCGCAGCGCTGCGTCCACGCCCGACGCCATGCCCTGCAGGCTGCCGCAGACATAAACGGCGGCGCCGTCGCGCAGCCAGGCCTGCAGCGTGTCGGCCACCTGCAGCAGGCGGTGCTGAACATAGAAGCGCTCGGCCTGGTCGCGCGAGAACGCCATGTCGACCCGGGCGAGCGTTCCGTCGGCCTGCCAGGCTTCGATTTCCTGGCGGCAGAGGAAGTCGTGGGCGGACTGGCGCTCGCCGAACACGAGCCAGTTGTCCTTGCGGCCGGCCGCGGCGCGCGCGCGCAGGTGGGCGCGCAGGCCGGCCAGGCCGGTGCCGTTGCCGATCAGGATCAGCGGGCGGTTCTCGTTGCCCTCCAGCCGGAAGCCGCGGTGCGGCCGCAGGCGCAGCGCCACGGAGTCGCCGAGCGAGAGCGTCGAGGTGAGCAGGCCCGACGCGGCGCCCATCGAGCCGTCGGGGTGCTGCTCCTGCCGCACGAGCAGCTGCAGCTCGCCGTCGGCGGGCAGGGAGGCGATCGAGTAATCGCGTGGTCGCGCCGGATCGCTCGCGACGGCGACCTGCACCAGATCGCCCGATGCCCAGTGCGGCAGGGCGCCGGCTTGCGGCGTGAGGCCGAGATGGAAGACCGGGCCGCCCGTGCTGCCGGCGTTGAGCAGTTCGCGCCGCGTGAGCCGCCAGGGCGCGAAGCTTGCCGGGGCGTCGTCGCCGCCCTCCGGCACATCACCCCAGCGGGCGTGCCAATCGGCGAGCGCGGCGGGATCGCTGTTGTCGACCTCGATGGGATCGAAGTCGCGCACGGCGCCGGCCGTGTGAAGCCACGCGTCGAGCGCGCGGCCGAAGCCGCAGAAGTGGGCGTACTGCCGGTCGCCGAGCGCCAGCACGGCGTAGCGCAGCGAAGGCAGCGCCAGCGGCGCGCCCATCACGCGTTCGGCGAACACGCTGGCGCCGTCGGGCGCATCGCCTTCGCCGTAGGTGCTGGCCACGAAGAGGGCGCGGCGGGCCGAGGCCAGCGTGGCGCTGTCGAGGGCGTTGAGGGCCATCACGCGCACGGCCGTGCCGGCCGTGCGCAGCCGTCGCGCGGTCTGCCACGCGATGGTTTCCGCCTGACCGGTCTGGCTGGCGAACAGCACGAGGGTGGGCGACGCCTGCGCGCCGTCACCGGCCGACAGGGCCGCGGCTTCGCGTGCGGCCGTGGCCTGCAGCCGTCGCTGGCGTGCGTAGATGCCCAGGCACAGCGCGGCATAGGCCGCGACCGTTGCGCTGGCTGCCAGCGCACGCCACAGGGTCTCGGTCATGCGCCCGCCTGCGCGAGCCACGCGCGCGTGGCTCGCTCGGAGAGCGACCCGTCGTCGGCGCGGGAGATGAACAGGGCCGCGATGTCGCGCTGCTGCGCGAAGGCCAGGCCCTCGTCGGGGCCGAGCACGGTCAGCGCGGTGGCGAGCGCATCCGCCTGCATGCACTGCGGGTGCAGCACGGTGACGCTGGCCAGCGCATGCGCCACCGGCTCGCCGTCGCGCGGATCGATGGTGTGCGACCAGCTGCGGCCTTCGAGCGCGCGCCGATGCCAACGGTCGCCCGAGGTGGCCACGGCCATGTCGGCCAGGGCGATGCGTTGCGGGGTCGGCATCTCGGTGTCGACCTGCACCTGCCACGGCGCGCCGCCGGGTCGTCGGCCGATGCCGCGCAGCTCGCCGCCGATCTCGAACAGCAGGTCGGTGAGACCGAGCGCGCGCAGCGCGTCGACGCCGTGGTCGACCGCGAAGCCCTTGGCGATGCCGGACAGGTCGAGCTGCACGCCGCCGGGTTGCAGCAGCGTGGGGTCGGTCGCATCGAAGGTCAGCCGTTGCCAGCCGACGTTCGAATGGAGTGCGGCCAGTGCGTCGGGCGAGGGCAGGGCGTTGTCCTGCGACGCTGCGGGGCCGAAGCCCCAGCGCGCCACCAGCGCGCCGACCGTCGGATCGATCGCGCCACCGCTGGCCTGCGCCCACGCGAGGGCGCACTGCATCACCTGTGCGAATTCGGTAGGCAGCGCATGGCGCGAACCGGCGGGCGCGGTGTTGAAGCGGCTGATGAGGGAGTCGGGTTCCCAATGGCTCATCTGGTCGATCACGCGCGCGAGCGCGGCCTCGACCGCCTCGCGCACCTGTGCGAGCGGCAGCATCCGCGGGTTGTCGAAGCGCAGCGACCAGGTCGTGCCCATCGTCTGCCCGCCGAGCTGCTGGAGGCTGGCGGGATCGGCGGGACGTGGAACGGCCGCGTTGGCGTAGCCGCCCGCGCGCCAGGTGCTGAAGGAAAGGCCCAAGGAAAAACGCAGGGTCAGGGCATCACTTCCAAGGTGGCCGCGTAGCTCAGGCGGCGTTCCTTGGCTTGCGGCACGGTGGTCTTGCTGTCCTTGGTGCTGGCGTCGAGCCAGTACATGCCGGCGCTTGGCCATGTCACGCTGAACTGGCCCTTGTCGTCGGTCTTGAGCTTGAGTTCGTCGAGCTTGTCGCGGTACTGGGTGTTGCCGGCCGTCACCGTCACTTCGAGGTCCTTGGCGGGCTTGCCGTCCAGGTGCAGCGTGAAGGTGGCCTTTTCGCCCTTGGCGAGGTCGGTCGGGCTGCCGGCCGAGATCAGTTCCAGGCCCTGGCCGATGGGCTTGAGCGCCGAGGGCTTGCCGACGGTCACGAAGGTCTCGATGCGGCCGGCCGATTGGGTGATGGTCAGGTCCTGCGCGTCGGCCGGGATTTCCTTGCCGATGGTTTCGGCCGTGCCGCGGGCGCGCTTGTTCTGGCCCGTGGCCTTGTCCTTCCAGGCGGCGAACGCGCCGTTGTTGACCACCGCGATGCGGTAGGTGCCCGGCTGTGCGACGTTCACGTCGAACACGTTGCGCAGCTTGAGCTTGGCCTCAGATTCGGGCTTCACGGCGCTGCCGTCAGGTGCGGTGATCTGCAGGCCCTCCAGGCGCAGCGGCGCATGGTTGGCAACGAACAGGTCGTTCGATACGGCGGCGTCGACGCTCACGGTGTCGGCCTTCGACAGCACGGTGGTCGAGGGCAGCAGCCAGGCGTTGTGCGCCTGGGTCACGGAAGCAACGGCCGAAAGGGCGAGGGCGAGGCCGGCGGCGCGCAGGGTGAGGCGGGTCATGGTGGTCCTTGGAATGAGAGAGGGGGCGGATCGGTCGGAAGTCAGGGCTTGAGCTCGAGCTTGATCTCGCCGAGCTCTTCCTTGCCGGCTGCGACCGGCTGCGCGGCGGCGGTGGGCGGCCACTGGAACGGGATGGTCACGACCTCGCGACCGCCGACTTCACGGGCGGCTTCCACCACCAGCTTGTAGGCGCCGGGGGCGAGCTTGGGCATGGCGCTCGAGCCTTCGGTGAAGCTCAGCTGGTGCTTGCCGGCAGGCTTGGAGGCGCCGGTCACGCCGTCGACCGGCACCGCCAGTTCACGGCCGCCGCGGCGCCACCACTGGCGCATGTCCTTGAGCCACTTGGTGCCTTCGCCTTCGGGGTTGTTGGTCTTGGTGCGCACGTCGTACCAGACGGCCAGCGTGCCGGCCATCGTGCTGTCGGCGCGTTCGATCCAGGTCGCCACGTAGGGGCGGTGGTACTCCGACACATTGAGCCGGGGAATCTCGATGTTGACCGACAGGCCGGCAGCGATGGCGGGGGCCGCGAACAGCGCTGACATGGCGATCGGCGCGAGCGAGTAGCGAAGGTGCACGGGAAAACCTCTTTCTTCCTGAATCAGCAAAGACAACGCACCGGCCGATCCGTCGATCGGACCGGTCAGTGAATGAACAGCAACGCGAGCAGCACCGGCACCACCAGCCCCATGCCCACCATGGGCCAGGTGAAGGGGCGGTTGCCCGCGTGCATCTTGAGAATGAACAGCCCGGTGACCGAGAAGACCAGCGTGGCCGCCGCGAAGATGTCGATGAACCAGCTCCAGGCCGTGCCGGTGTTGCGGCCCTTGTGCAGGTCGTTGAAGTAGGAGAGCCAGCCTCGGTCGGTGCGCTCGTACTCGACCTCGCCCTCAGGCAGGCTCAGGCGCAGCCAGGCGTCGCCACCGGGGCGGGGGAGCGAGAGGTAGATTTCGTCGTCGGACCACTCGGCCTGGCGGCCGGCGGTGTCGATGTCCCATTGCTTGCGCAGCCAGGCTTGCAGTTCGGCGGGAAGCGGCGCTTTGCCTTGCTGGGCCTTGGCGGCCGGCAACTGCTGTTCGAGGCGGGCGCGCAGCGCGTCGTCGACCGTGCCGTTGTGCGTGGTGACCACCGGCTTGGCCTCGATCTGGCCCGCGTGGTTGAGCGTGAAGCCCGTGAGGCTGAACAGGATCATCCCGACGAGACAGATGGCGGAACTGACCCAATGCCACTCGTGGAGGGTCTTGAGCCAATAGGCGCGGCGGCGGTTGTCGGAACGGGCGGGGGCAGTCATCGAAAGCGCGAATTGTAGTCGCGCGAATGAGAATGACTGCTATTCAGTGGCTATGAAGTTAAGTAAAGAGCAATAAAAAACGGGGCCGAAGCCCCGTTTGTTTGCAATGCCGTGGCAGCGTTGCGTTGTGCTTACTCGAGCTCGCCCACTTGCAACTGCAGGTAGTTCTGCAGGCCGACGCGGTCGATCAGGTCGATCTGCGTCTCGAGAAAGTCGATGTGCTCCTCGGTGTCGTCCAGGATTTCTTGCAGCAGGTCGCGCGAGACATAGTCGCGCACTGATTCGCAATGCGCGATGCCGTCCTTGATGGTGGCCTGCGCGCCGGTTTCGGCGCCGAGGTCGCAGCGCAGCAGTTCGGGCACGTCTTCGCCGATGTTCAGCTTGCCCAGGTCCTGCAGGTTGGGCAGGCCGTCGAGCATGAAGATGCGGTCCATGAGCTTGTCGGCGTGCTTCATCTCGCCGATGGATTCCTCGTATTCCTTCTTTGCCAGCTTGTCCAGGCCCCAGTGCTTGAGCATGCGGTAGTGGAGGAAGTACTGGTTGATGGCAGTCAGCTCGTTCTTGAGCTGCGCCTGCAGGTGTTCGATGACTTTGGGGTCGCCCTTCATGATTATTTTCCTTGTTCTGAAAGCGGTGATTGTCGGAGGGGCGAACACACGCTTGCAAGCAAACCCATGCTGCGCCGGTCTGCATGCGTGTGATGGTGATACACGTTCGTATTGACTTGGCGCAAGGCGATGCGCGAGGCGATGGCAAACATAGCGGGTTCCAATACTTTCAATAGTTTATATCTATCAAAAATGATATATTGGTAGTTATACTCATGGCTCACGCTTATTTTTCCAACCGCAGCATCCAAGGAATCACATGTCCCTGATCAACACCGCAGTCCAACCCTTCAAGACCCAGGCTTACCTCAACGGCAAGTTCATCGATGTGTCCGACGAGACGCTCAAGGGCAAGTGGTCTGTGCTGATCTTCATGCCGGCGGCCTTCACTTTCAACTGCCCGACCGAAGTCGAAGACGCGGCCGACCACTATCCCGAGTTCCAGAAGCTGGGTGCCGAGGTCTACATCGTGACCACCGACACGCACTTCTCGCACAAGGTCTGGCACGACACGTCGCCGGCCGTCGGCAAGGCCAAGTTCCCCCTGGTGGGCGACCCGACCCACACGCTGACCAACGCGTTCGGCGTGCACATCCCCGAAGAAGGCCTGGCCCTGCGCGGCACCTTCGTGATCAACCCCGACGGCATCATCAAGACCGCCGAAGTGCACTCCAACGAAATCGCCCGCGACGTCAAGGAAACCCTGCGCAAGCTCAAGGCAGCGGTCTACACCGCCGAGCACCCGAACGAAGTCTGCCCGGCCAAGTGGAATGACGGCGACAAGACCATCGCTCCGTCGTTCGACCTCGTCGGCAAGATCTAAGCGCCCCGCGCAAAGCCCGGGCGCTCACGAGGCCCCGGGCTTTTTTGTCCCCAGTTGATAGTTTCCAGTTATCGAAAGAGAGTCCGCCATGCTTGACGCCAGCACCAAAGCCCAATTGAAGAGTTACCTCGAACGCGCCACGCAGCCGATCGAGATCGTTGCCTCGCTCGACGACAGCAAGGCTTCGGGCGAAATGCTGTCGCTGCTGAAGGACGTTGCCGAAGTCTCGCCGCTGGTCACGCTGACCGAAAGCCGCGACGACAACCACCGCAAGCCCTCGTTCTCGGTCAACCGCCCGAGCGAAAACCACGGCCCGCGTTTTGCCGGCCTGCCGATGGGCCATGAATTCACGTCGCTGATCCTTGCGCTGCTGCAGATCGGCGGCTACCCCCCGAAGGTCGAGCAGGCCGTGCTCGACCAGATCAAGGCGCTCGACGGCGACTTCGAGTTCGAGATCTACGTCTCGCTCACCTGCCACAACTGCCCCGACGTGGTCCAGGCGCTGAACCTGATGGCCATCCAGAACCCGCGCATCCGCACCACGATGATCGAGGGCGGCACCTTCCAGGACGAAGTGAAGGAACGCCAGATCATGGCCGTGCCGACCGTGTTCCTGAACGGCACCGAGTTCGGCCAGGGCCGCATGAGCCTGGAAGAAATCCTCGCCAAGATCGACACCAGCGGCGTCGAGCGCGAAGCCGCGAAGATCGCCGCCAAGGATGCCTTCGACGTGTTGATCGTCGGCGGTGGCCCCGCCGGTGCCGCAGCCGCCGTGTACGCCGCGCGCAAGGGCATCCGTACGGGCGTTGCCTCCGAGCGCTTCGGCGGCCAGGTGCTCGATACGCTGGGCATCGAGAACTTCATCTCGATCAAGGAAACCGAAGGACCGAAGTTCGCCCATGCCCTCGAAGAGCACGTGCGCGACTACGACGTCGACATCATGAACCTGCAGCGCGCCAAGGCGCTGGTGCCTGGCAAGGACCTCATCGAGGTGCAGCTCGAAAGCGGCGCGTCGCTCAAGAGCAAGACCGTCATCATCTCGACCGGTGCCCGCTGGCGCAACATCAACGTGCCGGGCGAGCACGAGTTCAAGAACAAGGGCGTGGCCTACTGCCCGCACTGCGACGGCCCGCTGTTCAAGGGCAAGCGCGTCGCGGTGATCGGCGGCGGCAACTCGGGCGTCGAAGCCGCCATCGATCTGGCCGGCATCGTCGGCCATGTGACGCTGATCGAGTTCGACACGCAACTGCGCGCCGATGCCGTGCTGCAGCGCAAGCTCAAGAGCCTGAAGAACGTCGACATCTTCACCAACGCGCAGACCACCGAGATCACCGGCGACCAGAAGGTCAACGGGCTGGTCTACAAGGACCGCGCATCGGGCGAGCTGAAGAAGGTCGAGCTCGAAGGCGTGTTCATCCAGATCGGCCTGGTGCCCAACACCGACTGGCTCAAGGGCACGGTCGAGCTGACGAAGCACGGCGAGATCGTTGTCGACGCGCGCGGCCAGACCTCGGTGCCCGGCGTGTTCGCGGCGGGTGACGTCACCACGGTGCCGTTCAAGCAGATCATCATCGCGGCCGGCGACGGCGCGAAGGCGGCGCTCGGTGCGTTCGACCACCTGATCCGCACGACGGCCCCTGCGTGAGTAAGTCTTAAGTGCCTGAAGTTGTGAAGATGAGAATTATTCTCATAAAATAAAAACACGGGCACACCGCTGCCCCTCATTGCCAGCCAGGTCACTCGCGCAACCCTTTGCGCCTCAAGGTCCAGCAAGCAGTTCTTCAACTGTTTTCTGGACCTTTTTCGTGGCCGCTCATTTCCCTCGACCGTCTTCCCACCGACCCGCGCTGCTGCCCTGGCTGATCGCCTCGGCCTTCGGCATGGCCGCCGCACCTGCGTGGTCCCAGCAACTCGCGGCGCTCGGCGAAGTGGTGGTGAGCGGATCGCGCTCGGAGCAGGCCAGGGACGACCTGCCGTTGAGCATCGAGGTCATCAACCGCCAGGACATCGAGAGCAAGCAGATCCACGACATCCGCGATGCCGTGCGCGACCTGCCCAACGTGTCGGTCAAGCGTTCGCCTGCGCGCTTCGGGTTGGCGCAGGGCAATACCGGCCGCGACAGCAACGCGGGCTTCAACATCCGCGGCCTGGACGGCAACCGCGTGCTGCTGCTGACCGACGGCATCCGCACGCCACGCAGCTACGTGTTCAGCGCCAATGCGTTCGGACGCGACTACTTCGACATCAGCCTCGTCGAGCGCATCGAGATCATCAAGGGCCCGGCCTCGGCGCTCTACGGCTCGGACGGCCTGGCCGGGCTGGTCAACTTCATCACCCGCGAGCCCTCGTCCTTCCTGCGCGAGGGCAAGACCTTCGGCGGCAGCGCGAGCATCGGCTACAGCGGTGAAGACAACGGCGTGCGCGGCGGCGTCACGCTCGCGGGCAAGGCGAACGACGTGCTCGAGTGGCTCGTGTCCGCCAACCTGGGGCACGCCAGCGAACTCGAGAACCGGGGCTCGCTCAACGTGCCCAACCTCGACCGCACCACGCCCAATCCGCAGCGCGACCAGACCCGTTCGCTGCTGGCCAAGGCCATCCTCACGCCCAACGCCGACCAGCGCCATGCCTTCACTTTCGAGCACGTCGAGAAGAGCAGCCGCTACAACCTGCTGTCGGGCGTCGCCAAGCCGCCGTATGCGTCCACCTCTGTGATCGGCCTCAATGCCAAGACCGACCTCGACCGCGATCGCCTGACCTACGAAGGCCGGTTGCGCCTGAACAGCGTGGTGGCCGACAACCTGCTCGCTGTCGTGAGCTACCAGAAGGCCGGCTCGCGCGAGTACATCTACGAAGACCGCTTCACCGCGGCCGACCGCACGCGCGACGTCACCTACGACGAGAACACCTGGCAGTTCGGCCTGCAGGCCGACAAGACGATCCGCATGGGCAGCTGGGCGCAGAAGATCACCTACGGCCTGGACTACACGCGCACCAACGTCGAGAACCTGCAGACCGGCCTCGTGCCGCCGGCCGGCGAGAGCTACCCGCTCAAGCGCTTTCCCGACACGCGCGAAACCTCGACGGCCTTCTACGTGCAGGACGAGTTCATCCACGACCGCTGGAGCATCACGCCCGGCATCCGCTTCGACCGCTTCGCGCTCGATGCGAAGCAGGCCGGCTTCAACGCGCAGGCCGTGTCGCTGTCGGGCTCGGCCGTGTCGCCCAAGCTGGGCGTGCTGTTCCGCGCCACGTCGCAGTTCAGCGTGTACGGCAACTACGCCTCGGGTTTCAAGGCGCCCAACGCGTTCCAGGTGAACAACTTCTTCGAGAACGTGATCTCGGGCTACAAGACGATCCCGAACCCGAACCTCAAGCCCGAGAAGAGCCAGAACATCGAGCTGGGCGTGCGCGGTCGCACCGGCCTCCTGAGCTTCGACGTGGCCGCCTTCACCGGCGACTACAAGGACCTCATCGAGAACGACAAGCTCGTGGGCGGGCGCGGCATTCCGCGCATCGACCCGCTGATCTACCAGACCGTCAACGTCGGACGCGCGCGCATCAGCGGCTTCGAGATCAAGGGCGAACTCGACTTCACAGAGAACGGCAACGGTTTCTCCGTGCCCTTTGCCTACGGACGCACGCAGGGCCGCGACCGCACCAACAACCGGCCGCTCAACTCGATCGATCCGCAGAAGTTCAGCGCCGGACTCAAGTACCAGGCGCCGGCCTGGAGCGTGCGCCTCGATGCGGTTCATCATGGCGCCAAGGAGTGGGAAGACGTCGATCGCAGCGAAGTGACCACGGGCCTGCAGTTCCGCACGCCGGCGGCCACCACGCTGGACATCAGCGCGCAGTGGCGCATCCGCAAGGACCTGCGCCTGAACGCGTCGGTGACCAACCTCACCAACAAGCGCTACTGGATGTGGAGCGATGTGCGCGGCGTGACGACCACCTCGGCCATCCGCGACGCCTACACCCAGCCGGGCCGCAGCTTCAACGTCTCGCTCGTGGCGGACTTCTGAGCCGCACCGCCACTTCTCTCCAAATAAAGGACACCCGATGAATGCCGAAGACATCCGCACCCGTTTCGCCGAACTGCGCGCCAAGGGCATGCGCCACAAGGACGCGGCCGCGGCCATGGGCCTGAGCGAAGGCGCCGCCATTGCGGCACACACGGGCGCGCACGACAAGGCGCTGCGCGCCACGCGGCTGAAGGGCCCGTGGGTCGAGTTGCTGCAAGCCTTGGAGCTGTGCGGCCCCGTGCTGGCGCTCACGCGCAACGAGACCACGGTGCACGAGAAGACCGGCGTCTACGAGAAAGTGTCCGGCAGCGACGCGATGGGGCTCGCGCTGGGCGAGGTCATCGACCTGCGCCTGTTCTTCAGCCGCTGGCATGCGGGGTTCGCGGTCAGCGAGGCCGCGGCGAATGTCGGCGTGCCGCCGTCGCTGAGCCTTCAGTTCTTCAACCCGCAGGGCGTGGCGGTGCACAAGATCTTCGTGCGCGATGCGACCGACCGCGATGCGTTCCAGTCGGTCATCGACACCTACACCGTCGCGCCCGACGCACCCGTGCAGTTCGTGCCCGCCGAGAAGAAGGCGGCGCCACGCGACGACGGCGCCATCGATGCGGTCGCACTGGCCGACGCCTGGCGCGGCATGCAGGACACGCACGAGTTCTTCGGCCTGCTCAACAAGTTCGATGTGGAGCGCCAGCAGAGCTTTCGCCTCACCGAGGGCGAGTTCACGCAGCGGGCCGAAACGGGTGCGGTGCGCGAACTGCTGCTCGAGGCTTCGTTCGACGGCACGCCGATCATGGTGTTCGTCGGCAGCCCCGGCTGCATCCAGATCCACTCGGGGCCGGTGGTGCGCATCGAGCCGATGGAGATGCACGGCATGCAGTGGCTCAACGTGCTCGACCCCGGCTTCAATCTGCACCTGCGCGAAGACCGCATCGCGAGCGTCTGGATCGTCCAGAAGCCGACCAGCGACGGCATCGTGACCTCGGTCGAGGCCTTCGATGGCGAGGGCGAGCTGATGGCGATGTTCTTCGGTGCGCGCAAGCCGGGCGTGCCCGAGCGCGCCGAGTGGCGCCAGATCGTGGCCAAGCTCTCGCGCCTGGCTACCTCGGAAGCGCCAGCGCGATGAGTGCTGACACCTTTCCGGGCGTGGTCGAGATCAAGGCCTTCGTGCCGGCGAAGGACTTCGCGCTCTCCATTGCCTTCTACCAGGACCTGGGCTTCACGCTGGCCTCGAACGAGGACGGCATTGCTTACTTCTTCTGTGGCGAGAGCAGCTTCCTGCTGCAGGACTTCTACGTCCAGACCCATGCAGAGAATTTCATGATGCATCTGCTCGTCGACGACGCGCTGGCCTGGTGGGACCGCGTGCAGGCGCAGCGGCTGACTGAACGCTACGCAGTGCAGACCACGCCGCCCGCCGAGCGCCCGTGGGGCATGGTCGATTTCACGCTGACCGACCCGACCGGTGTGCTCTGGCGCATCGCGCACAACATTCCCCGGCGCGGCTGACGCGCATCTTTCTCTTTCGCTGTCCGTGACCCCATGACTGAACAACGAGATTCCTCTTTTCTTTCTTCTTCCGTGCCGCGTCGCCGTGATGCGCTGCGCCTGCTGTCTGCTGCAGCGCTCGGCGCGGGCGCGTGGCCCGCGTTCGCGCAGGACAGCAAGCGCCTGCCGCGGCTGGTCACGGTCAGTGGCGCGATCACCGAGGTGGTCTATGCGCTCGGCGCCGAAGGCCAGCTGGTCGGGACCGACACGACCAGCCTGTTTCCCGCTGCGGCGCGTGCCACGCCCAAGGTGGGCTACATGCGTCAGCTGTCGGCCGAAGGGCTGCTCTCGCTGAAGCCCGACGCGATCATCGCCACCAACGAGTCGGGCCCGACCGTCGTGCTCGACCAGATTCGCACGGCCGGCGTCAAGGTCGAGATCATCGAGGCCGACCACAGCTGGGGCGAGGTGCAGCGCAAGGTGCAGGCCGTGGGCCGCGCAGCTGCCAAGGAGGTGCAGGCGCGCGAACTGCAGGCTCGGCTCGATGCCGAATGGGCGCAGGTGCTGCTGCGCATCGGCGGCGCGAAGGGGCGCAAGCCGAAGGTGCTGTTCGTGCTGTCGCACAGCGCGAGCCCGCAGGTGTCCGGCGAGAAGACCGCGGCGCATGCGGTGATCGGCTTCGCGGGTGGCGTGAATGCGCTGAGCGGCTTCCACGGCTATCGGCCGATGACGGCCGAGGCCATGGCCAGCGCGGCGCCCGACATCATCCTCACGAGCACGCAGAGCATCGAGGCACACGGCGGCGTCGAGCGCTTCTGGCAGCGGCCCGAGCTGGCGCTCACGCCGGCATACAAGAAGCGCGCGCTGATCACGCAGGACGCCTTGCTGCTGCTGGGCTTCGGCCCGCGCCTGCCGGCCGCCATCGGCGAGTTGCACGACAAGTTCCGGGCCGCATTGGCATGAGCCAGCGCTTCGGGGCGCGTGCCGTATTGGGCGGCAGCGCGGTGCTGCTCGTTGCGGCCTTCGCGGTGGGGGCGGTGTCGGGGGCCTATGCCATCAGTCTTTCGCAGCTCTGGAATGTGTTGACCTCGCTGGGGCAGGGTGCAAGCGGCCAGTCGCCCGAGCACCTCGTCTTCCTCAACATCCGTTTGCCGCGCCTGGTTCTCGGCGTGGCGGCGGGTGCGGGCCTCGGCATGGCGGGCACGCTGATGCAGGGGCTGTTCCGCAATCCGCTGGCCGACCCGGGGCTGATCGGCATCAGCAGCGGCGCGGCGCTGGCGGCCGGCATCACCATCGTGCTGGGCGCCTCGTTCTGGCCGATGCTGCCGCGCACGCTCGGCAGCTGGACGCTGGTGCTCATGGCCTTCGGCGGCGGCTTCGCCGTGACCTTGCTGATCTACGGCCTGTCGCGCAGCGAAGGCGGCACGCGCATGGCGCTGATGTTGCTGGCGGGCATTGCGATCAATGCGCTGGCCGGTGCCGGCCTCGGCCTGCTGAGCGTGATGGCGACCGACGAGCAACTGCGCAGCCTGCAGTTCTGGCTGCTGGGCAGTCTGGGCGGCGCGCGCTGGAGCGCGGTCATCCTGGTGGGCGTGGCGGTGTTGCTCTCGTGCTGGGCTGCGGCGTCGCTCGCTTCGCCCCTGAACGCCATCGCGCTCGGCGAGGCGCAGGCGGCGCTGCTCGGCGTGGACGTGGAACGCACCAAGCGACGTGCCGTGGTCATCACCGCGGTGGCGGTGGGCGCGGTGACGGCCACGACCGGGATCATCGGTTTCATCGGCCTGATCGCGCCGCACTGGGTGCGCATGGTGGCCGGGCCCGACCACCGCATCGTGCTGCCGGCCTCGGCGCTGCTGGGCGCGGCGCTGGTGCTCGCGGCCGACACGGTGGCGCGCACGGTGATGGCGCCGGCCGAACTGCCGCTGGGCGTGCTCACGGCTTTCATCGGCGTGCCGATGTTCCTTCTGATGCTGCGGCATTTCAGGGGGCGCGTATGACGGCGGCGGGACACGGGGCGCTGGCGTGTGCCAGTGTCGAGGTGCGCATCGGCGCGAAGAGGCTGTTGGCGAATGCATCGGTCGAACTGGCGCCGGGCCGCGTGACCGCGATCCTCGGCCCGAACGGCGCGGGCAAGTCGACGCTGCTGTCGGTGCTCGCCGGCCAGCGCGAGCCGACGCAGGGCAGGGCAACGCTCGACGGCCGGCCGCTGTCAGGCCACGGCATGCCCGTGCTGGCATTGCGCTGGGCCCTGATGCCGCAGGAAAGCGCGGTCGCCTTCGACTTCACGGCGCAGGACATCGTCGCGCTCGGCCGCTACCCGCACCGCCGCGCGCCGACCCGCGACGAGGATGCGATCATGGCCGAAGCGATGGCCCTGACCGACGTGACGGCGCTGGCGCCGCGCATCCTCAACACGCTGTCGGGCGGCGAGAAGGCGCGGGTTCACCTGGCGCGGGCGCTGGCCCAGCTCTGGCATCCGCGCCCCGATGGCGCGAGCCGCTGGCTGCTGCTCGATGAGCCGACCGCCGCTCTCGACCTCGCGCACCAGCATTCGGCGATGCGCCTGCTGCGCGCCTGGGCGGCGCGGGGCGTGGGCGTGGTGGCCGTGCTGCACGACCTGAACCTGGCGCGGCGCTATGCCGATGAGGTCGTGGTGCTGGGGGCGCCCGGCGGCCTGCGCCAGGGGGCGACCGCGGACGTGCTGCAGCCCGCGCTGATCGAGGCCGTCTGGCGCATGCCCTGCCAGCCGGTGACCGGCGCGGACGGCGTCACGCAGTATCTGTTCGGATAGTCCGTCGGGCGGGCGGTGATTGCTACTGAAAAGATAGTAAATCAGTAGACCAACCGCTCCGGCCGCAGCTCCTGCAGGATCGTGGTGGCGATTTCCTCGATCGACTTGGTGGTCGTCGAGAGCCAGCGGATGCCGGCGCGCCGCATCATGGCCTCGGCCTCGCTGATTTCGTGGCGGCAGTTCTCGAGGCTGGCGTAGCGCGAGTTGGGCCGGCGTTCGTTGCGGATCTCGCTCAGCCGCTCGGGCTGGATCGTCAGGCCGAAGATCTTCTTGCGGTGCGGGCTCAGCGCCGGCGGGAGCTGGCGGCGGTCGAAATCTTCGGGAATCAGCGGGTAATTGGCCGCCTTCAGGCCGTGCTGCATCGCCAGGTAGAGCGAAGTGGGCGTCTTGCCGCTGCGGCTCACGCCGACCAGGATCACGTCGGCGCCTTCCAGGTCGCGGTGGCTTTGGCCGTCGTCGTGCTGCAGGCTGAAGTCGATGGCCGCGATGCGGTCGTTGTAGGCCTTGCTCTTGCTGACGTCGCTGAAGCGGCCGATGCGGTGGTTCGACTTCATGGCCAGCTCGATTTCCAGCGGCCGCACGAAGGTGCCGAACATGTCCAGCAGCATGCCCTTGCAGCCGGTTTCGATCACGCCCAGCACGTCCATGTTGGCCAGCGTGGTGAAGACGATGGGCCGAACGCCCTCGACTTCGGCCGTGTGGTTGATCTGCCGCACCGCCTGGTGCGCCTTGTCGACCGTGTCGGTGAACGGCAGCCGCACGTGGCGCGGCTTCATCTCGAACTGGGCCAGAACGGCATTGCCGAAGGTTTCGGCGGTGATGCCGGTGCCGTCGGAGACGAAGAAAACGGTGCGTGTATGCATGGTGTTGCTTTTGCGGCGGAGTCCTGCGGCGCGCGCGACCTGCCACGCCTACAATCCGGGCCATTATCGGGAATCCGCTTTCCCAACCCCCTCGAATTCTTTCCATGCACACCGCGACCGCACCCAAAGCAACGACAACGATCGTGCTGCGCCGTCTGCATGCAGCGCCGGTTTCAACTTCTGGAGCTTCCCCATGTCTGCACTTTTCGAGGCGACCGCACTGGTCGTGCCATTTGAAAACCTGAGGATGACCGACGTCGAGTCGGTTGGCGGCAAGAACGCCAGCCTCGGCGAAATGATCTCGCAGCTGCCACAGGGCGTGCGCGTGCCGACCGGTTTTGCGACCACGGCCCACGCGTTCCGCCAGTTCCTGGCGCACGACGGCCTGGCCGACAAGATCAGCAAGCGCCTGGCCGCGCTGGACACCGAAGACGTGCGCGCCCTGGCCGCGGCCGGCGCCGAAATCCGCGCCATGGTCGAGGCCCAGCCGTTCCCGGCCGACCTGCAAAAGGCCATCGGCGAGGCCTTTGCCACGCTGAGCGCCGGCAACCCCGCCGCCTCGTTCGCCGTGCGTTCCTCGGCCACCGCCGAAGACCTGCCCGACGCTTCGTTCGCCGGCCAGCAGGAAACCTTCCTGAACGTGGTCGGCATCGACGACGTGCTGCACAAGATGAAGGAGGTGTTCGCCTCCCTGTACAACGACCGCGCCATCAGCTATCGCGTACACAAGGGCTTCGAGCACGACGTGGTCGCGCTGTCGGCCGGCGTGCAGCGCATGGTGCGCTCCGACCTTGGCGCCGCCGGCGTGATGTTCACCATCGACACCGAGTCGGGCTTCGATCAGGTCGTGTTCATCACTTCGAGCTATGGCCTGGGCGAGACGGTGGTGCAGGGCTCGGTGAATCCCGACGAGTTCTACGTGCACAAGCCGACCCTCAAGGCCGGCAAGAAGGCCGTCATCCGCCGCAACCTCGGTTCCAAGCTGATCCAGATGGAGTTCGCCACGCCCGAAGAGAAGAAGGCGAGCGGCAAGCTGGTCAAGACCACCGACGTCAAGGCCGAGCAGCGCAACCGCTACTCGCTGAGCGACGCCGACGTGGAGCAGCTGGCCCGTTACGCGCTGGTGATCGAAGAGCACTACGGCCGCCCGATGGACATCGAGTGGGGCAAGGACGGCACCGACGGCCACCTCTACATCCTGCAGGCGCGTCCCGAAACGGTGAAGAGCCAGCAGCAGGGCAAGGCCGAGCAGCGCTACAAGCTGCTGGGCAAGGGCGCCGTGCTGGCCGAAGGCCGTGCCATCGGCCAGAAGATCGGCACCGGTGCCGTGCGCATCGTGCACAACATCAGCGAAATGGACCAGGTGCAGGCCGGCGACGTGCTCGTCACCGACATGACCGACCCCAACTGGGAACCGGTGATGAAGCGCGCTGCTGCCATCGTTACCAACCGCGGTGGTCGCACCTGCCACGCGGCCATCATCGCGCGCGAACTCGGCATTCCGGCCGTGGTCGGCTGCGGCGACGCCACCGACCTGCTCAAGGACGGCACGCTCGTCACCGTGAGCTGCGCCGAGGGCGACACCGGCTTCATCTACGACGGCCTGCTCGAGACCGAAGTGACCGAGGTGCAGCGCGGCGTGATGCCCGAGATCGATCTGAAGATCATGATGAACGTGGGCAACCCCCAGCTCGCCTTCGACTTCGCGCAGCTGCCGAACCACGGCGTGGGCCTGGCCCGCCTTGAGTTCATCATCAACAACAACATCGGCGTGCACCCGAAGGCGATCCTCGACTACCCGAACGTCGACAACGACCTGAAGAAGGCTGTCGAGTCGGTGGCCCGCGGGCATGCCTCGCCGCGCGCGTTCTACGTCGACAAGGTGACCGAGGGCGTCGCGACCATCGCCGCTGCGTTCTGGCCCAAGCCCGTCATCGTGCGTCTCTCGGACTTCAAGTCGAACGAGTACCGCAAGCTGATCGGCGGCAGCCGCTATGAGCCCGAAGAAGAGAACCCGATGCTGGGCTTCCGCGGTGCCGCGCGCTACCTGAGTGCCGATTTCGGCGAGGCCTTTGCCATGGAATGCGAGGCGCTCAAGCGCGTGCGCAACGACATGGGCCTGACCAACGTGCAGATCATGGTGCCCTTCGTGCGCACCCTGGGCCAGGCCGAGCGCGTGACCACGCTGCTGGGCGAGCATGGCCTCAAGCGCGGCGAGAACGCGCTCAAGCTGATCATGATGTGCGAAGTGCCGAGCAATGCCGTGTTGCCGGAAGAGTTCCTGAAGTTCTTCGACGGCTTCTCGATCGGTTCGAACGACCTGACCCAGCTCACGCTGGGCCTGGACCGCGACTCCGGCCTCGAGCTGCTGGCGGCTGACTTCGACGAGCGCGATCCGGCCATCAAGGCGCTGCTGAGCCGCGTCATCAAGGCCTGCAAGGCCGAAGGCAAGTACGTCGGCATCTGCGGCCAGGGCCCCAGCGACCACCCGGACTTCGCGCTGTGGCTGGCGGAGCAGGGCATCGAATCGATCTCGCTGAACCCGGACAGCGTGATCGACACCTGGCAGCAGCTGGCCCAGAGAGGCTGAGCCAGCGCGCGGCGGGCATGCACCGCCGCGTGACGCAGCACGGCGAATGGCGGAAATCCCCATGGGGGATTCCCCCGTGCCCGCCCGTGCAAATGAAACAAAGTGCGTTTCCGGTGTCAGACTCGTGACATTCGCAGGCGGCGCAATCCGGCTGCCTGCCTGAGGTGATGTGGGCTCGTCAGGGCCTGTGTCAGCACTTCGCCGGAGACCCCCATGATTCTTGTCAAGACGGAAGCCGGACAGCAGGTCCTCAAGGACCGCTCGGTGCCGTTGACGCCGCGCCAGCGCTCGGCCTTCATCCAGTTCGACGGCAAGCGCTCGATCGACGACGTGCTGGCCTCAGGGCTGGGCATCGGGCGCGAAGAGGTCGAGCAGATGGTCGCCCTGGGCCTGCTGGCGCCTCTGGCCGGCCAGCTGCCAGCCGTGGCGCCCGCAGTTTCGGTGGCCCCGGCGCCTGTTGCATCTTCCGGCCGCAGCCGGCAGCAGCGCTACAAGGACGCGTATCCGATTGCCACCCAGCTGACCGGCAGCCTGGGCCTGATGGGCTTCCGGCTCAACCTCCAGGTCGAAGGCACGACCAGCTACGAAGACCTCCTGGCACTGGCGCCCAAGATTCGTGCCGCCGTGGGCCCGGAGAAGGCCGCTGCCCTCGACAAGGCCCTCAACGACTGAGGTGCCTTGCCGGATCGCGCAAGACAGGGCTATAATCGCCGGCTTTGCCTTGCCATACCGCGCCCGACGCTGCGGGTGGCTTTTCCTCTTCCACGGAAGAATCCACAAGGAGTGCCATGCGTCACTACGAAATCATCTTGCTCATCCACCCGGATCAGAGCGAACAAGTTCCGGCCATGCTGGAGCGCTACAAGGGCCTGATCACGGCCGGCGGTGGCAAGGTCCACCGCGTTGAAGACTGGGGCCGCCGTCAGCTGGCTTACCAGATCAACAAGCTCAACAAGGCCCACTACCTGTGCGTCAACATCGAAGCTGAACAAGCCGTGATGGGTGAACTGGAACACGCGTTCAAGTTCAACGATGCCGTGCTGCGTCACCTGACCGTTCAGAAGAAGAAGGCCGACACCGGTCCTTCGTCGATGATGAAGACGGTCGAGCGCGAAGAGGCCCGCAAGGCCCAGCAGGCCGAATACGCCGCCAACAACAACTGATGGCGTGACGGCTGCCGCTGCGGCGACCGGGGTCAACCAGCTTCTGCTGACCGCCTCTGTCGCCGAACTCGGAACCCTGCGATACACGCCAGCCGGCCTGCCCGCCCTCGATCTGAAGCTCGACCATGAGTCGACGCTCCAGGAGGCGGGAAAGCCCCGGCAGGTGAAGACGGCCCTCAAGGCCGTTGCGTTCGGCGCCATCGCCGAGCGGCTCGCAGCGCAGTCGATGGGAAGTCTCTGGCGATTCCAGGGGTTTCTCGCGACACCGGGCAACGGCAAGCATCCGGTCCTGCACATCCAGGATTTTCAGCAAGATTAATTTTCGACAAGAGGTCCCCCAATGGCCACGTTCAAGAAATTCAACAAAGACAAGCGCCCGAAGCGCAACACCCAGTCGCTGCTGTTCAAGCGCAAGCGCTTCTGCCGTTTCACCGTCGCTGGCGTCGAAGAAATCGACTACAAGGACATCGACACGCTGCGTGACTTCATCAGCGAAAACGGCAAGATCATCCCCGCACGCCTGACCGGCACGCGCGCGATCTACCAGCGTCAGCTGAACACCGCCATCAAGCGCGCGCGCTTCCTGGCCATGGTGCCGTACAGCGACCAGCACCGCGTCTAAGAAGGAGCACACACCATGCAAATCATTCTTCTGGACAAGGTTCTGAACGTCGGCGGCCTGGGCGACATCGTCAAGGTCAAGGACGGCTACGCACGCAACTTCCTGATCCCCTCGGGCCGCGCCCGTCGCGCCACCGCTGCCAACAAGGCCGAATTCGAAGCCAAGCGCGTCGAACTCGAAAAGGCTGCGGCCGCCAAGCTGGCCGAGTCGCAAGCCCAGGGCGAGAAGCTCGCCGGATCGACCGTCAAGCTGACCCAAAAGGCTGGCGTGGACGGCCGTCTGTTCGGTTCGGTCACCAACGGCGACATCGCCGAAGAGCTGAACAAGCAAGGCTACAAAGTTGCCAAGTCGCAAGTGCGTCTGCCCAACGGCCCGATCAAGGTCGTTGGCGACAACACCGTGAGCGTCTCGCTGCACACCGACGTGGTCGTCGAGATCACCGTCACGGTCTACGGCGAAACCGCCTGATCGTTCGCAGCGCCCGGTGCGCTGACGCAAGAAAGCCGCCTTCGGGCGGCTTTTTCTTTTCTGCGCGCGAGTTGTCCACCTCGCCGCACCGGAAGTTCACTGTTTATTAACAACCTTGTCCACACACGCCGCGTCCTGCGCGGCTTAGCATGCAGGGTTGCAAGGGAAGTCCATGTCCGCCGTTTTCTCCTATGCCGACAATGATTCGTCGGCCGACCGCCAGATCGCGCAATTGCGCATTCCGCCTCATTCCATCGAGGCCGAATCCAGCGTGCTGGGGGGCTTGCTGCTGGACAACGGCGCCTGGGACCGCATGGGCGACCTGCTGGTCGACGGCGACTTCTACCGCCATGAGCACAAGCTGATCTACGCGGCCATCGGCGGGCTGATCAATGCCAGCAAGCCGGCCGACGTGATCACGGTCTTCGAGCAGCTGCAGAACCTGGGCAAGGCCGACGACATCGGCGGGCTGGTCTACCTGAACTCGCTCGCGCAGTACGTGCCGAGCGCGAGCAACATCCGGCGCTACGCCGAGATCGTGCGCGAGCGCTCCATCCTGCGCAAGCTCGTGACCGCCGCCGACGAGATCGCGACCAACGCCTTCAATCCGCAGGGCAAGCCGGTCGACAAGATCCTGGACGAAGCCGAGCAGAAGATCTTCAACATCGGCGAAGAAGGCACGCGGATGAAGCAGGGCTTCCAGAGCATGGATTCCCTGGTGGTCGAGCTGCTCGACCGCGTGACCGAGATGGCCGAGAACCCGAATGACATCACGGGCGTGCGCACGGGTTTCAACGACTTCGACAAGATGACCTCGGGCCTGCAGCCGGGCGACATGATCGTGCTGGCCGCGCGTCCTTCGATGGGCAAGACCTCGCTGGCGATCAACATCGCCGAGCACGTGGCGCTCGAAGAGGGGCTGCCGGTGGCGGTGTTCTCGATGGAAATGGGCGCCGCCCAGCTGGCGGTGCGTATCGTGGGTTCCATCGGCCGCATCGACCAGGGCCACCTGCGCACCGGCAAGCTCAGCGACGAAGAGTGGCCGCGCCTGACCGAGGCCATCGAGAAGCTGCGCACGGTGTCGCTGCACATCGACGAGACGCCGGGTCTTTCGTCCAGCGAGCTGCGCGCCAATGCGCGCCGGCTGGCGCGCCAGTACGGGCGCCTGGGCCTGATCGTGGTCGACTACCTGCAGCTCATGTCCACCAGCAGCTCGGGCGACGAGAACCGCGCCACGGCCGTGGGCGAAATCTCGCGCGGCCTGAAGATGCTGGCCAAGGAACTGAAGTGCCCGGTGATCGCGCTGTCGCAGCTCAGCCGCGGCGTGGAAGCGCGTACCGACAAGCGCCCCATGATGAGCGACTTGCGCGAATCCGGTGCCATCGAGCAGGACGCGGACATCATCATGTTCATCTACCGCGACGACTACTACAACAAGGAGTCGAAGGAGCCGGGCGTGGCCGAGGTGATCATCAGCAAGCACCGGAACGGCCCGACCGGCACGGTGAAGCTGGCCTTCCTGAAGCCGATCACCAAGTTCGAGAACCTCGTCGGCTACAGCAACAACGACGAGTACTGACCGCAGGCCAGCTCGTCAGCCGGCATCGCTGCCGGGTTCGGACGTCGAGGCCGGCGGCTTCTGCTCCCACACCTTGTGGCGCTGTGCCTCGGCCTTCACCTGCCGCAGCAGGTCGGCCAGTGTCTTGCCCGGTTCGTCCTGGAAGCGCGTGGTGAGCACCTCCACGGCTTCCATGCGGTCGACCCGGAAGCCGCGGAAATCGTTGCGCAGCTCGCACCACGTCGAGAGCGTCCAGACCTTGCCCCAGTAGAAGCAGCCCAGCGGCCGCACCGTGCGCTCGCTGGCGTCGCCCGAGACATCGCGGTAGTGCAGGCGCAGCTTCTGATGGGCCTGCACGGCCTCGCGCAGCGTCTGCAGCCGGGTGCGCAGGGCGTCGTCGAGGCCGAGCGCGGGCGCATACAACGCCAGTGCCTCGGCCGACACGCGCGCCGCCGGTGGCAGCACCGACAGGATCTTGCCCAGGCCGGTCTCGATGTTGCGCGCCATCGCCGGATCGACCCAGCTCTGGGTCATGCGTGCGGCGGCCACGAGCGCCGATGCCTCGTCCTGCGTGAACATCAGCGGTGGCAGCTCGAAGCCCGCGCCGAGGCGGTAGCCGACGCCGGCCTCGCCCTCGATCGGCACGCCCTGGTGCTGCAGGTCGGCCACGTCGCGGTACACCGTGCGCTCCGACACCTCCAGGCGCTGCGCCAGGAAGGCGGCCGTGGTGAGCCGGCGGCCGCGGATGAGCTGCACGAGCTGGAAGAGGCGGTCGGCGCGTCGCATCAACGCGTTCCGACGAGTTTCCTGGCGAAGTCCTCGACAAAGTAGCGCTTGCCGCGCTGGACCACCGTGTGGCCTTCGGCCTCGAGGCGCGACATCTGGGCCTCGATGCCACCCGGGTACTTCGGGTTGAGCTCGCCGCCGATCTTGAGCGTGCGCCAGTACGGCGTGCCTGGCGCGCGGCCGGCGCCGGTCGTCATGGCTTCCTCGGTGGCATGGGCCACCATGTGGGCGAAGATGGCCGTGGTCACGGTGCAGCCGATGGTGGCCTGGTGGCGCGCCGCGATGTCTTCGCCGATGCCGAGCACGGTCGCGAGAAGGCCTTCGGGCACGCCGCGCATGGCCTCCTCGACTTCGGCCGGCGAGGGCGTGGCGATGGTGCCCTCGCCATGCCGCGCGCGCATGGCCGGGGGAATGGCCTTCACGTTCGGCAGGTTCGGGTAGCCGGCCAGCCTGTCGCGCCAGCCCTTGCGTGTGCTCATGAGACTCCGATATGGATCGCCACGGCGTCCGGCCCCTCGTAGGCTTCGAAATCGCTGCGGTAGCGGCGCACGATTTCCGGGTGCGCCTCGAAATACTGCCAGATGCGCTGCCAGGTGGCGATCACCATCTGCGGCATCTCGCCGCGGCCGGTGAACACGAGGTAGTCACCGGCTTCGATGGCGACGCTGTTGGCGCCATCCGAGACGGCGACGCCGGCCGTCATGTCGAAGGCGCCGTGCGCGTCCGATTCGTAGGCGGAGTAGACGCTGAAGATGCGCGTGTCGCTGGTGCGGTGCGGCGTCGACTCGTAGGTCTGTTCGCCGAAGAAGCGGTTCCACAGCGCGCCGATGCGTGCGGTGGCGGGGTCGATCTCTTCGCGGTTGGTGGTGCGTACCGTGAGGCCGCAGACGCGGAAGGCGTCGTGGTGTTGGCGGATGGGGTCCATGCGTTTTTTCTCCGGAAGTGGCGGATGAAGAGGACGAAAGCGCTCAAAACAGGAGCGCCTTCGGTTCGGCCTTCATCGTCTGCGCAATCAGTTTCATGTCGATGTCGGTGATGTCGAACAAGCCGAAGCGGAACTTGTAGCCCCATTGCTTCGGGGTTTCGATGAAGGCGAGGCGTTCGATCAGCGGGGCGATGGGCGCCTCGTGTGCGGCGACGTAGGCCACGTCGCGACGCCACGGGATGAAGCCGTTGCCCATGTCGAACTCGTAGGGATCGCCGGGCTGCACGATGCCCAGCGCCACGAAGCTTTGCAGCTTGTCCGTGCCGCCGAACACTGTGGCCGGTGCGTAGTAGGCCACGCGGTCGCCCGCCGCCACGCGCTTGAGCGGCGCGAGCTTGCCGTGGCCCACCTGCATGAACCCGAGCGGCCGGTGGTCCCGGCCGCGCCGGGCGTGCTCGGCGCTGGCGACCGCAATCCAGTTGCGTTGTGCCATGGTGTCTCAGGCTGGGGCGTGCAGGCCGACTTCGTTGCCTTCGGTGTCGCGCAGGTGGGCGATGAAGCCCATGCCCGGCGGCAGCGCCGACTTGGGCGCCACGATCTGCCCGCCGGCCGCTTCGACGCGCGAGAGCACGGCATCGATGCTCGGCATGCAGTCGAGGTAGACGCGGATGCCGCTACCGGCCTGTGCGCTGGTGTTGGCGCCGGGCTTCAGCGCGCCGCCGGTGGCGGGGTCGTCGTAGGGAAACACGGCCAGGGGGTTGCCGCCGAAGTCTTCGCGGCGCAGCTTGCGCGCGAGCACGGTTTCGTAGAAGGCCTGGGCGCGGTCCAGGTTGGCGACCGGAATCTCGAACCAGGTGATGGCATGGGTGGTCATGAAGTGCTCTCTTTCGTTCGTTGTTGCGTTGGAAGGAGCCTGGATGGTGCGAGCCGCCTCCTGACAACGTCTTGTCAGTAGCCTGTCATGGCGGGCGAAAAAAAGCCCGCGATGCTCCGGGAGCATGCGCGGGCTTGGTTTGGCCGGGGCCGATGAACTTAGAGCACGTCGCTCGCGAAATCCGCCAGCCGCGAGCGTTCGCCGCGCGCCAGCGTGATGTGCCCGCCGTGCGGCCAGCCCTTGAACTTGTCGACCGCGAAGGTCAGGCCCGACGAGCCTTCGGTGAGGTAGGGCGTGTCGATCTGCGCGAGGTTGCCCATGCAGATGATCTTCGTGCCCGGGCCGGCGCGGGTGATCAGCGTCTTCATCTGTTTGGGCGTGAGGTTCTGTGCCTCGTCGATGATCACGTACTTGTTGAGGAAGGTGCGCCCGCGCATGAAGTTCATGCTCTTGACCTTGATGCGGCTGCGGATCAGCTCGTTGGTGGCCGCGCGGCCCCACTCGCCGGCACCGCCGCCGTCGCCCTTGGCCAGGAACTCGAGGTTGTCGTCGAGTGCGCCCATCCAGGGGCCCATCTTTTCTTCCTCGGTGCCGGGCAGGAAGCCGATGTCTTCACCGACGCTCACGGTGGCGCGCGTCATGATGATCTCGGTGTAGCGGCGGTCGTCGAGCACCTGCGTGAGGCCGGAGGCCAGTGCCATGAGCGTCTTGCCGGTGCCGGCCGTGCCGGTCAGCGTGACGAAGTCGATCTCGGGGTCCATCAGCAGGTTCATCGCGAAGTTCTGCTCGCGGTTGCGCGTGTTCACGCCCCACACCGCGTTCTTGCCCGAGCTGTAGTCCTTGAGCGTCTTGAGCACCGCGGTCTTGTCGCGGATCTCGGTGACGCGCGCGTACATGCTCGGTTCGCCAGGCGCCTCGAAGAAGACGAACTGGTTGATGTACAGGTTGGGCACCAGCGGGCCGCTGATCCGGTAGAAGGTGTTGCTGCCGCTCTGCCAGCTTTCGACCGTCTTGCTCTGGCGGGTCCAGAAATCGGGCGGGAGGGCGAGCGAGCCGGCGTAGAGCAGGTCGCCGTCTTCCAGCGTCTTGTCGTTCTGGTAGTCGTCGGCGGCCAGGCCTAGGGCGCGCGCCTTGACGCGCATGTTGATGTCCTTGGACACCAGCACGACTTCCTGCTTCGGCTTGCCCGGGCGGTCCTTGGCGTACTCGTCGCGCAGTGCGTGCACCACGCCCAGGATCTGGTTGTCGGCCTTGCCCTGGGGCAGGCTGATCGGCAGCGAGTAGTCGAGCGGGGCGGTCTGGAAGAAGAGGCGCCCGCCGGCTTCGCGGTGGCCGGTGGTGTCGAGTTTCAGGCCCTTGTCGATGTCGGCGTCCTGCGCGGCGGCCAGCGCGTCGAGCGTGCGGCTGGTCTGGCGGCCGTTGCGCGCGACTTCGGTCGTGCCTTTCTTGTGGCCGTCGAGCTCTTCCAGCACGATCATCGGCAGGAAGATGTCGTGTTCCTCGAAGCGGAACAGGCACATCGGGTCGTGCAGCAGCACGTTCGTGTCGAGCACGAACAGCTTGGCCGGACCGGTGGACTTGCGCTTGGGGCGTGCCGGCGCCTGCTGGGGCGCCGCGACGGGCGAGGCGGCGGCCGGGGTGGGTGTGGGCACGCGCGTCTCGACCTGCACCATCGCGGGTTGTTGTGGCTGCTGCGGTGCGCTCACCGGTGCCGACGTGGGCGCCGGGGCGGGGGCAGCCTTGGTTTTCGCGCGGCGTGCCGGGCGGGCGGCAGGTGCATCGCCGCCGCCTTCCGTGCCGAGGTTGTCGAACAGCTCCAGCGGCTGCGGTCCGCTCTTGGCGGGGGCGTCGTCGCGCGAATCGCCGGAACGGCGCGAGTTTCTGTGCGAGGGACGGGCGGGTGCGTCGATCGCGTCCGGCGAGAGCAATGCGGCGCGTTTCGTGGGGGCGGGAGGCAATGGCATGGGTCAGGTCGCTCGCAAGGAAGAAAGAGGAGGGCCGGAAAACGAAAAAGCCGCCTGTAGACCCAGGCGGCTTCGTTCGAAGGATGCGGTCGTGGAGCTCAACGGCATGAGGCCATTATGCACACCGCAAAAGACGCACCAGAGGCTCTTTGCACACCGCGTGGGGCAATTCCCACGACTTGATGCAAAAGCGCACGCCCAGTGCCTTGCGGCGCGATCAGGCGGCCTTCTTGAGTGCCTTGACGGCCTTGAGGACGTCTTCGACATGGCCCGGAACCTTGAGCCCGCGCCATTCGGCCTTCAGGATGCCGTCGGCGCCGATCAGGAAGGTGCTGCGCTCGATGCCCTTGACCTTCTTGCCGTACATGATCTTGTTCTTGACCACGCCGAACATGTGGCACATTTTTTCTTCGGTGTCGGCGATGAGTTCGAAGGGGAGTTCGAGCTTGGCCTTGAATTCGTCGTGCGACTTCATGTTGTCGCGCGAGACGCCGAAGACCGTGGCACCGGCTTTTTCGAAGTCTTTGTAGTGGTCGCGGAACTGCATCGCTTCGGTCGTGCAACCCGGAGTGTTATCTTTCGGGTAAAAATACATGACCATGACGTGGCCGAGGTGCGAGGTGTTCGAAACCTTGATGCCGCCCGTGGCGTTGGCGTCGAATTCAGGAATGGGTTTGTTGACAACGATCGCCATGAAACTTGTTTTCTCCGTTAGATTCCGTTCTCCGAGCCCTCTCAGCCTTTTTCGGGCTTGCTCGATGAACGGAGGATTGGTCGTTGCTAACTTGGGGTAGCTGGCCGGTTCGCAACCCGGTATTTTACCTCGAAAACCCCTCTCTCAGCCACCCGCCGGGCTCTCGACGAGCAGGGCGGCGATGACGTGCCGGCCTTCGCCGGCCAGGATGTTGTAGGTGCGGCAGGCCGCCGGGGTGTCCATGGTCTCCACGCCGGTGCGTTGCGCCATCAGGGGCTGCAGCCATGCCGGCTGGGGAAATCGGATGCGGTTGCCGCTGCCGAAAATGACCAATTCGGCGCCCAACGAGGCCAATTGCGCGAATTGTTCGGGGCCCAACTGGTCGAAATGCGTGCAATCCCAGGCAAAGCGTTCGCCACGCGAACCGACGACCACGCTGCCCTCGATCTTTTCGTTGTTGATCGCGACCCAGCCGGGGCCGTGTGCGGTGAGGGTCTGGGCGTCGGATTTGTCGGGCTGGAGCTTCATCGGGGCACTGGGAACTGTGGTCAAATTATAGGTTTTCCCCAGTGACACGAGGCCCGCAGGGGCCTTTGACCTTCGAGTAAACCCGCCCGGGAGGGCCCCTTTGAAGCAGCTCAAGAAATCGGCCAAGCTGGCCAACGTCCTCTATGACATCCGCGGTCCCATCATGGACGCCGCCAAGCAGATGGAGGAAGAAGGCCAGAAGATCATCAAGCTCAACATCGGCAACCTGGCCGTGTTCGGGTTCGATGCGCCTGAGGAAATCCAGCAGGACATGATCCGCAACCTGCCGACCTCGGCGGGTTACTCGGACAGCAAGGGCGTTTTCGCGGCGCGCAAGGCCGTGATGCACGAGACCCAGAAGCAGGGCATCGCGGGCGTCACGCTCGACGACATCTACCTGGGCAACGGCGCCAGCGAGCTGATCGCCATGTCCACCAACGCGCTGCTCAACGACGGTGACGAGCTGCTGCTGCCGGCCCCCGACTACCCGCTGTGGACCGCCTCCACGAGCCTGTCGGGCGGAACGCCGGTGCACTACCTGTGCGACGAGGACAACGGCTGGATGCCGAACCTGGCCGACATCCGCGCCAAGATCACGCCGCGCACCAAGGGCATCGTGGTCATCAACCCGAACAACCCGACCGGCGCGCTCTATTCCGACGACCTGCTCAAGAGCCTCGTCGAGATCGCCCGCGAGCACGGCCTCGTGATCTTCGCCGACGAGGTCTACGACAAGGTGCTGTACGACGGCGTCAAGCACACGGCCATCGCGAGCCTGTCGACCGACGTGCTCACGCTGACCTTCAATTCGCTCTCCAAGAGCTACCGCTCGTGCGGCTACCGCGCCGGCTGGCTCGTGGTGTCGGGCGACAAGCGCAGCGCGCGCGACTACATCGAGGGCCTGAACATGCTCTCGAACATGCGCCTGTGCGCCAACGTGCCGGGCCAATGGGCGATCCAGACGGCGCTCGGCGGCTACCAGAGCATCAACGACCTCGTGTGCGAAGGCGGGCGCCTGCGCCGCCAGCGCGACCTGGCCTACGAGCTGATCACCGCCATTCCCGGCGTGAGCTGCGTCAAGCCCAGCGCCGCGCTCTACATGTTTCCCAAGCTCGACCCCGCGGTCTATCCGATCGCGGACGATCGCCAGTTCTTCCTCGAGCTGCTGAAGGAAACCCGCGTGATGCTGGTGCAGGGCACCGGCTTCAACTGGGCCACGCCGGACCACTTCCGCATCGTGTTCCTGCCCCATGAAGACGACTTGCGCGAGGCCATCAACCGCATCGCCAAGTTCCTGGAGCAGTACCGGTTGCGTCGCAAGACGGGACCATGAAATCCGCCTGCGTCGCTGCCGCGCTGTTGCTGGGCGCACTGTCTGTCGGCGCGGCCGGGAAGAAAGAGCCGGTCTCGTTCTCGCACAACGACTGGGAGCTGGTCTGCGACAACACGCTGACCTGCCGCGCCGCCGGCTACCAGGCGGACGGCGGGGAGCACCAGCAGGTGTCGATGCTGATCACCCGCGCGGCCGGGCCGAACACGGCCCTCGACATCCAACTGCAGATCGGGGATGACGGCAGTGCCAAGGGGCCGCTGCGCTTCAAGGTCGGCAAGGCCGCCTTGTCCGGCCTCGACGCGGGAACCGCCAGCTTCGACCAGGGCCAGATCCGCGCCGTGCTGCCCGAGTTGCTCAAGAGCGACGACGCCATCGTCACGGCCAACGGCGGCAAGAAGTGGACGCTGTCGCTCGCCGGCCTCAACGCCGTGCTGCTGAAAATGGACGAAACGCAGGGCCGCATCGGCACCCCGGGTGCGCTGGTGCGCAAGGGCGCCAAGCCCGAGTCTTCCGTACTGCCACCGGTGCCCATGCCCGTCGTCCATGTGGTCAAGCCGCCGAAGGCGCGGCCAGGCGACGACGCGCTGGCCGCGCGCATCTTTCCGTCGCTCGACCTGAAAGACGCGCGCGAGCGGTGCAACAACCAGGACCAGGTCAACGCCAAGTCGGTGGAGGTTCACCGCCTGAGCGACCGCAAGGTGCTCCTGGCGCTGGGCTGCGGCGTGGGCGCGTACAACTACACCACGCTGCTCTGGACCGCCAACGACAAGCCGCCCTATGCGCCCGTGTCGCTCGAGGCGAGCGGCGAGTTCGACGACAAGGACGCCAGCGTCACCTCTTCCATGAAGGGCCGCGGCATCGGCGATTGCTGGTCGAGCGAAACCTGGCACTTCAACGGCACGACCTTCGTGCGCACCGGTGCGAACGGCGACGGCATGTGCCGCGGCTTCGCCGGCGGCGCCTGGAGCCTGCCGCGCTACGTCAGCCGCCTCGTGGACGCCGCAGCACCGTCTCTCACCCCATCCAAACCATGAACGCGACCCCTCCCATGAAATCCATCCAAGTAGGCCTGCTCGGCGCAGGCACGGTCGGCAGCGGCACCTTCAAGGTGCTCCAGCGCAACCAGGAAGAAATCAAGCGCCGCGCCGGCCGCGGCATCGAGATCACCATGGTGGCCGACCTCGACACCGCCCGTGCCCGCGAAGTGGCCGGCGAAGGCGTGAAGGTGGTCGCCGATGCGCGCGAAGTCATCGCCAACCCCGACATCGACATCGTCATTGAACTCATCGGCGGCTACGGCATTGCCAAGCAGCTCGTGCTCGAAGCCATCGCGGCCGGCAAGCACGTGGTCACGGCCAACAAGGCACTGCTCGCCGTGCACGGCACCGAGATCTTCGCGGCCGCGCATGCCAAGGGCGTGATGGTGGCCTTCGAGGCCGCGGTGGCCGGCGGCATCCCGATCATCAAGGCGCTGCGCGAAGGTCTCACGGCCAACAGCATCCAGTGGCTGGCCGGCATCATCAACGGCACGACCAACTTCATCCTGTCCGAGATGCGCGACAAGGGCCTGGACTTCGCCACCGTGCTGAAGGAAGCCCAGCGCCTGGGCTACGCCGAAGCCGACCCCACCTTCGACATCGAAGGCGTCGACGCCGCGCACAAGGTTACGCTGATGAGCGCCATCGCCTTCGGCATTCCCGTGCAGTTCGACAAGGCCCACGTCGAAGGCATCACCAAGCTCGCCGCGCAGGACATCAAGTACGCCGAACAGCTCGGCTACCGCATCAAGCTGCTGGGCGTGACCAAGCGCACCGCCCAGGGCATCGAGCTGCGCGTGCACCCGTCGCTCGTGCCGTCCAAGCGCCTGCTGGCGAACGTCGAAGGCGCCATGAACGCCGTGGTCGTGCACGGCGACGCCGTGGGCACCACGCTGTACTACGGCAAGGGCGCCGGCAGCGAGCCGACCGCCAGCGCCGTGATCGCCGACCTCGTCGACATCACCCGCCTGCACACCGCCGACGCCGCACACCGCGTGCCGCACCTGGCGTTCCATCCCGACGCGATGAGCGACCTGAAGGTGCTGCCGATGGCCGAGGTCGTCACCAGCTACTACCTGCGCCTGCGCGTGGCCGACCAGGCCGGCGTGCTCGCCAAGGTGACGGGTCTGCTGGCCACCGCCGGCATCAGCATCGACGCCGTGCTGCAGCGCGAAGCCGACGAAGTGGGCGGCGAAGGTTCCACGCAGACCGACCTCATCATCCTCACGCACGACGCGCGCGAAGGCACCGTCAACGACGTCATGGCCGAGCTGCAGGCGCTGCCGACCGTGCTCGAGCCCATCGTGCGCATCCGCAAGGAAGAGTTGAAGTGAACTACCTGAGCACCCGCGGCCACGCCGACCGCAAGCGCTTCTGCGAAATCCTCCTCGAAGGCCTGGCGCCCGATGGCGGCCTGTACCTGCCCGAGACGTACCCGCAGGTCGACACCGCCACGCTCGCCAAGTGGCGCACGCTGCCCTACGCCGAGCTGGCCTTCGAAATCCTTTCGCTGTACATCGACGACATTCCCGCGGCCGACCTGAAGGCGATCTGCGCGAAGACCTACACGGCCGAGGTGTTCGGCACCGACGAGATCGTGCCGCTGCGCGAGCTCGAAGATGGCGTGTACCTCGAAGCCCTGTCCAACGGCCCCACGCTGGCCTTCAAGGACATGGCGATGCAGCTCTTGGGCAACCTGTTCGAGTACGAACTGGCCCGCCGCGGTGCCGAGCTCAACATCCTGGGCGCCACCAGCGGCGACACCGGCAGCGCGGCCGAGTACGCCATGCGCGGCAAGAAGGGCGTGCGCGTCTTCATGACCTCGCCAGACGGGCGCATGAGTCCGTTCCAGCAGGCGCAGATGTTCAGCCTGCAGGACGCCAACATCCACAACATCGCCATCACCGGCGTGTTCGACGACTGCCAGGACATCGTCAAGGCCGTGTCGAACGACCTGGCCTTCAAGCGCAAGTACCGCATCGGCACGGTCAACTCGATCAACTGGGCGCGCCTGCTGGCGCAGGTTGTCTACTACTTCGCGGGCTACTTCCAAGCCACGGCGAGCAACGACAAGCCGGTGAGCTTCACCGTGCCCTCGGGCAACTTCGGCAACGTCTGCGCGGGCCACGTGGCGCGCATGATGGGCCTGCCGATCCAGACGCTGGTGGTCGCCACCAACGAGAACGACGTGCTCGACGAGTTCTTCCGCACCGGCGTGTACCGCGTGCGCGCGGCGGTCGACACGCACGAAACCTCCAGCCCGTCGATGGACATCAGCAAGGCCAGCAACTTCGAGCGCTTCGTGTTCGACTTGGTCGGCCGCGATGCAGACCGCCTGCGCCAATTGTTCGTGGACGACCTGGGCCTGACGGGCAGCTTCGACCTGAGCGCCGACCCGGCCTTCAAGCAGGCCGCCGAACGCTTCGGCTTTCGCAGCGGCCGCAGCACGCACGTCGACCGGCTCGCGATGATCCGTGACACCGAGAAGCGCTTCGCCACGCTGATCGACCCGCACACCGCCGACGGCCTCAAGGCCGCGCGCGAGCAGCTCACACCCGGCGTGCCGATGGTGGTGCTCGAGACCGCGCTGCCGATCAAGTTCGCGGCCACGGTGGTCGAGGCGCTGGGCGAGGAGCCCGCGCGCCCGAAGAAGTTCGAAGGCATCGAAGCCTTGCCCAAGCGCGTGGTCCAGCTGCCGGCCGATGCCGAGGCCGTCAAGGCCTACATCGCCCAGCACTGCGACTGACCGGGGCGCCCGCGGCATGAAGGTCGTCGGCTTCGCCGGGTATTCCGGCGCAGGCAAGACCACGCTGGTGGAGCGCCTGATTCCCGTGCTCAAGCAGCGCGGCCTGCGCGTGTCGGTGGTCAAGCATGCGCACCACCGCTTCGACATCGACCACGTCGGCAAGGACACCTGGCGCCACCGGCAGGCCGGGGCCTTCGAGGTGGTCGTCGCGTCCGACCAGCGGCTCGCGCTGATGCGCGAATTCGAGGTGCCGGTCGAGCTCACGGTGCACCAGCTGCTCGCCGAGCTGCATCCGGCGGTCGACTGGGCGCTGGTCGAGGGCTTCCGGCACAGCGACGTGCTCAAGATCGAGGTCTGGCGACCGAGCGGCGACGGCGAGGCACCGCGCCCCGCGCTGTACATCGACGACCCCTTTGTCACCGCCATCGCCACCGATGCGCCGGACGGCCTGCCCGAGGCCACGGCGCGCCCGGTGCTCGACCTCAACGACGCCGAGGCCATTGCCACGTGGTTGATCGACAGCGGCGAGCGCTTCGACTACAACCCCGGACACCATGGCTGATTCCTCTCCCGTTCCCTTCGCCGCCTCGTCCTCGCGCCCACCGCTGATGCCGCTCGATGAAGCGATCGCGGTGCTGCTCGCCAAGGCCCGGCCGCTGCTGCCGGCCGAAAGCGTCGGCACCTTCGACGCCGACGGACGCGTGCTGGCGCAGGACCTCGTCTCGGGCCTCACGGTGCCGCCGCGCGACAACAGCGCGATGGACGGCTACGCCGTGTGCGCGGCCGATTGCGCCACGCCCGGCACCGAGCTGGCCGTGACGCAGCGCATTCCCGCCGGCACCGTCGGCACGCCGCTTGCGGCCGGCACGGCGGCGCGCATCTTCACGGGGGCGCAGATCCCCGAAGGCGCCGACGCGGTCGTCATGCAGGAAGACACGACCGCCACGCCGCAGGAAGGTGGCCTGGGTGCCGTGCGCATCGCCATCGCGCCCGTGGCCGGCCAGTGGGTGCGCCGCGCAGGCGAGGACGTGGCCTCGGGCGACGTGGTCCTCCAGCGCGGCGAACGCCTCACGCCCGCCGCGCTCGGCCTGGCCGCCAGCGTCGGCTTCGACAAGCTGCAGGTCGCGCGCAAGCCGCGCGTGGCCATGCTCTCCACCGGCGACGAGCTGGTGATGCCCGGCGAGGTCGCGCCCGACGCGATGAAGCCCGGCGCGATCTACAACTCGAACCGCTTCTTCATGCGCGCGCTGCTGCACCGCCTGGGTTGCGAGGTGAACGACCTGGGCATCGTGCCCGACAACCGCGAAGCCACCATCGCCGCGCTGCGCGAGGCGGCCGAGGCGAGCGACCTCATCATCACCACCGGCGGGGTCTCGGTCGGCGAAGAGGACCACATCCGCGCCGCGCTGCAGTCGCTGGGCGAGCTGCAGCTGTGGTCGCTGTCGATGAAGCCCGGCAAGCCCTTCGCCTACGGCTCCATCGCACGCAGGAACGGGCAGGGCGCCTGCCATGTCACGGGGCTGCCCGGCAATCCGGTGTCGAGCTTCCTGACCTTCCTGATGCTGGTGCGGCCCTTCCTGCTCGCGCTGCAGGGTGCCACGCGCGTGGCACCCGTGGCCGTGCCGCTGCGTGCCGATTTCGACTGGCCGCGCGCCGACAAGCGCCGTGAGTTCCTGCGTGTGCGGCGCAACGCGGCGGGCGGGCTCGACCTGTTCGCCAACCAGAGTTCGGGCGTGCTCACCTCGATGGTCTGGGGCGACGGCCTGGTCGACAACCCGGCGGGTCGGACCATCAAGACCGGCGACACCGTGAACTTCATTCCTCTCGCATCGCTGCTCGGTTGAACCACCCAATGAAGGTCCGCATCCGTTATTTCGCCTCCGTGCGCGAGGCACTGTCCAGCAGCGGTGAAACCGTCGACACGGCCGCCGGCACGCTCGCAGCCCTGCGCGACGAGCTCATCGCCCGCGGCGGGGCCTACGCCAGCGCGCTCGCACGCGGCAAGGCTGTGCGCATGGCGCTCGATCAGACCATGAGCGACGAGGCCGCCGCGCTGAACGACGACTGCGAAGTCGCGTTCTTCCCGCCCGTCACGGGCGGCTGAGCCGCGCGTCCAGCGCCACGAGGCGCTCGCGCAGGCCGTCCGACGCGCGCGTCATCGGCGAGCGCAGCTCGTCACGCAGTTCGCCCGCATGCGCCAGCAGCGCCTTCAGCGGGCCCGGGTTGGGTTCGGCAAACAGCATCTCCAGCAGCGGCTGCAGCGGCTGCCATTCGGCGCGCGCCTCGGCCAGCCGGTTCTCGGCCAGCAGCCGCACCAGCCGCACGAGGCGCTTCGTCTGCACATGGCCACTGGCCGCGATGGCGCCCACGCCGCCTTCGGCCATGGTGGCGAAGATCTGGTGGTCTTCGCCCGTGAGCACCTGCAGCCGGCCATCGGCGATCACGGCGCGGGTCTTGGCCATGTCGCCGCCGCAGTCCTTGATGCCGCGGATGCGCGGGTGCCCGGCCAGCGCCAGCATCGTCTCGCGCGCGATGGTCACGCCCGTGCGGTAGGGGATGTCGTAGACCAGCACGGGCACCGTGCTGGCATCGGCGATGGCGTGGAACCACTCGAGCACGCCGGCCTGCGACGGGCGGATGTAGTGCGGCGCGGCCACCAGCAGGCCTGCCAGCGGGCGCTCCGAGAGCCTGCGCACCCAGGCCGTGGCCTTGCCCAGGTGGTAGCCCGATACGCCCATCACGACCGGCAGGCCGCCGGCAGCGGTGAGCACGGTGTCGAGCACGGCGAGCTGCTCGGCCTCGTCGAGCGCGGCGGCTTCGCCGGTCGAGCCGCAGGGCACGAAGCCGGTCACGCCGTCGTCGGCGAGCCGGCGCACGAGCGCCGCCAGGGCGGTATGGTCAACCGCGCCGTCGCGGAACGGGGTGACGAGGGCGACCCACAGGCCCGAGAAATCGGTGGTGGTGTCGGCGGTTGGTTGTTGATGTGGCACGCAGGCTTCCTTTCAGGAATCGACCGATGGAAAGAACCACCGTCCGATGCGCGCGCAACCCAAGAGGGGCCAAAGCCTTGGCAGGTTCCGTCGCTCATCCGACGACGGAACCTCGGCTCCGGTCAGACGAGCTTTGGTTTTTTGGCTTTGTTGCCCTGGCGCGCGCGTGCCTGGCCTTCGAACGAAGGCGAGAGGCGGGTGGACGTGCGGCGCGAAGGCATGGGCTGCATTGTCGCGCCTAGGCCGGCGGCGCGGTGGCGCTGCGTTGCAGGCTCACGACACGGCCGCCCTCGGCGGCGCGGGCATTGCCCAGGAACTCGACGGTGACCTGGTTGCCCAGCTGCGCGTCGGTCTTGAGGTCGAGTGCGCCGAACAGCTGGCCGTCGACCCGGAACCAGCGCACCTCGGCCGTGTGCTTGCCCTGCGGCACCTGGGCCGTGAGGATTTCGGTGACCGGCCCGCTCACCGTGTGCAGGTGCGTGAACCGGCGTGCGCGCAGCAGCTGCGGCAGCACGCCGACCGCGAACACCAGCGCACAGATGGCGGCCGCGTACCCCGCCATGAACAGGCCGAAGCCCGGGCGAAAACCGTCGGCCCACGCCGTCCCGATCGCCAGGACCGCGCCGCCCGCCAGCACGACGCCCATGAAGCGGCGGTCCGAGCGCCCGGCGCGCCGACGGTCGCGCGAGGTGGCCGGCCGCTCGGTGCGCGTGGCCTGGCGCGCCATCGGGTAGCGCGTGCGCAGCAGCAGATGCGCGGCGTTGTCGCGCGCCACGCATTCGATCTCGACGGGCGCCTGTGCCAGGTGCCGCACCGCCGTCAGCGGTCGGCCCGTGGCGTGGCTGCGAGGCGCGTCCAGGCCCAGCACCGGCACGACGTCGACATGGAACTGGCCGTCGACCGTGTAGCGCAGCGCGCCGCCGGGCAGGGCGGCCACGTGGTCCACGGTGCCGGCCACGGTGAACTTGCTGTTCTTCGCCAGGGCCTCGCGGGTAGCCTGGGCCAGGCGCCGGTCGATCCGCGTCCGATGGGTGAACAGCCACACGCCCAGCAGCAAGGTGACCAGTGCCGCCGCGTTCATCGCCAGGGCCAGGCCCGCCGGGGCGCCGGGCAGCCGCCCGATCACTACGAAGACGAGGGCGCAACCCGCCAGCAGCACGGCCAGCACCGCCAGGCCGGCAGCCGGGGTGCGCGCGGCAAGGTCGACGCGCCGCAGCATCTCGACATCGTCGGGTGTCAGGGGCTGCGACGTGGGGGCCGGCATCGGCGCAGTGTAGGGCGGCAGTGCCACAATTTGGGCATGTCCTCGCTCCCTCGCGTTTCCATCCAGACGGCCGACTTCGACGCCGGTACCGAGATCGCCGCCCTGCGCGCGGCCGACGCACGCGTCGGCGCCGTCTGCAGCTTCATCGGCACCGTGCGCGACCGCAACGACGGCAGCACCATCGCGTCGATGGAGCTGGAGCACTACCCCGGCATGACCGAGAAGGCCATCGAGGCCATGATCGACGAGGCCCACCGGCGCTTCGACATCCTGGGCGCGCGCGTGATCCACCGCGTGGGGCTGCTGCAGCCGCTGGACCAGATCATGATGGTGGCGGTGGTGTCCGCCCACCGCGGCCAGAGCTTCCAGGCCTGCGAGTTCCTGATGGACTACCTGAAGACACAGGCGCCGTTCTGGAAGAAGGAGCAGACGCCCGAGGGCGCGCGCTGGGTCGATGCCCGCGTGACCGACGACGAGGCGCTGGCGCGCTGGGGCATCGCGGCCTCGAACAGCGCCACCTGAGCGGCGCGGTCGAGACTCAGGGCGCGATCAGCGCCGAGGCCGCCAGTGCCTTGGCTTCCGCACCGCAGTCCTGAGCGGGCACCGCGCCTGCCGCGCGTGCCTTCGCAATCTCCGACCGGGCACCCGCCATCTGCGCCTGGAACACCGGATTCGTGTGCAGCTTCGCCACCGTCGCCGCGCCGACCAGCCGGCCGTTCTCGATGTCGCTCTGCCAGTGCACGCCGCAGATCGCGCGGCTCTGCGAAAAGGCCCGGCCGCGCTGCAGCAGTGCATCGGCGCGCTCGGGCGCGAGTTCCGTCAGCACCAGCGCCCAGGCCCAGCCCACGGCCGAGTGGCCCGAGGGGTAGGAGCCGTCCTTGGCGAGCGAGGCTTCTTCGGCGGGCGTGCAGCTGCCGGTCTTGAACGCGACGAAGGGGCGCGTGCGGTTGTAGGTGTTCTTGGCCTTGTAGGTGGCCGTGCCGGCGTCGGCCAGCGTGCGGCGCAGCAGCATGTTCAGGTTCGGCGTGGCTTGCTCGGAAATGGGCATGCCCAGCGCGCACGAGAACACCTCGGCGGCCTTCGGAAACTTGAGGTTGGCGTCCTGCATCGCCAGTGCGCCGCGCGGCGTGCCCTGCAGGGCCGTGAGCGCGCGGAAGGTGGCGCCATCGGCCGCCAGCGCGGCCGAGCCCTCGGCCGGAGGCGCTGGCAGCAGGGCGAGGCTGTCGGGCAGCTCGGCGCTGGGCAGGTAGCCCTTGAGGTAGCCCGAGCCGGGGCGCAATTCGCCGACTTCGGCGGGGGAAATGGGGGCTGTACTGCCGCAGGCGCCGAGCAGCAGCGCGGCCGCCAGCGAGGCGGCGAGGGTCGTGAATCGCATGGGGGATGTGTCTCCGGCTTTGTTGTTGGAAGGCGAGGGCCCATCGTAGAGGGGCCCCACCGGGCCGAAGATCACTCATGTGACGGCCGTCTCAGGCCGCGCAGCTCAGGGCTTGAAGCCGCTCGCCTGGATGATCTTTTCCCAGGTCTGCGTGTAGCTGCGCACGCGGCCCGCGAACTGGCCCTGGGGCTCGTAGCCGACCGTCAGGCCTATGGTGGTGAGCTTCTGCTTCACGTCGGGCATGGCCAGCACCTTCTGCAGTGCGTCGCCGTACCTGTCGATGACGGCCTGCGGCGTGCCCACCGGCGCGAAGATGCCGTAGTAAGGCAGGTCTTCCAGGTTCGCAAAGCCCAGCTCGGTGAAGGTCGGCACGTTCGGCAGCAGGGCCTGGCGCTTGGCGCCGATGGAAGCCACGATGCGCACCTTGCCCGCGCGGTGGTTCTCGATGAAGTCGGGCACCGAGGCGATGCCCGCCGTGATCTGGTTGCCCAGCATGTCGGCCGTCATGGGCGCGCTGCCGCGGTACGGTGCGGGCTGCACGTCGATCTTGTACTTGTCCGAGATCATCTTCACCAGGAACTCGGGGATCGACGCCGGTGCGGGCACGCCGATGGTCTCCTTGCCGCCCTTTTGCGTGCGGATCCACTTCACGTACTCGTCGATGCTCTTGGCCGGCGTGCCGCCCGACACCGCCAACACGTTGGCGAAGGTGGCAAAGCCGGCCACGGGCACGAAGTCGGTCGCGGGGTTGAAGCCCGGGTTCTTCACCACCTGCGGCAGGATCGAGATGGAGTGGTCATGCGACAGGAACAGCGTGTGGCCGTCGGCCGGCGCGGCCTTCAGCGCCTGCGCCGCGATCTGGCCGCCCGCGCCCGCGCGGTTCTCGACCACCACGGGCACGCCCAGCACGTCCTTGAGCTTCTCGCCCAGGGTGCGCGCAATGGCGTCGGTGCCCGCGCCGGCGGGAAAGCCCACCAGCAGGCGCACCGGCGTGCCGCTCTGGGCCTGCGCCAGGCCGGCCATGCCCATGGCCGCTGCCAGGAGACCCACGCTGAACGCGCGGCGCATCGGTTGGACGCGCTGCATTGAAAAAACCATGATCGACTCCATTCGAAGAAAGAGAGAAATGCCTACGGCAGGAAGGTGCGGGGCCCGGTGCAATACCCGTGCCCAGGGTGCAAATCCGATTCGCAACCTTGAATCGTGCCCGAACAGCCCTATTTTGGATGCAGGAATACCACCATGCGACAAGACAAACTCACCACCAAATTTCAGGAAGCACTGAGCGACGCCCAGTCGCTCGCCCTCGGCAGCGACAACGCCTACATCGAACCGGCCCACCTGCTGGTCGCGATGCTGCGCCAGGACGACGGCCCGCGCGCCCTGCTGGAGCGTGCCGGCGTCAACGTGCCCGGGCTGCTGCAGGCCGCCGAAGGCGCCATCAAGAAACTGCCCCAGGTG
>Ga0160466_100050_pt1 | contig 152231 bp, 124 predicted proteins | sample HID1971M_E11MG_FD_108245 | JGI IMG/M metagenome (GOLD analysis project Ga0160466, IMG submission 108245) | Enriched millipede-associated microbial communities from UW Madison campus, WI, USA - HID1971M_E11 MG | ecosystem: Host-associated > Arthropoda: Insects > Digestive system > Unclassified ... | reverse complement strand
GCAGCGCGCATAAATTGCCTTCGCCTAAAGAAATCAGCGGCATCCTTGATCAGTATGTGATTGGTCAGGAGCGTGCAAAAAAGGTTCTGGCCGTAGCGGTGTACAACCACTACAAGCGTCTTAACCAGCGTGACAAGAAGAGCGACGACGTCGAGCTCGGCAAGAGCAACATTTTGCTGATCGGCCCGACAGGCTCGGGTAAGACCCTGCTTGCCGAAACACTGGCCCGCTTGCTGAACGTTCCGTTCACCATTGCCGACGCAACCACCCTCACCGAGGCGGGTTACGTGGGTGAAGATGTCGAGAACATCATTCAGAAGCTGTTGCAGAAGTGCGATTACGACGTGGAAAAGGCCCAGATGGGCATTGTCTACATCGATGAGATCGACAAGATCTCGCGCAAATCCGACAACCCGTCGATCACCCGGGACGTTTCCGGTGAAGGCGTGCAGCAGGCCCTGCTCAAGTTGATCGAAGGTACGGTCGCTTCCGTTCCACCTCAAGGTGGTCGCAAGCATCCGCAGCAGGAATTCCTTCAGGTCGACACCCGTAACATCCTGTTCATCTGCGGTGGTGCGTTCTCTGGTCTGGAAAAGGTTATTCAAAACCGTTCCACCAAAGGCGGCATCGGTTTCGGTGCAGAAGTGCGCAGCAAGGAAGAAGGCAAGAAAGTCGGTGAGTCCCTGCGTGAAGTCGAACCTGACGATCTGGTCAAGTTCGGTCTGATCCCGGAATTCGTCGGTCGTCTGCCGGTCCTGGCCACGCTGGACGAGCTTGATGAGGCTGCGTTGATGCAGATCCTCACCGAGCCGAAAAACGCACTGACCAAGCAATATGCCAAGTTGTTCGAGATGGAAGGCGTAGACCTGGAATTCCGTGCCGACGCACTGAAATCGGTCGCAAAACGTGCCCTGGAACGCAAGACCGGTGCCCGTGGCCTGCGTTCGATTCTCGAAGGTGTACTGCTCGACACCATGTATGAAATCCCCTCGCAGTCCGAGGTGAGTAAAGTGGTGATCGACGAAAGCGTTATAGAAGGCAAGTCCAAGCCGCTGTATATCTATGAAAACAGTGAGCCTGCTGCCAAGGCCGCGCCAGACGCCTAAGCGTCACGCAGCCGGTACAAAGAAGGGGCCTTCGGGCCCCTTTGCTTTTTGCACTTTTTAACACTGTCTTTGTGCTTGTTTTTTTTCAAGGCAGCCCCCATCTTGGTTTCAAGCTTACATCCATCTGTTTCCGGCCTTATGGCCGCCGTAGAGGCGAAATCATGAAGACAACCATCGAATTGCCTCTCCTGCCATTGCGTGATGTCGTGGTTTATCCGCACATGGTTATCCCGCTGTTCGTGGGGCGCGAGAAATCCATCGAAGCCCTCGAGGCCGCGATGACGGGCGACAAGCAGATCCTTCTGCTGGCCCAGAGAAACCCTGCTGACGACGATCCCGGCGAAGACGCACTTTATCGCGTAGGTACGATTGCGACCGTTCTGCAGCTGCTCAAGCTGCCTGACGGCACGGTCAAGGTTCTGGTCGAAGGCGAGCAGCGTGGCGCCGTGGAGCGCTTCAGCGAAGTGGACGGCCACTGCCGCGCCGAAGTATCGTTGATCGACGAGGTCGATGCGCCTGAGCGCGAGTCGGAAGTGTTCGTGCGCAGCCTGCTGTCGCAGTTCGAACAATATGTGCAGTTGGGCAAGAAAGTCCCGGCTGAGGTCCTGTCGTCGCTCAACAGCATCGATGAGCCAGGCCGCCTGGTCGACACCATGGCCGCGCACATGGCGCTGAAAATCGAGCAGAAGCAGGAAATTCTCGAAATCATCGATTTGTCGGCCCGTGTGGAGCACGTGCTGGCCTTGCTGGATGCCGAGATCGACCTGCTGCAGGTCGAAAAACGCATCCGCGGTCGTGTCAAAAAGCAAATGGAGCGCAGTCAGCGCGAGTACTACCTGAATGAGCAGATGAAGGCCATTCAGAAAGAGCTCGGTGACAGCGACGAAGGGCATAACGAAGTCGAAGAGCTGAAAAAGCGCATCGATGCCGCCGGCCTGCCGAAAGACGCCCTGGCCAAGGCGACGGCCGAGCTGAACAAGCTCAAGCAGATGTCGCCGATGTCCGCCGAAGCGACTGTGGTGCGTTCCTACATCGACTGGCTGGTCCAGGTGCCGTGGAAGGCCCAGAGTAAAGTGCGCCTTGACCTGGCTCGCGCAGAAGACATTCTCGACGCCGATCACTACGGCCTCGAAGAGGTCAAGGAACGCATTCTCGAATACCTCGCCGTGCAGAAGCGCGTGAAGAAGATTCGTGGTCCGGTGTTGTGCCTGGTAGGTCCTCCCGGGGTGGGTAAAACCTCGCTGGCGGAGTCCATTGCCCACGCCACCAACCGTAAATTCGTGCGCATGGCCCTCGGCGGCGTGCGCGATGAAGCGGAAATTCGTGGTCATCGCCGTACTTACATCGGTTCGATGCCAGGAAGATTGATTCAAAAGATGACAAAGGTGGGTGTGCGCAACCCGCTGTTCCTGCTCGATGAAATCGACAAGATGGGCAGCGACATGCGTGGCGATCCGGCGTCGGCGTTGCTGGAAGTGCTCGATCCGGAGCAGAACCACAACTTCAACGATCACTATCTGGAAGTCGATTACGACCTGTCCGATGTGATGTTCCTGTGCACCTCCAACTCCATGAACATTCCACCGGCGCTGCTGGACCGGATGGAAGTGATTCGTCTGCCGGGTTACACCGAAGACGAGAAGATCAACATCGCCGTCAAGTACCTCTCGCCCAAGCAGATCACGGCCAACGGCCTGAAGAAAGGCGAGCTGGAATTCGACGCCGAAGCGATCCGCGACATCATCCGCTACTACACCCGCGAAGCCGGTGTACGGGGCCTGGAGCGCCAGATTGCCAAGGTCTGCCGCAAGGCGGTCAAAGAGCATGCGCTGGAAAAACGCTTCTCTGTGAAGGTCACTGCGGACGATCTGGAACACTTCCTGGGCGTGCGTAAATTCCGCTACGGCCTGGCAGAGCAGCAGGACCAGATCGGTCAGGTGACCGGCCTGGCGTGGACGCAGGTGGGCGGTGAATTGCTGACCATCGAAGCCGCTGTCGTCCCGGGTAAAGGCCAGCTGATCAAGACCGGTTCCCTGGGTGACGTGATGGTCGAATCGATCACTGCAGCCCTGACCGTTGTGCGCAGCCGGGCCAAGAGCCTGGGCATTCCCCTGGACTTCCACGAGAAGCGCGACACGCACATCCACATGCCGGAAGGCGCGACCCCGAAAGACGGCCCTAGCGCCGGCGTGGGCATGTGCACGGCATTGGTCTCGGCACTGACCGGCATCCCGGTACGTGCAGATGTTGCCATGACGGGTGAAATTACCCTGCGTGGCCAGGTATTGGCGATTGGCGGCTTGAAGGAAAAACTGCTGGCCGCGCATCGTGGCGGAATCAAGACCGTGATCATTCCTGAAGAGAATGTTCGCGATTTGAAGGAAATTCCGGACAATATCAAGCAAGATCTTCAGATTAAACCAGTTAAATGGATTGACGAGGTCCTGCAAATTGCGCTGCAATACGCCCCGGAGCCCTTACCGGATGTGGCTCCGGAGATAGTCGCGAAGGATGAGAAACGTGACGCAGATTCTAAGGAAAGAATTAGCACGCATTAGTACGTATTTGCCTGGGGGGCTTCCTTGACAGCTTTTTAGAGCCCTTGTTATAAAGCGGCTCTTAAGTGTCTGTAGGCCATTCAGCACTCGTTTTTGCTTTCACCAAAAAAACTTAGAATCATACTCAAATAGATATAAGGGGACTTAGAGTGAACAAGTCGGAACTGATTGATGCTATCGCTGCATCCGCTGATATCCCGAAAGCTGCTGCTGGCCGTGCGCTGGACGCTGTAATCGAATCCGTCACTGGCGCTCTCAAGGCTGGCGACTCCGTGGTTCTGGTTGGTTTCGGTACCTTCTCCGTAACTGATCGTCCAGCTCGCATCGGTCGTAACCCACAGACCGGTAAGACGCTGGAAATCGCAGCTGCCAAAAAACCAGGTTTCAAAGCCGGTAAAGCACTGAAAGAAGCTGTCAACTAAGTTCCATTCAGGTTTTTGCCTATCCGGGTCGGGGTCAAGCCTGACCTGGCAGCGGAGCGGTAGTCCAGTCGGCAGTTCGCCGGTCCGAGACGCCGAGGCTTGTCAAGACGAGTCATCGGTCCGCTCCGCCAGTTACGAGAAGGCGCATCCTCGGATGCGCCTTTCTTCTATCCGGATTCTACCCACGCTCCACGGTTGCCTAATTTTGAAGTTCAACCGTTTATGGGGGACGCATGCTGCAAAATATCAGGGACAATTCACAAGGCTGGATTGCCAAGACCATTATCGGGGTCATCGTTGCACTGATGGCCTTGACCGGTTTCGACGCCATTTTCCAGGCCACGACGAGCAAGAACGAAGCGGCGAAGGTCAATGGTGAAGAAATCAGCCAGAACGAGCTGAGCCAGGCGGTCGATATGCAACGCCGTCAACTCATGCAACAGCTGGGCAAGGATTTCGACGCCTCTTTGCTCGACGAAAAAATGCTGCGCGAATCGGCCCTCAAAGGCCTGATCGACCGCAAACTGCTGCTGCAAGGCGCAGAAAACTCCAAATTCGCTTTCTCCGAAGCGGCGCTGGACCAGGTCATCCTGCAAACGCCTGAATTCCAGGTGGATGGCAAGTTCAGCGCTGAGCGTTTCGACCAGGTGATTCGTCAGCTCGGCTACAGCCGCATGCAGTTCCGCCAGATGCTGGCTCAGGAAATGCTGATCGGGCAACTGCGCGCCGGTGTGGCGGGTAGCGGTTTTGTCACCGATGCCCAGGTCCTGGCCTTCGCCCGTCTGGAAAAACAGACCCGCGATTTCGCTTCCCTGAACATCAAGGTCGACCCGACATCCGTGAAGCTGACCGACGAAGAGGTCAAAGCCTACTACGACGAGCACGCCAAGGAATTCATGACGCCGGATCAGGTGGTCATCGATTACCTGGAGTTGAAGAAGGCTTCCTTCTTTGATCAGGTCAGCGTCAAGGACGAAGACCTGCAAGCGGCGTATCAGAAGGAAACCGCGAACCTGTCCGAGCAACGCCGGGCTGCGCACATTCTGGTCGAAGTGAACGACAAGACCACCGAAGCGCAGGCCAAGGCCAAGATCGAAGAGATCAAGGCCCGCCTGGATAAGGGTGAGCAGTTCGACGCCCTGGCCAAGGAATTCTCCCAGGACCCGGGTTCGGCGAATAACGGCGGTGACCTGGGCTACGCAGGTCCTGGCGTCTATGACCCGGCGTTCGAGAAAGCCCTGTATGCGTTGGCCCAGGACCAGGTTTCCGAGCCGGTTCGCACCGACTTCGGTTTCCACCTGATCAAGCTGTTGGGCGTGGAAGCGCCTGAAGTGCCGACGTTGGCCAGCCTGAAAGACAAGCTGACCCGCGAATTGAAGGCTCAGCAGGTCGAGCAGCGTTTCGTCGAAGCGACCAAGCAACTGGAAGACGCCGCGTTCGAAGCCTCCGATCTGGTCCAGCCTGCGCAGGACTTGAAGCTGACCGTTCATACTTCCGCACCATTCGGCCGTGAAGGTGGCGAAGGCATTGCGGCCAACCGTGCCGTGATCACCGCAGCGTTCAGCCCGGAAGTACTCGATGAGAGTGCCAACAGCACCGCCATCGAGCTCGACCCCGACACCGTGATCGTGTTGCGTGCCAAGGAACACCTCAAGCCTGAACAACTGCCACTGGAAAAGGTGGAAGGTCCGATCCGCATGCAATTGGCCAAGGAGCACGCCATTGCTGCCGCCAAGACCCGTGCTGACGAGCTGATTGCCAGCCTGCGTGATGGCAAGACCCCTCTGGACAAGCCGATCGACGGTCAGAGCTGGAAGGTTACCGAAGCTGCGACCCGCGCTCAGGAAGGCGTTGACCCGGCTGTGCTGCAGGCGCTGTTCCGCATGCCCAAGCCTGCAGCCAAGGACAAACCGACTTTCAGCAGCGTCACCTTGCCTGATGGCAGCCTGATGATCGTGCGTCTGAACGGTGTGAACGAGGCCGCCACGCCGACCGAAGAAGAGAAGGCTCAATACCGTCGCTTCCTCGCTTCGCGCGTTGGCCAGCAAGACTTCGCGGCTTACCGCAAGCAGCTGGAAAGCCAGGCCGAGATCAAGCGTTTCTGATCTCAGTCCGCGTGATATGAAGACCCCGGCCGTTAGGCCGGGGTTTTTTTTCGCCTGTATTGCACGAGGCGGGGTAATTTTCTCCCGACCATCGGGTCAACACCCCTGTAACTGTTTTAAGACACAATCGGTACGCCGCTAAGCATCGATCTGTTGCACAATACGCCCCGAACCGTTTCTCTCAGGATGTTCAATGTTTAAATCAATTCCCATGCGGGTTGTCGGGCTGGCCTTGGTGCTGGCTGCTGCTGCCGGTTGTTCGTCGAAGAAAGCCGCCATCTACGAGCATGAGAACTTCGATGATTCCGGAACCTTTTCCCGCAACTATCCGGTGACCGATTCGGCCTCCTGTGAAGCGGCTCGTCGAGCCTTGCTGAGCCAGGGCTATATCATCACCAGCAGTGATCCGAAGCTGGTCAGTGGGCACAAGAGCTTCCAGCAGACCGGCGAAAACCACATGGAAATCAGTTTCAGCGTGGTCTGCACCGAAGACGGCACGACGGAGCACCATGCCACCGTGTTCGCCAACGCCCTGCAGGACAAGTACGCGCTGAAGAAAACCAACAACTCGGCCAGTCTCGGTGTCGGCGTGCTGGGCTCGGTGTCGATGCCGATCGGCTCGTCGGACGATTCGATGGTCAAGGTCGCGAGCGAAACCGTCACCTCGGCGAAGTTCTACGAGCGTTTCTTCGCCCTGGTCGAGCTGTTCCTGCCCAAGGAAGTGAAAGCCGCGGCGCACATCCCCGACAAGCCGAAAACCGACCTGGGCGTGCCCGAGCCGAAGCCGGCACCGGCGCCGGCGTCAGCGCCGTTGGCACCGGAATCTGCGCCAGAGCCTGCCCCGGCGCCAGAAGCCGCCAAGGCCCCTGAAGTCGCTCCAGCCGCTTCCGAGCCGGTTGCGCCGCCGCCTGAGGCCGCACCGATTTCCTCGTCCCCAAACGCTGAGCCAACGCCTTCCACGGAAAGCATCACGCCACCCGCCAACCCGAGCGACATGTCGCCACCTGCGGAGCCGATCCAGGCCATGCCCGTCACTGGCCAGTGATTGCGCCACGGGGCCAGGCGACTTCGCGCCGGCCCCGTCACCGCTACAAAGATTGACCCGCGTCAAACAGACCGTCGTCCTGCGGCCTGCAGCAAAAAAATCCTGTGATAAATTCCCTCCCGCCTGCTACGTTTTATCTGTAAGCGACGAACTGTCGTGTCCGCGTCATTTTTTTTTCACGTGGGCACTTTAGGCTCAAGGCGCTGGTCATTTATTCAGACGTTTTTTCATGAGCTGTGGGGGATTCGAAAATGGACGATTATCAAGAAGAACTGCTCGAGTATCAGGCGTTTGAACTGGACCCACTGGAACCCGCCGAAGACGCGACCGAGCTTTAACGTTCAGCTTAAAGCTTGCTGCTGATGGCTGTCTCTCTGCGACTACGGCGAAACTCGCCGGGCGTCTGGGCGGTCCAGCGCTTGAAGGCGCGTTGAAAGGCTTCGGCTGAGGCAAAGCCCAGCAGATAGGCGATTTCGCCGAACGCCAGTTCGGTATCGCGGATGTAGGTCATGGCCAGGTCGCGACGGGTGTCGTTGAGGATCGCACGAAACTGCGTGCCTTCTTCGGCGAGCTTGCGGCGCAAGGTCCAGACCGGCAGCTTCAGGCGTGCCGCCACTTCTTCCAGGTCGGGTTCCCGGCCACCATTGAGCAACGGCCCCAGCAATTGAGTGATGCGTTCACCCAGGCTGCGGGTGCGTGTCAGCTGCTCCAGCTCTCGCTCACACAACTTCAACAAGTGGCGCCAGGTGCTCGGGCAATGCTCGGGGTTGCGCTGGGCAAGGCTGGCCAGGCTCAGGCGCAGTTGATTGTGCTCGGCGCCAAACTGGATCGGGCAGTCGCCCAGCACCTCGTAGGCCGCGCGGTAACCGGGATCCTCGAACTCGATGTCGATGCGTTCGGCGCGCAGCGGGGCAGGGCTGACGCTGGACAATTGCTGCAACCAGCCACAGATGATCGAATCCACCACGAAGCGGTTGTAGCTGTTGTAGGGGCTGATGGAATAGAAGCGCAACCAGGCACCCTGGGCATCTTCGTGAAAGCTCGATTGACCGCGATAGTTGGAGCCATACAAGGCTTCGAATCGAATCAGGCAGCGCGCCGCCTCGCGCACCGTCGGCGCCTGGGCGGCAGTCACGCCGGCAAGGCCGGCCTGGCTCAGGCGACTGAGCAGGCCCATCTGCAAGCCGAGCGCCGGGTTGCCGGTCAACTGGATGGCCGCGTGGCCCAGGCGCATGTAGCGCGGGATCGAGAGACGGGCACCGGCTTCACTCAACCGGGCCGCATCCAGGCCGTATTGCTCGAGCAGTGGTTGCGGGTCTGTGCCGTGGCTGCGCACGGCGTCGGCCAGGCTGTGAACAAAACCCACCGACAGATCACCCAGGCGCATGGGGGTGGGTTTCATGGCCTACAGCCAAAGATTCAGCAGACGCGCACCGCGGGCCTTGCCGTCGGCGAAATGCCGGCCGTTGCTGCTGAGAAAACTCTGCCCGGCGCTGCCCTGATCCCAGAACTGTCCACGCAGGAATACATTGATGCCGGCGATGGCCTGGCTGGCGGGTGCTTGAGTGCTCAGGTTCAGGCGCTGCCAGGCCTGGCCTTCACTGACTTCCCCGGCCTTGAGGCTGACGGAGGCGGGTGTCGATGAGTCCTTGTAGCCACGCCACGGCTGGTCCCAGGTACCGCGACCGGAGACAAACGCCGGGACAGCAACCAGCTGTACCTGTTGAGTATCGAGTTTGCGGTAGTTGTCCGGGTACCAGCTGTCGCTGCCGATCAGCACGCCCAGGCGCCCGGCCGGGGTGTCGACGACATTGAGCCTGTGTTCGCCGTTGGCCTTGATCGCCTCCTGCTGTTCGAACACCGGATACATCTGGCGCTGGGGTTGGCCGATGGGCAGGCCATCGCGGCCGAACACCACGCTGCTGTTGAACAACGCGCCACGGCCGATTTTCAACGTGCCGTCGACGACACTGGGTTCGGGCAGCACGATGGAGCCGGCCACCAGGGTGACGTCAAACTCCTTGGCCAGTCCGCCGAACAACGCCTGGTAATCCTTGGCCATGCCTTTGGCTTTCATGCGCAGGTGCGCGTCGTCGATACGGCTCTCGCCCTCGGCGCCAATCAGCGCGCGGACGAACTTCAGCGGGTTGCTCACGGCCAGCCAGTTCATGGCTTCCTTGAACGTGCCGGCCTGGTACAACTCGTCCTTTTCGCCGCTGACCATCAGCCAGGTGCCGACATGTTCGGGCAATACGACGATGGTTTTTTCATTCAACAGCCCCTGGTCCCGGGCCTTCTGCAAGTAGGCGGCGAGTTTGCGGTGCAAGCGTTCGGGGCTTTGGTAGTCGGTGGGAAACAGCTCGGGCTGGATGCCCAGCAAGTTGCCGCGGTCAGCGGGCGTGCCCTGGTCGACGGCGACATCGATCCGCAGATCCGAGAGGTACAGCCCCGTCGGGCGATCCGCGGCCCACATTGCGTAGGTCGTAAGAGCGGCGACAAGCGCCATGGAGAACGTCAGGTACAAAAGTTTGCGCATGGGGGAACAGTCAATAGCCCTCTACAGGCTTGTCATCGATTTGCGTCAAGGATAAAGCGAATCAGGCGGTGGGTGGGGAAAATTGACAGCGCCTCGCGTTATTGGCCGCGTCGCAGGTGTTTTGGTCTTCTGGTTGTTGGCGATAATGCACGCCACTACCTCTGTCAGTGTTTCTGTCAGCTGTGCTTCGCTGGTCTCGAGGGTATACCACTGCGACTGGCCAAACAGCATGGCAATGACAGCACTGGTGGTCGGGCAGATGTCTGCACAGGCCGCGCCTTTCTCGCCGTAGCTGTCAGTGATGATGGCGTTCAAGAGAGCGGCGTAGCGGTTTTTCAGCTGGATCACCTGCTTCTTCTGTTCTTCGTTCAGGTTGGTGAACTCACGGGTGACCAGCGTCAGTCTGTATTTTTCATTACAGTTGAAAGCGACGAAAGCCTGGATGAATAGCCGCAGACGTGCACGAGCGTTGCGTGCGCCTTTCATTCGCCGCAGCGTGTCCAGCAGCAGGTCCGACAAGGCCGACTCGATGAGTTCGAACAACAAGGCCTGCTTGTTTTCGATGTGGTGGTAGAGCGACCCGGCATGCAACCCCAGGTAGCTCGCCAGGTCGCGCAAGCCGATGGCCTGATAGCCGTGGGTGGCGAAGAGTTCGAGTGCCGCGTCCAGCAGTCGATCGCGGGCGCTGTGTACTGGATTGGCTGATGCGCTGGTGGTTGGCATGGATGTCCCGTCAACTGGAAAAATTATCCCGCGTGGCGATAGCCTGTTGCGCGAGCATGGTGCGCCGTGCGCATCAGCAGCAGCACCGCACAAATTACTGGAAGGTTCACCAGCAGCAATGCATAGCGCAATGACTCCTGGCCAAACAGCGGTAGCAACATGTCGCTGCACAAGCCGGTCAACAAGGGGCCGACGCCAATACCGAGCAGCGTGCTGACGATGGTTTGCAGCGCCATGGCGGTACCGCGCCTACCCGCTGGCACCAGTTGCGTGACGAGGTTGTAGGAGGGCGCGACCCACCACACGGCAAAAAAGGAATACAGCGCACACCAGAGCATGGCGTCTGGGATCGGCACGTCGCCCAGATGCACCAGCACGGAGTCGGACCACAGTAGATAGGGGACCAGGGCGCAGGTGGCCGCGAGGTGGCCCACTACGGGAATGGACACCTGCCAATGGGGATCGCGACGGCACAGGCGGTCGCTCAACCAGCCACTGAACAGACCACCGATCCCGGCCGAGGTCCCGCAGATCACCCCCGCCAGCAAGCCGGCGTGTTGCAGTGACAAGCCGTGGGAGCGCACCAGGAAACTGGTGTTCCACATGGCAATGGCATAGGAGCTGAGCGTGGTCAGGCCGCCCGCGAGAATCAGGCAGCGGTAGGCCGGCAATGCCCAGAGCTTGCGGGCTTCGGCGCCCATGCCAAGCAGCGCGGGCGCTGTGTGGGTGTGTGGCGTGAGGTCCCAGCGGCCACGCTGCGGCTCGCGCACGAAAAACGCCAGGAGGGTGCAAAACACCAGGGCCGGCATGCCCAGGGCAATGAACGCCGTGCGCCAGCCATAGTGCTCGACCACCCAGGCACCGATACTCAAACCGATGATCGAGGAAAAGGTCGGCGCCGCGGTAAAACAACTGATGGCGAAGGAGCGACGATGGGCCGGATACAGGTCGGCGATCAACGAAAGCGAGGCCGAAGTGGTCGGCGATTCGCTGATGGCCACCAGCATTCGCGCAACGGCCAGCGCCAGGAAGCTGCCCGCCAGCCCGCACGCCATGGTGGCCACGGCCCAGAGCAGGCAGGACATGGCCAGCAGGCGGATACGCGGCATGCGGTCCACCAGCCGCCCGGCCGGCAGGCCCATGAGTGCATAGACGGCCGCGAACGCCAAGCCAGAGATCAAGCCGATGGCCGTGTCGCTGACGCCGAATTCGGCCTTGATCGGTTCGACCATGACCGCGAGTATCTGGCGCCCGACAAAGTTGTCGGCAAACACCATGGCCAGCAGCAACAGCAGGCCATGGCTGCCCCAGCCGACCGTGGCGGCCGGCAGCGTACTTGCGCGAGCGGTCATCGCGGCGCCCACAGGTCAGGCAGGCCCGGGTCGCTCACGTGAATCAGGCGCTTGAGCAACACCTTCAAGGCTTGGGCATCGGCGGCGCCGAGCTTGGCCGACAGGTCTTCTTCCACGGCCTTGGCCAGCGCCAGCTGATGCAACGAAACTTCGCGGCCCTGGGCGGTGAGGACAAAACGCGGCGCTTGTGCCGGCCCTTCGAAGGCCACCAGGCGCTGGCGCTCGAGAAAACGCATGCTGGCCAGCGTCACTTCGCGGCCGGTGTAGGTGACGAAGGTGTTGATCTCCTCCAGCGTCATGTTGTCGCGGATACACAGGATCGACAGGACGAAGAACGTCTGTTCGTCCAGCTGCTGGCTGTTCAGCAGTTGGCGCAGGGCATTGAGCGCCTGGTAATGGCCGCGCCCCAGCAGGTAGCCGAGCAAGTCCTCTGTGTAGCTGCACTCGGGCGGTGGCGGCGTGGTCGCCAGGCGCAGTTCGCTGCGGGGCTTGCGCGTGGCCAGGGCATATTGGCCGCTCTGGAACGCCAACGGCGCGCGGTCGCTGTGATCGAAGGCGAGGACTTCGCCGACGAAAATCACATGGTCGCCACCTTCGTACTGGAACGCGGTGCGGCACTGGAAGCGCGCCGTGCAATCCTGCAGCAACGGTGCCTCGCTGATGCCATTGTCCAGTTGGATCTCGGCGAACTTGTCCTCGCCCTGGGTGGCGAATCGTCCCGACAGGGTCTCCTGCTCCGTGGACAGCACGTGCACGTTCCAGTGCTTGCCGCTGCTGAAGATCGGCAGGCTGCGCGCTTGCTTGGACAGGCTCCAGAGCACCAGCGGCGGGTTGAGCGACACCGAGTTGAAACTGTTGGCGGTGATGCCCACGGGCGAGCCGTCTTCGGTCTGGGTGGTGATGATCGTGACCCCGGTGGTGAACGTGCCGAGCGCGGCGCGAAATGCCTGGGGATCGAAGCTGATATTTTGCATTGCCATGACTGGCCTCATGGGGTGGAGGTTTTCGTATGGCCAGTATTGGACGTTTGCAGGCCTTGAACATCGTCTCAACGGACTAACGCTAATGCACCGCCTCGTCCGATTGGACGAGGCGGCGCAGGCGTGTGCGAGGCTAGGGTGGCGCCAGGCGCATCGGGCGCTCACCGGCCATCGAGCCAACCTGCAAGGGGATAACAATGAGTTCAGCCACGTCTTCGGACGACCTTTCCAGCCTGCTTGCGCGCCAGAAAGAAGCCTTTGCCGGCGCCGGCAGTGTCAGCGTCGACACCCGCCGCCAGCGCCTGCAGCAAGTGATCGACCTGCTGGTCGACAACCACGGGGCATTGACCACGGCGATCGACCAGGACTTTGGCGGACGGCCCGCCGGCTTTTCCCTGATGAATGACGTGCTGGGTTCACTGGCTTCGCTCAAATATGCCCGCGATCATCTGCAAGGGTGGATGCAGGACGAGCCGCGGGAAATGTTTGCCCCCTATGACCAGCTCGGCGCCAGGGCCTGGGTCATGCACCAGCCCAAAGGCACGGTGGGCATCCTCGGCACCTGGAACGCCCCGCTGTACACCTTGTTCAGTCCTCTGGCCTCGGCGCTGGCAGCGGGCAACCGGGCCATCCTCAAACCGTCGGAAGTGGTGCCGCGCACCGCTGAACTGGTGGCGCGCCTGTGCGCCGAACACCTCGACCCGCTGGTGGTGGCCGTGGTCAATGGCGGCCCGGAGTTGGGCGAGGCGTTCAGCAGCCAGCCTTTTGATCATCTGGTGTTTACCGGCAGCACGGCGATTGGCCGGCGGGTAATGGGCAATGCCGCGAAAAACCTGGTGCCGGTGACCCTGGAGCTGGGTGGCAAGTCGCCGGTGATCGTCTCGTCCAGCGCCGACCTGAACAAGGCCGCCTTCAGCATCGCCGCAGGCAAGGCCGGCAATGGCGGACAGATCTGTATCACCCCGGACCTGGTGTTTGTGCCCAAGGCCCGCCTCGAGTCTTTCCTCGATGCATTGCGAGGCGCTTATCGCGATCTCATCCCGACGGTGGCTGGCAACCCGGATGTGGTGGCAGTGGTCAACCAGCGCCATCTGGAGCGGGTCGAGGGCCTGGTCGAGGATGCGCAATCGCGCGGTACTCGCATCGAGTGCCTGCCCGAACCCCTCGCGGTGGATCCCCAGGATCGGCGTCGTCCGCTGCGGGTGGTGGTGGATCCGGCCCAGGACAGCCTGATCATGCACGAGGAAATCTTTGGCCCGGCCATGGTCGTGCTGGGTTATGACGAGCTCGATCAGGTCATCGCACAAATCAACGCAGGGCCACGTCCGTTGGCGCTGTACTACTTCGGCGAGGATGCACAGGAGCAACGTCATGTGCTCGAGCACACCCTGTCCGGCGGGGTCACGATCAACGATGTGATGATGCATGCCGCCCTGCACGATGCGCCGTTCGGTGGTATCGGTGCCTCGGGCATGGGCCATTACCATGGCCGCGAAGGCTTTCTCGAATTCAGTCACCTGCGCACGGTGTTCAAGGCCTCGGCCCACGACCCGCGCCGGGAATGGGGCCTGTTGCCGCCCTATGGCGAGCACTTTCTGGCGGCGATGCTGGCCGGGGTCACTCGCGACTAATTCCAGGCTGGGGTACCTTGCGCCCCATCCGCTCCAGGGGACAGGCCATTGATCATGTTCAAGGCAATTACGATCGCCCAGCGCCTGTGGCTCTGGGCGCTGTTGGCCACCTTGTTGTTTGCCCTGGCGGTACTGTTCGGCGCCTACGGTTTGCAGCAGGCGCGCGACAGCCTGCGGGCCATCAACGAGGACAACCTGGCGACCTTGTTGATGTTTGGTGACATCGAACATCGCCTCGGTGAAAGTCGTCGCCAGGTTCTGCTGGCGATCCAGCAAGACCCGGAAGGCTCGCTGGTGGCGGCGTTTGACCGTCCGGTGGAAGCCACCCTGAGTGCCATCGAGAGTAACAATGTGGCACTGGCGAAGATTTGGGCGAGCTATCGCCAACGCTCATTGAGTGGCGAAGAGCAGCAGGCGGCTGATGCGTTCGACCAGCATTACCGGGCATGGCAGGACGAGTTGGGCATCCTTCTGGAATCCTTTCGCGTCGGCGATTTTCGCCTGCCGGGCATTCTGTCCTTTCTGCGCATGGCCGAGCCCCGGGGCAATGCCGCCGTGGCTGAGCTGAGCAAGCTGCAGGCCTTGCAGAAGCTGCGCGCTGCGCAGGCCTACGAGGCGGCGCAGTACCGCTATCGTTCGACGTTGCTGGCTTACCTGGCACTGGCGGTGGTAGGCGGCCTGGTGGGCAGCCTCACCGCGTTTTCCACGCTGCGTCGGCTCAAGCGTGCCTTTGCCCAGGCCGGTGCCTGCGTGCGGGCCATCGCCAGTGGCGATCTGGTGCAACCAATCGAGATCAAGGGCGGCGACGAGTTCGCGCTGATGCTGCGCGACATTGCGCTGATGCGTGACGGCCTGCACGGGCTCATTTCACAGATGCGCGAGCTGGTGCAGCGGGTCAGTCACGAAGCGGCGCACATGGCTGAGTCGGCGGAGTCGGCTTCTACGGCCACCCAGCAACAGGCGGACGCGGTGCGCGGGATTTCCCGGGCGGTGGAGGACCTCTCGGGGTCGATCAGCGAAGTGGAAAACCATGTCGGCGTGTCTCGCGACATCACCCAGCATTCGGCGCGGCGCTCGGGCAAGAGCGAGGAATTTATTCGCGACATGGCCCAGGAGATGAACCGCATCAGCGACGTGATCAGTGACACTGCCGTGCACATTCGCCAGCTGGAAGGGTTCTCCGGGGAGATCAGCCACGTGCTCAAGGTTATTCGCAGCATTGCCGAGCAAACCAACCTGCTGGCGTTGAACGCCGCCATCGAGGCCGCGCGGGCAGGGGAGGCGGGGCGCGGGTTTGCCGTGGTCGCCGACGAAGTTCGCCTGTTGGCCCAACGCACCGCCAGCTCGATTGGCGAAATCGATCTCACCGTGCAGCGCATCCAGGAAGGCACGCTGGCGGTGGTCGACGGCATGGGGCGGGTGGTCAGCCGGGTGCGTGACGGCGTCAACCTGGCCCATGAGGCCGGCGATTCGGTGGCGCAGATTCGCAGCGGCACCGATGATGTGATCCGCAGCGTGGACACCATCGCCACGGTGATCACCGAACAGGTGCGGGTCACTCGGGAAATGGTCGCCAGGGTCGAGAGCGTTTCCAGCGGCACCGGTGCGCTGTCGGCCAATGCCGGGCGCAGCGCGGTGGCCGCCGCGGACCTGGAGCAACTGGCGCGGGCACTGGATCAGTTGTCGGCACGATTCAATGTTGCATGAGCAGACACTGCATTCACTGTGGGAGCGAGCCTGCTCGCGAAGAGGCCAGCATAATCAACATCAATGTTGACTGATCCATCGCTTTCGCGAGCAGGCTCGATCCCACAGGGCGTAAGACCTGAACACTCTAATAACCCACAAACAGGGCGCGATCACTACAATGGATAACCACGAAAACGCACCACTCAACTCCGCCACTGGCTGGCCGCGCCGCAGCGTGCTCAAGGCCGGTGCCGTGGCGGTCGGCGTCGGCCTTCTTGGGCGGTTTGCCGACGCCCGCGCGGCGGGGCTTTCGGCCAGCGACTACCAGGCCATGGACGCCTGGGCGATGAGCCAGGCGATCCGCAGTGGCGAGCTGAGTGCCGAGGACCTGCTGGCGGCGACACTGGCCCGTTACAACGAGGTCAACCCCCGGGTCAATGCGGTGAACATGCTGCATGAAGCCTACGCACGCGCCATGCTTGCCCAGCGCCGCGCGGCCGGCACCTTAAACCAGGGCGCCCTGGCCGGCGTGCCACTGCTGATCAAGGACCTCAATACCTCGCTGCAAGGGACCGTCACCAGCAACGGAAGCCGGATGTTCAAGGACTCACCGCCCGCCACCCGCACCAGTACCCTGATCAGCCGGTATGAACAGGCCGGCGCGGTGCCGTTCGGCAAGACCACATGCCCCGAGTTCGGCCTGACCACCACCACCGAATCCCTGGCCTGGGGCCAGACCCATAACCCCTGGAACCTGGCCATGAGTGCGGGCGGCTCCTCCGGTGGCGCGGCGGCGGCGGTGGCAGCGGGGATCGTGCCCGTGGCCCACGCCACCGATGGCGGCGGCTCGATCCGCATTCCGGCTTCGTATTGCGGCCTGGTCGGGCTTAAGCCCAGTCGCTATCGCACCCCCAGCGGACCGCTGCATTTCGAAGGCTGGTTTGGCGCCAGCGTGGGTAACGTGGTCTCGCGCACGGTCCGCGATACCGCGCTGTTCCTCGATGTCGGGCAAGGCCATGAAGCGGGAAGTGCCTATTGGAGCCCACCCTTGGTACGACCTTATGTGCAAGAGCTGCAGCGCGAACCGGGCAAGTTGCGGGTAGCCGTGGTGCGCCAATCGCTGACCGGTGCGCCGCTGGAACCGGCGATTGCCGCCACCCTGGAACAGACCATCAAGCAACTGCTCGCCCTTGGGCACGAGATCGACGAGTTGACCCTCGGGGTCGATCCTCGCCAGTTGTTCGGCGCCCACGGCACGGTGATCGGGACGGCGGTGCGAACCCTGATCCACGACCGTGAACAGGTGCTCGGCCGCGCAGCCACGGCGCAGGATCTGGAGAAGATCACCCTGGTCAACCTGGAGCGTTCCAAGGGCACCAGCGGCGAGGACCTGTACCGCGCCCGCCAATCGTTCGAGAACATCGGCGCGACCATGGAGCAGCACTTCGAACGCTACGACGTGATCCTGTCGCCGGTCACCGGCAGCCTCACGCCCAAGCTCGGCCTGCTGTCCCTCGACCAGCCCTGGGACAGCTACGCCCACAATGCCATGGGCAGCGCCGGCTTCACCGTGCTGGCCAACGTCAGCGGCCAGCCGGCCATCTCGCTACCTTTGGGCCAGAGCGACAACGGCCTGCCGGTGGGCATGATGTTCACCGCGCGTTTAGGCGGCGAAGACGTACTGCTGCGCCTGGCCAGCCAGCTGGAGCAGGCGCATCCGTGGGCCGCCAGACGCGCCGCTCTTTAATCCCATACCTGTGGGGGCCTGCTCATGATGGCGGCGTGTCAGGCGATGGAGATGTTAGCTGTGCCGGCCTCATCGCTGGCAAGCCAGCTCCTACAGTGTGATTGGGTGTTGCCGGGATTGGGTTCCCTTGTAGGAGCCGGCTTGCCGGCGAAGGCGATATGTCAGCCGATTGAGATGCTGGATTTGCCGACCTCTTCGCTGGCAAGGCAGCTACAGGGTGAGCACATGGAATGACAGGGGGTGTGTACGACCAGGCCCCTAGTCCACTTTGACGATGAGCCCATCCCCCCGCAGCCCCGATCATGGGGCTGCACTCCGCCAGCGCACCCTGCGTGGTCGGCGGTTTCTTCCTGACCTCAGCTAATGGCATAACAACAATGACGGCTCAAGTTCAGTCTCAGACCCACTACGACGTGATCGTCGTTGGTTCGGGCGCAGGTGCGATGACTTCGGCGGTGTTCCTCGCCGACCAGGGAATGCGCGTGCTGGTGCTGGAGAAAAGCGACCAGTACGGCGGCACTTCGGCGATCTCCGGGGGCGGTATCTGGATCCCCAACAACCACTACTTCGCTCGCCAGCGCGGCAACGACAGCTACGCCACGGCGCTGACTTATCTCAAGGCCGCGGCAGGCGAACATGTCGATGAAACGCGCCTGCGTGCCTACCTCGACAATGCGCCGAAGATGATCGAACAGCTCACCCGTATCAGCCGGGTGCGCTACGCGGTGGCAGCGAAATACCCAGATTATTATCCGCACCTGCCGGGGGCGCTGCCCGGCGGGCGGACCCTCGACCCGGAGATGTTCGACACCAGCCTGTTGGGTGATGAACTGGCGAACCTGCGCAAGCCGTCACCTTCAACCCTGCTGATGGGGCGCATCGCCTGGACCGCGCGCGATGCGCACAAGGCCATGGCCCGCAGTTTCGGCTGGCGCCTGCTGATCATGAAGCTGATGCTGCGCTACAAGCTGGACTTCAAATGGCGGCGCAAGAGCAAGATGGATCGCCGCGCATCCCTGGGCAACTCATTGGTGGCCTCGCTGCGCCGCTCGCTGATGGACCGCGACGTGCCGCTGTGGCTCAACACCGATTTCTGCGGCCTGGTCACCGATAACGGTCGGGTCACCGGCGTCACCGTGCGGCGTGACGGCGCCGAGCTGCAACTGCATGCACGCCTGGGGGTGATCCTGGCCTCCGGAGGCTTCGAACAAAATCAGGTCCTGCGCGACCAGTACCTGCCCAAGCCGACCCGCAAGGCCTGGAGCGCGACGCCTCCCGGCAACAACACCGGCGCAGCCCTGGAAGCTGGCATGGCCCAGGGCGCGGCCACCGCGTTGATGGATTGGGCCTGGTGGGCACCTACCATTGCCGTGCCGGGTGAAGACAAGCCCCGGGGGATCTTCGCCGAGCGTGCGTTCCCCGGTGCCATCGTGGTCAACGGCCTGGGCCAACGCTTTGTCAACGAAGCGGCGCCGTACCTGGAATTCGTCGATGCCATGCACCAGGACAACCAGAAAACCGGCGGCAAATCGGTGCCGGCCTGGGTAATCTTCGACGCGCATTTCCGTTTCAACTACGCCATGGGCCCGCTGATGCCGGGCCAGATCATGCCCGACAGCCGCCTGCGCAAGGAATGGCTCAACAACCTGTACTGGAAGGCCGACACACTTACCGGCCTGGCCCGGGAGATCGGCGTCGACAGCGCTGGCCTGGAAGCCACCGTCAGCAAGGTCAACGGCTACGCCGAGAGCGGCGTGGACCTCGACTTCGCCCGTGGCGGCAACGTCTTCGACCGCTATTACGGCGACTGCAACATCAAGCCCAATCCTTGCCTGGCACCCTTGAAAAAAGGCCCGTACTACGCCATGCGCCTGGACGCCGGGGACATCGGCACCAAGGGCGGCCTGTTGACCAACGAACATGCCCAGGTGGTACGCGATGACGGTTCGACCATCGCTGGCCTGTACGCCATCGGCAACTGCTCGGCGTCGGTGATGGGCACCAGCTATCCGGGCGCCGGCGGCACCCTGGGACCGGCGATGACCTTCGGTTATGTCGCCGCCAATCACCTGGCCAGCCAGCGTTAGGAGGGGTTATGCCAATGTCCGATAACCTCCCCAGCACCGACGTGCTGCCACCCTTGCAAGTGGCCGATGGCAACAGTGTGACGTGGGACCAACAATGCGACGTGGTGATCGTCGGCTGGGGCGCGGCCGGTGCCTGCGCCGCGCTGGAAGCCCGGGCCCAGGGCGCCGACGTGTTGATCGCCGACCGCTTCACCGGCGGCGGCGCCAGCGCCAAGAGCGGCGGGGTGGTGTACGCCGGTGGTGGCACACGCCATCAACAGGCAGCGGGTTTCAACGATAGCCCCGAAGCCATGTTCGATTACCTCAAGCACGAAACCCGGGGCGTGGTCGGCGATGACACCCTCTGGCGCTTCTGCACAGACAGCGTGAGCAACCTGCAATGGCTGGAAAGCCACGGCGCACCCTACGCCCACCAGATGCCACCGGGCGGGGGCAAGACCTCATACCCGCCCGACGGCTACTTCCTCTATTACTCGGGTAACGAATTGGTGCCTGATCACGGCGGTCCCTTGCCGCCTGCACCACGAGGGCATCGCACCGTGGGCAAAGGGCAGGGCGGCGCAGTGCTGTTTGCCCACCTCAAGGCCGCGTGCCTGAAGGCCGGAGCGAAGACGCTGTTGCAGGCGGCGGCGCGACGACTGGTGACCGATCGCCAGGGGCGGGTACTGGGCGCCGAGTTCTGGTGCATGCCCGAAGGCAGCAAGGAAGCACAGCTGCATGCACGACTGGCGGCCCGCGCCGAACGCTTGCAGAACTTCGCCCCTGGCTATTGCAACAAACTGCGCAAGAAGGTTTGCCAGCTGGAACGGGACTTCGCCCAGCCACGCCGGGTGCGGGCGCGCGATGGTGTGATCCTCAGCACCGGCGGTTTCATCTTCAATCGCCAGCTACTCGAACAGCACGCGCCGAAGTTCCGGCGCAACTTCAAGGTCGGCGCCACCGGCTGCGATGGCAGTGGCTTGCGCCTGGGCACCAGTGTCGGTGGCCAGGGTGCGGGGCTTGAGCGGGTATCCGCGTGGCGCTTTATCAACCCGCCGTACAGTTGGCACAAAGGCATCGTGGTCAATCGCGAGGGTCGGCGCTTCTGCAACGAAGAAGTCTACGGCGCCACCCTCGGCCAACCCTTGATGGAAGAACAGGGCGGCAAGGCGTGGCTGGTGCTGGATGCGCCGCTGCGCAAGAAAGCCATCCGCGAAGCGCTGTTCGGCGGCTACTGGTGGTTCCAGAGCTTTCCGGCCCTGGCGCTGATGCTGTTCAAGGTGCGCAAGGGCAAGAGCCTGACCGAGCTGGCCAGTGCAACGTCCATGGCCCCCGCCGTGCTGCGCGACTCGGTGCTGGCGGCCAACGCCGCCGCCCGTGGCGAGGCGCCGGAGCCGTTCGGCAAGTCCGAAGGCGGGCGCCAGGTGCTTGAACAAGGACCGTTCTATGCCTGTGATATCTCGGTGACCAATCCAGTATTCCCCCTGGGCGCCCTGACCTTGGGCGGCTTACGCGTGGATGAGCGCAGCGGCGCGGTGCTCGACCAGCAAGGCCAGGCCATCACTGGATTATACGCCGCCGGACGCAGTGCCCTGGGCATCCCTTCGCACCTGTACATCAGTGGCCTGTCCCTGGCCGACTGCGTGTTCTCCGGCCGTCGAGCCGGTGCCGCCGTCGCCCGTGCCCGCAGCCAGCAATCGCAAACAACCCTCGCACAGGAGACCCCATGATGACCCTCGAGCAAACCAGGAAGAACGGGCGTGTTCACAGCAAGGTTGCGCTGGTCACCGGCGGCGCCAGGGGCATCGGCGCTGCCAGCGCGCGCCTGCTGGCGGCCGAAGGTGCCCAGGTGCTGATCAGCGACCTGGACGTCGAGGCCGGCCAGGCCCTGGCCGCTGAAATCGGGCCAACCGCCGCTTTCATCCGCCACGACGTCAGCAGCGAAGACCAGTGGCGTCAGGTCATCGACCATGTGCGCGAGCACTACGGTCGCCTGGATATCCTGGTCAACAACGCCGGCATCCTGATCGCCGGCTCGATCGAGGAAACCAGCCTGGCTGATTGGCACAAAGTAATGCGCGTGAACGCCGACAGCGTGTTCCTGGGCTGCCGCGAAGGCATCGCGTTGATGAAGGACAGCGGTGGCTCGATCATCAACCTGTCGTCCATCGCAGCCCTGGCCGGGCGCGACGATTACCTCGCCTACAGCGCCTCCAAGGGCGCAGTGGCGGCGTTGTCGCGTTCGGTGGCGGTGATGTGCCGGCGGCGCAAATACCGCATCCGCTGCAACACCCTGCACCCCGACGGCGTACTCACCAACATGACCCGCGGCGGCTTCCCCGAAGGCGTCGACCCCAACCGCCTGACCATCGACAGCGATCCGATGAACCGCATGTGCCGCCCCGAGGATGTGGCGGCCAGCGTGCTGTTCCTGGCCAGCGACGAGGCGCGGGCGATCAATGGTGTTGAGTTGCGTGTTGATAGTGGGCAGATGGTGATGAGTATCTAGCGGCTCCTGAAACCGTCTTCTGATGTTCGCTCCTACAGGGGATCGCAAGACCTGTAGAAATCCCTGTGGGAGCGAGCCTGCTCGCGATGGCGGCGGGTCAGTCAGCAGAGAAGTTGAATGGCTGGCCCTATCGTGAGCAGGCTCGCTCCCACAGGTTTTTTGCTAAAACCCCTCAAACTGCGCCGGACGCTTTTCGATAAACGCCTGCATACCTTCCTTCTGATCCCGTGACGCGAACAGCAATGCATTGGCCTTGCGCTCCAAAGCCAGGCCGGCTTCCAGCGGGGCGTCCATGCCGGCCAGGATCACTTCCTTGATCTGCTCGGCGGCCAGGGCCGGCATCGCGGCGATGACGCGTGCCAGCTCCAGGGCGTGGGCCTGGACCTGGTCGTCGTCCACCAGGTCGCTGACCAAGCCGGCGACCCAGGCCTCCTCGGCGCTGATCGGTTGCCCGGTGAGCGCCATGCGCATCGCCTTGACCTTGCCCACCGCCCGCACCAGCCGTTGGGTGCCGCCGATGCCGGGCATGATGCCGATGCGGATTTCCGGTTGGCAGAAGCGCGCGCTGCGCCCGGCGACGATCAGGTCGGCGTGCATTGCCAGTTCGCAACCGCCGCCGTAGGCGTAGCCACAGACGGCCGCGATCACTGGTTTCGGACAGTGCTGGATCGGGCCCCAGACCCGTTCGGTGTGGCGCTTGTAGATATCGATGGCGCCGACCCCGGCCATGCTGTTGATGTCGCCACCGGCGGCAAACACCTTGTCGCCGCCCGTCAGCACGATGCAGCGCACTTCGGGATCAAGCGCCAGCTCACTGAAATAGCGCGACAGCAGCGCCTGTAATTCCAGGCTCAAGGCGTTGGTCGCCTGCGGGCGATTGAGCCGCAGCAGGGCCACGCCGGGCAGTGGGCGTTCGAGCAGGACCGGTGCAGCGCAGGAGTCGGACATGGGCATCTTCGAAGACCAGGCAAGGTGTGAAAGGCGCCAGTGTCCTGTTCACGGCGTTGAATTTTCATCGTCCGTTCAGACGTAGTTTGGCCCGCGGTTCGTCCCTAGAGTGGCTCTTGTCAGTAGAAAAGGAGCACATGATGGAGCTGCATTCGGGTCTTGATTACAGCGGCAAGGTGGTGCTGATCACCGGTGGCACCAAAGGCATCGGCGCCGGTATCGCGCTGGGATTTCTCGCTGCGAACGCACGGGTGATCGTCTGTGCCCGGCGCGAACCTGAACAGGTGCCGACAGTGGGTGGCAAGCGCGCGACCTTCATCGCCACCGATGTGCGCGACCACGATTCCCTGCAACGCCTGTTCGCCACCATCGAGCGCGACTTCGGGCGCCTCGACGTGGTGATCAACAACGCCGGCGGCAGCCCTGCCACCGACGCGGCCACAGCTTCGCCGAGGTTCCACGAAAGCATCATCGGCCTGAACCTGATCGCGCCGCTCAACGTCGCCCAGCACGCCAACCGGCTGATGCAGGCACAGACCCAGGGCGGTTGCATCGTCTTCATTGGCAGCATCAGTGCGCTGCGCTCATCGCCGGGTACCGCCGCTTACGGCGCGGCCAAGGCCGGGGTGCTGGCGCTGGTGCAATCGCTGGCGGTGGAGTGGGGGCCCAAGGTGCGGGTGGTCACGGTCAGTCCGGGACTGGTGCTGACCGATCAGGCGCATCTTCACTACGGCTCCGAGGCCGGTATCGCCGCCGTCGCTGCGGGTATCCCGGCCGGCCGCATGGCGGTGGCCGAAGACATCGCCAACGCCTGCCTCTATATCGCATCGCCGCTGGCCGGTTACGCCAGCGGTTGCAACCTGTTGCTGCATGGCGGTGGTGAACGCCCGGCATTTCTCGGCGCCGCGCAGGTGCTGCCCACCTGATCGACCTATTGCGGCGACCGGGTTCGGTGGCCGCCTTCAATGTGAAGGAGACGACTTTGGCTGATCCACAATTGCTATCCAATGTGCGCGCCCTGGTGGGGCGCGAGTACGGCCGCGTGTACGCCTGGGACGAGGTCAATGCCCCGATGATTCGCCAGTGGTGCGAAGTCATGGGCGTGGACAACCCGCTGTACACCGACGCGGAATTTGCCCTGGGCACCCGGCACGAGGGCCTGATCGCGCCGCCTGCGATGCTGCAGGTGTGGACCATGGAAGGCCTGCACGCCAACAACTATCCGCCTGGCTCCACCGACGAGAACCCGTACGAGGTGCTCAAGGAAATGGAAGCCTACGGCTATGCCTCCACCGTGGCGGTGAACTCCGAACTGAGCTTCACCCGCCCGCTGCGTTTGGGTGAAAAGCTCTACTACACCACGCGCCTGGATTCGGTGGGCGATGAGAAAACCACCGCCCTGGGCACCGGCTTTTTCGTCACCCTGGTGATGAGCCACTTCGTCGAAAAAGCCGGCGGCGACGAGCCGGTGGGTCAGTTGCTGTTTCGCGTGTTCAAGTTCCGCGCGGCCAATGCCCAGGCACCGACCAAGGTTGAAGCGGCGCCGGTCAAGGCCAAGCGCCCGCTGCCAGGCATCAGCGACGACACCCGGTTCTTCTGGGAAGGCTGCGCCAAGGGTCAGCTGCTGATCCAGCGTTGCACCGCCTGCCAGACCCTGCGCCATCCACCGGCGCCCGTGTGCATCGAGTGCCACAGCTTCGACTGGGACACCCTTGAGGCCAGCGGCCGCGCCACCTTGTATTCGTTCGTGGTGATGCACTACCCCGAAGTGCCGCCGTTCGATTACCCCAACCCGATCGGCCTGATCGAGCTTGCGGAGGGCGTGCGCCTGATCGCCGGGCTGGTGGGTATCGAGCGTGAGCAATTGCAGATCGGCCAGCGCCTGCAGGTCGAGTTCCAGACCTTCGATGACCAACAGACCCTGCCGATGTTCCGGCCGGTAGAGGCATAGGAGCCACCCATGGATTTCGAATTGAGCGAAGACCAGCGCGCCATTGCGCAGATGGCCGACGGCCTGTTTGTCGACCATTGCCATGACGAGTACATGCGCCAGTGGGACACCAGCGGCGAATCGATGATGGCGCCTCTGTGGGCGTTGTGCATCGAGACCGGGCTGCACGCCCTGGCGATTCCCGAAGAGCACGGTGGCAGCGGCCTGGGCATGACCGAACTGATGCTGGTGCTGCAGGCCCAAGGCAAGGCCCTGGCCCAGGTGCCGTTGTGGCGTCATCAATTGGCGGCCGCGACCCTGGCCCGTTTCGACGCCGGCGACAGTGCCGGGTGGGTGGCCAAAGCGGCTTCCGGCGAGGCATTGCTAAGCCTTTCTTTGGATGGCTTGAGCAGTGCTCGGGGCATTGAGTTGCAGGCGCAGACGAACACCGGGGGCTGGTCGATCAGTGGCCGGGTCGCGGCCTTGTCCCTGGGTGACCAGGCCAGTGCCGCACTGGTGCTGGTACAGGCCGAAGGGCAGCCGCGCTTGCTCCTGCTCGACTTGGCGGCGCCTGAAATTCGGCGGGTGTCGGCAGTGCTGACCCATGGCGAAGCCGCCACGGACCTGCACATCGAAGGCTTGACCGTGAACGCCACCGCGCTACTGCCGGCCGAGGCCGTCGCCTGGCTGGAGCAGCGTTGCACAGCGGCATTGGCGGCCCTGCAACTGGGGGTCAGCGAAGAGCAGATCCGCCGCACCGTGGCCTATGTCAGCGAGCGCCGGCAGTTCGAGCGCGTCATCGGCAGCTTCCAGGCGGTGCAGATGAGCATGGCCGACACCCATATCGCCGTCGAAGCCTTGCGCACCACGCTGTGGCAACTGGCCTACCGCATCGATGCCGGCTTGACGGCACCCAGCGAGGCACTGGCCACGGCCTGGCTGGCCTGTGAAGCGGGGCACCGCATCGGCCATATCGCACAACACGTGCATGGCGGCATCGGCGTCGACCTGACGTACCCGATCCACCGTTTTCTCTACTGGAGTCGCGGCCTGTCCCTTGCCTTGGGTGGCTCGGCGGCAAGCCTGGAACGCCTGGGCGACTGGCTCAACGATAACGACAAGCTGGGATGGAAATATGACCTCGAAGAACACCAAGCGCTTTGAAGACGTGCGCCCCGGCGAAGCACTGCCGGAGCTTGCGGTGCCGATCACGGTGACCCTGATCAACGGCGGCGCGATTGCCACCCGTGATTACTTCCCCGGTCACCACGACGCCGAGGCGGCCCGTGCCCTGGGTTCGCCCCACGTGTTCATGAACATCCTCACCACCAACGGGCTGGTGCAGCGGTTCATCGAGCAGTGGGCCGGGCCACTGGCGCAGTTCACCGCGCTGAAAATCAAGCTCGGCGCGCCGAATTATCCCGGCGACTGCATGACCTTCAACGGCAGCGTCAGCGCACTCGACGCCGAAACCCGCTCGGTGGAAATCACCTTGAGCGGCAAAAATTCCATGGGCAACCACGTGACCGGCACGGTCGCGCTGATCCTGCCCTGACAGCCGGAGAGACACAGATGACTGATTCATCGATTTCCGGGCGCGCCGCGATCGTTGGCCTCGGCGCGACCGAATTTTCCAAGAACTCCGGACGCACCGAATTGCGCCTGGCCATGGAGGCCACCTTGAGTGCGCTCAAGGATGCCGGCATCGACCCCTCCGAAGTAGAGGGCTTCAGCTCCTACTCGGTGGACAAGGTCCCGGAGTACGAAATTGCCCGCCTGCTCGGCTGCAAGGACGTCAAGTTCTTCTCCCAGGTGCCCCATGGCGGCGGCGCGGCCTGCGGGCCGGTGATGCACGCGGCGATGGCGGTGGCCACCGGCGTGGCGAAAGTAGTGGTGGTGTACCGGGCCATGAACGAGCGTTCCTGGTACCGCTTCGGCACCGGCAACTACGGCTTCGCGGCTTCGCCGATCTTCGACAACGTCAACTATGGCTGGTACATGCCCCACGGCTTCCATACGCCGGCCGCCTGGGTCGGCATGTTCGCCCAGCGCTACATGCACACCTATGGCGCCACCAGCGAAGACTTCGGCCGGATCGCGGTGGCCGCGCGGGATTTCGCCGCGACCAACCCCCAGGCGTTTTTCCACGGCAAGCCGATCACCCTGGAAGAACACCAGGCCTCGCGCTGGATCTGCGAACCGCTGCACCTGCTCGATTGCTGCCAGGAGTCCGATGGCGCGGTAGCGATGGTCATCACCTCGGCCGAGCGCGCCCGTGACCTGCGGCAGAAACCGGTAACCATCAAGGCCGGTTCCCAGGGCATCAGCCACGGCCAGCAGAGCATGACTTCGTTCTACCGCGACGACATTACCGGGCTGCCGGAAATGGGCGTGGTCGCCCGCGAGCTGTATCGCCAGTCGGGCCTAGGTCCCGAATCTTTCCAGACCGCGATCATCTACGACCACTTCACCCCGTTCGTGCTGCCGCAGCTGGAAGAGTTCGGCTTCGTCAAACGCGGCGAAGCCAAGGAGTTCATCCGCGCCGGGCACCACGCCCGTGGCGGCAAACTGCCGATCAACACCCACGGCGGGCAACTGGGCGAGGCCTACATCCACGGCATGAACGGCATCGCCGAAGCGGTGCGCCAGGTGCGTGGCACGGCGGTCAACCAGGTGGCAGATGTGCAGAACGTGCTGGTCACCGCCGGCACCGGCGTACCCACCAGCGGCCTGATTCTCGGCGCAGCCTAAGGAGCAGCAGATGTTCGTCGACCTCACTCCCGAACAACATGCCCTGCGCCACAAGGTGCGGGACTATTTCCAGGCCCTGATGACCAAGGACATGCGCGAGCAGCTGCGCGGCAAGGAAGGCGGCGAGCTGTATCGCCAGACCATCCGCCAGATGGGCCGCGACGGCTGGCTCGCGGTCGGCTGGCCCAAGGCCCACGGCGGCCAGGGCTATGCCGCCACCGAACAGTTGATCTTCTTCGAAGAAGCCAACATCGCCGGCGCGCCGCTGCCGTTCGTGACCATCAGCACCGTGGGCCCGGCCTTGATGGCCCATGGCAGTGAGCTGCAGAAAGAGCGCTTCCTGCCCGGGATCGCCGCGGGCGAAATCATGTTCGCCATCGGTTATTCCGAACCCGATGCCGGCAGCGATCTGGCGGTGCTGAAAACCAGTGCGCGCCAGGACGAAGAAGGCTTCGTGGTCAATGGCAACAAGCTGTGGACCTCGGGAGCCGAATCGGCCGATTTCGTCTGGCTGGCGGCCCGTACCGATCCGACCCAGGCGCGGCACAAAGGCATCTCGCTGCTGATCGTCGATACCACGACGCTGGGTTTCTCCCACACCCTGATCCACACCGTGGGCAATCCGACGGCGGCCACTTACTACGACAACGTGCGGGTGCCCAACGACATGCTGGTGGGCGAGTTGCACGGTGGCTGGAAACTCATCACCTCGCAGTTAAACCACGAACGCCTGGGCCTCGGTACCTGGTCGGACAAGGTGGTGGCGCTGTTTCGCCGGGTTTACCTGTGGGCGCGGGCTCGCGATGAACAGGGCCGTCGGGCGATGGACAAGGCCTGGGTGCGCAGCTCGCTGGCCGAGTGTTATGCGCGCCTGGAGGCGATGCGCCTGATCAACATGCGCATTGCCGCCGACCTTGAGCTCGACCGCATGAGCGTCGCGCTGAGTTCGACCACCAAGGTGTTCGGCTCGGAGTCGGCCATCGAGATCCTGCGCAAGCTGGCGGCGATCGTCGGTGCCAATGGCTCGATGCGCAGCGGTTCGGCGGCGACGCTGTTGGAAGGTGACCTGGAGTATGAATTGCGCTCTGCAACGACTCTGACCTTTGGCGGCGGCACCAATGAAATCCAGCGCGAACTGATCGCCCAGTTTGGCCTCGGTATGCCGCGCACCCAACGCTGACGCTCGTCCATCAACAACAAGAACCGCACTCGCCCCGGATCCGGGGCGGGTCGAAGGGGACTTTCATGAGCACTATCGAGCAATTTCGCCAGGACACTCGTGCCTGGCTGGAGGCCAACTGCCCGCCGTCGATGCGCACCGGCATGGCTGAAGGCGATGTGGTGTGGGGCAGCCAGAACCCGCAGTTTCCCTGTGAAGACGCACGCCTTTGGTTTGAACGCATGCGCGACAAGCGCTGGTTCTGCCCTGAGTGGCCCGAGGAATACGGCGGCGCCGGCCTGAGTGACGAACAACTGGCGGTGCTGGAAAGCGAGATGCGCCGCCTCAAGTGCCGACCGCCGCAGATCAACCTGGGCATCTGGATGCTCGGTCCGGTGCTGCTGGCTTACGGCAGCGAGCAACAGAAGCGCGATCTTCTGCCGCCGATTGCCCGCGGTGAAGTGCGCTGGTGCCAGGGCTTCTCCGAGCCGAACGCCGGCTCCGACCTGGCCAGCCTGAAAATGGCCGCCCGCGATGCCGGTGACCATTTCGTGGTGGACGGCAGCAAGATCTGGACCTCCTACGGCGACAAGTCCGACTGGATGTACGCCCTGGTACGCACCGACTTCAGCGCGCCGAAACACGAGGGCATCAGCCTGATCGTGCTGGACATGCGCAGTCCCGGCGTCAAGCCGCAACCGATCGATCTGATCAGCGGCAAGTCGGCGTTTTGCCAGGTGTTCTTCGACAGCGTGAAGGTGCCCAAGAGCCAGTTGATCGGGCCGTTGAACGGTGGCTGGAACCTGGCCAAGTACCTGCTGCAGCACGAACGCAAGGCGATGTCGAAATTCGGCGAATTCAGCCTGCCGTCGCACTTCGACCTGCTGGCCCTGATGCGCGAGTACGTGCCGGCGCCACAGAGTCAGAGCGAGCACGCTTTGCAGGCGCGGGCCACGGCCTGTGCGATGAACGAGCAGGCCTACAACCTGACTGTACAGCGCATGGGTGAAGAGGCGCGGGCCGGCGATGACATCGGCGGCCTGATGTCGATCATGAAGCTTACGCACACCGAACAGGAGCGCGACAAGTTCGAAGTGCTGCTCGATGCCATGGCCGGGCATGCCTTCGGTTGGGAAAGTGCGACGTTCAGCGAGCAGCAACTGGCGGTGACCCGCTCCTGGTTGAACAGCTATGCGCTGACCATTTCCGGTGGGTCTTCGGAGGTCCAGTTGAACGTCATCGCCAAGCGTGTGCTGGGCTTGCCCGACGCAAAAAAAGGAGTCACCCCATGAGCCTGCGTTATAACGATGACCAGCGCCTGCTGGCCGACAGCGCCCGGGACTTTCTCGCCGCCCGCAGCCCAGTGAGTGCCCAGCGTCGACTGCGCGATGAGGCAGTAGCCCTGGGTTTCGACCCGCAACTGTGGCGTGACGCGGTGGGGCTGGGCTGGAGCGCGATCGCCTTTCCCGAAACGTTCGGTGGCCTGGATTTTGGTTGCAAGGGCCTCGGGCCGATCTTCGAATCCATGGGCCGCAACCTGTCGGCCACGCCGCTGTTGTCCAGCGTGGTACTGGGTGGTTCGCTGGTGCAAGTTGCAGGCAATTCGGCGCAGCAGGCGCAGTGGTTACCGGCGCTGATCGGTGGCGAACAGCGCCTGGCCCTGGCCGTGGACGAACAGTCGCGCCACGACCCGCGTCGTATTGCCCTCGAGGCCAAGGCCGAAGGGCAGGGCTATCGCCTGCACGGAGAAAAGTTCTGGGTGGTCGATGGCCTCGGTGCCGACGCCTATGTGGTGGCGGCGCGCACGTCCGGGCAGTCGGGTGAGACCCAGGGCATCAGCCTGTTCCTGGTGCCGGCCGATGCGAAGGGTTTGACCGTCAGCGCCCTGGCGCTGATCGATTCGCGCAACAGCGCACGCCTGCAACTGGACGGCGTGCAACTGGGCAGCGATGCGCTATTGGGGACCTTGGGCGAAGGCTGGGCCGCGCTGGAAACCGCGCTGGACCGTGGTCGCACCTGCCTGGCTGCAGAGCTGTTGGGTATGGCCGAGCAACTGTTCGAAACCACCCTGGAGTACCTCAAGACCCGCGTGCAATTCGACACGCCGATTGGCACCTTCCAGGTCCTGCAACACCGCGCCGCGCAACTTTATGTCGACCTGGCGCTGAGCCGCAGCGCCCTGATGGCCGCGCTGGCGACCCTGGACGACGCCAGCCTCGACGCCGGGGCACGCGCCCGACTGGTCAGCCTGGCGAAATGGAAGGCCGGCGACACGGCGATCAAGGTCGCCAACGAAGCGGTGCAGATGCACGGCGGCATTGGCGTCACCGACGAACTGGATGTCGGCCTGTATCTCAAGCGCGTGCGCGTGGCGCAGAGCAGCCTGGGCGATCGGGATTTCCATTGCGAACGCTACGCCTCTAACGCGTAACCCCCCCCTGTGGGAGCGGGCTTGCTCGCGATGGCGGAGTGTCAGGCAAAGAGGATGTTGAATGCACCGGCCTCTTCGCGAGCAAGCCCGCTCCCACAAGAATTGCTGGTGTACCCAGCATGTGAGCACGACGCACCACCCTGTGGGAGCGGGCTTGCCCGCGAAGGCGGAGTGTCAAGCAACGAGGATGTTGAATGTGCCGCTCCCACATGGAATCGCAGGGGTACCCGGCACTTGAGTACGACGCAACACCCCTGTGGGAGCGGGCTTGCCCGCGAAGGCGGAGTGTCAGGCCATGAAGATATTGAATGTGCTGGTCGCCCCCACAGGTCTTTCGCCCGTTCTGGAGAAAACAAACATGAGCATTGAACGCTGGCAAACCGCATGGCGCGAACTGATCGCCCCCGGTGCGCCGTTCGAAGTGGTGACGCCCGATGACGGCGCTCCACGTTACTTTCGTCACGCCGCGCACGACTTGCTGCAGGTGTTCGACGCCGGTCGGGTTCACGGTGACCGGGAGTTCCTGGTCTGGCAATCGCAGCGCCTGACCTTCAACCAGTTCTTCGATCAGGTCGACCGCCTGGCCGGGCAGATGGTCGCCCGTTTTGCCCTGCAACCGGGCGAGCGGGTGGCGATTGCCATGCGCAACCAGCCGGCTTGGCTGGTGGCCTTCGCCGCGATCGTGCGCTGTGGCGCGGTGTGTGTGCCGCTCAACAGTTGGGGTCTGCGCGACGAGTTGCAATACGCGTTGCAGGACAGCGGTTCGCGCCTGCTGCTATGCGACCAAGCGCGCCTCGATACCCTGCGCGAAGACCTGGCCCGCGAGCAGCGCGCCACGATCGTCGTCGGGGCCGGGGAAGCAAGCTTGCCCGAAAATTGCCTGCGTTTCGAGGACTTGATCAGCGCCCCGGCACAACCTGTGCCCACGCTGGAAATCGATCCTGAGGCGCCGGCACTGATCCTCTACACCTCGGGCACCACCAGCCGCGCCAAGGGCGCCGTGTCCAGTCACCGGGCCATTTGCCAGGCGCTGTTTGCCCTGGATTTCCAGGGCGCGTTTTGCGCCATGAGCTCGCCCGAGCGTATCGGCGTGGTGATCAACAGCGGCTATCCACCCACCACGCTGGCGGCTGTGCCGCTGTTCCATGTCAGCGGCTTGCATGCGCAATTCCTGTCGGCACTGCGCGGCGGTCGGCGCTTGATGCTGATGTACAAGTGGGATGTCGAACGTGCCATCGACCTCATTCGCGATGAGCGCTGTACCCAGTTCAACGGGGCGCCGGTGATGATGCAGCAACTGCTTGCGTCGCCACGCTTTGGCAGCGAGCACACCGCCAGCCTGTTCGGTCTTGGTCTGGGCGGTGCAGCGTCGTCCGCCGGGGTGCTGGACAACATGCTCAAGCTCAAGCCCGACGTCATCGGCGGTGCCGGCTACGGCCTGACCGAAAGCAATGGCATCGGCGCGGCTATCGGCGGCGACCCGTTCGTGTACAAGCCGCAGACGGCAGGTTGGGCGCTGCCGATCGTCGATATTCGTATCGGTGACAGCCCTGACCAGCCACAGGTGGCGGGTACTCGCGGGGTGATCTGGTTGCGTTCCCCAACCTTGATGAGCGCCTACTGGAACCTGCCCGAAGCCACTGCGCAAAGCCTGCGCGACGGTTGGCTGGACACTGGCGATATCGGTTACCTCGACCAAGAGCAATTCCTCCACATCACCGGCCGGGTCAAGGAGTTGATCAACCGCGGTGGCGAGAAGATTTCCGCCGCGGAAATCGAAACCTGCGTCCTCGATATGCCCGGAGTCCTGGAGGCGGCGGCGTTCGCCATTGCCGACCCGCTGCTGGGCGAGACGGTAGGGCTGGCCGTGCATGGCCAGGCCTCGACACTGCCCCAGGAGGCGCAAATCTGCGCATTCATTGCCGAGCGCCTGGCCGCCTACAAAGTGCCGGCGCAGGTCTTTCGGGTTCGCGAACCCTTGCCTCGCAATGCCACCGGCAAGGTGCTCAAGGCACAGCTGCAAGAAAAGTTGGGCGCTTAGCGGCGCCTTAGTCTTTCCGGACGATGTTCGGGCCGGCAGAACACGAACAATGGGTCCATTCCATAAAGCCTTATCAGCGTAGGAGGCATCACATGAAAATAACAAGAACAGGTCTCATGCTCGCGGTCGCAGTCACAGCCAATAGCGGGCTGATGGGTTATGCGCACGCCGCGGTGTCACCCCAGGAAGCAGCCAAACTGGGCAAGGAGCTGACCTGTGTCGGCGCCGAGCAGGCCGGCAATGCCGAGGGCACCATTCCGCCGTACACCGGCAAATACCTGGGTGAAGTGCCAGGCTGGAATCATGTGAAATTCTCCGGCGACCAGCCGGTGGATCCCTATGCCGCGGAGAAGCCGATCCTGGTGATCACCGCGCAGAACATGAGCCAGTACGAGTCGCACCTGACCGAAGGGCAGAAAGCCCTGCTGAAGAAATACCCCACCACCTACAAGATGAACATCTACCCCGGCCATCGGGATTTTCGCTACCCCGATTATGTCTGTCGCCGGGTGATGGACAATGCGCTGCACGCCCAACTGGTCAACGACGGTGCCGGTTTCACCGGGATCGGCCAGGTGCCGTTCCCGATCCCCAGGAACGGCATGGAATTGCTGTGGAACCACCAGTTGCCGGCACGTGCCTACACCGAGGAAAAAACCTCCGACCTGGCGTCGGTCCTGCCCAACGGCAGCATTGGCTGGGGGCGAGCTTACGCACGTAACCTGGCACTGGGTAACTCACCGGGCGCCGACTCCAGGACCGAAGACAAGATTGCGGCCATGAGCAACAACATGACCCTCAAGCCGGCCCGCGACAACGGCACCATCAGCATTTCCCATGAACCCTACAACTTCGGCACCGATGCCCGCCAGGCCTGGACCTACAGCCCATCGACCCGGCGCGTACGGCAACTGCCGGGCTACGGTTTCGATCAGCCGATGATCGGCACCAACGGCACCATGACCATCGACGAAGACCGCTTGTTCAACGGCTCTCCAGAGCGTTTCACCTGGAAGCTGATCGGCAAGCGCGAGATCTACACCCCGGCCAACGCCTTCAAGCCCAACGCCGGCACCGTCAAGCACGCCGACATGCTGACCCCCAACCATCCCAACCCCGATCTCATGCGTTATGAATTGCGCCGGGTGTGGGTGCTGGAGGCCGACTTGAAGGAAGGTTATCGCCATGTCTATGGCAAGCGTGTGCTGTTCATCGACGAAGACACCTGGAACGCGGTCCTGGCCGACAACTACGACGCCCGTGGGCAACTGTGGAAGCACGCCATGATCAACTACTACTACCACCCCGACATGAGCGGCTGGCAGGCCGGTTCGCAGTTCTTCATGGACCTGAACTCCGGCCAGTACACCGGCTATGGCATGACCAACGAAGCGAAAAAGGGGCCGATCCTCAACGAAGGCAAGTTCACCCCGGACCAATACACCGCGGATGCGGCGCGGGCGATCGGGCGTTAAGCTTCGGGTCGTTGCAATGACAAAAGCCCCATCGGTATTCGGTGGGGCTTTTTTTTGGTTCTTCACGGAATCCCGGGAGCAATAGGTAACGCGTTACCTGTAGGAGCGAGCTTGCTCGCGATTGAGGTCAACGGTGACGCGGGCAGCCTGACACCCCGCGGTGCTCTCAGGCTCTTCGCGAGCAAGCTCGCTCCTACAGGGTAATGCGATCATCTCCAGCAGCCGTTTGTAGCTGATACGCAGGCTTGTCGCCTTCAAGGGCTTAGCAGGGCAGGTAGTGGCCGCCGTTGACGTCCAGTTGCGCGCCGGTAATGACCTTGGCGAAGTCGCTGGCCAGGTACAGGGCGGCCATGGCGCAGTCGCTGTCTTGCGGAATCTTGCGCAGTGGAATCTGTTGCGCGACCTGGTCCACCAGCGACTCTATCGGGACGCCCAGGCGCTTGGCTTCGCTCTCGAAGTAACCGATGACGGGCGCGCCCCACATCCAGCCCATGAAGGTGGAGTTGACGCGGATGCCGAACGGGCCGAGATCCTGGGCCAGGTATTGCACGGCGGTTTTCAGCGCGCCTTTGGAGACGGCATAACCGGACTCCAGCTGGTTGGGGGTGCGGGTGGCCATGGTGTTGATCATGACGATGCTGCCTGACTTCTGTTTCTTCATCTGCGGCAGCACCGCCTGGGTCATGTGCATGGTGCCGAACAGGTTGACGTCCATCGCATTGCGCCAGTCGGCCATTGACGACTCGGAGGAACTGCCCCAGGCGCCGTGGGCGTAGGCGGAATTGATCAGTACGTCGATCCGGCCGAAGTGCTCGATCGTCAGGTCCGCGAGCGTCTGGCACTGATCGACCCGGGAAATGTCGGTGGGGACTTTCAGGATAGGGGTGCTGTAGCCCGCGTCGCGGACCGCTTGCTCGGCCTGATCCAGCTTGGCCGGGGTACGTGCAGCCAACACCACGGCCTTGGCCTGATACTCCGCGGCGCGCACGGCCAGCTTGATGCCAAGGCCTGGACCGATACCGGAAATGATGACGACTTTATCTTTGAGCAACATGGTGATTACCTTCTTATTGTTCTGGTAAGGAGTGGGTCGTTCAGGTGCGACTGGCGTGCAGTGCTTCAGCACGTCGTTTCAGGTCCAGGGCCATCTGGTCGAAGCCGGTTTTTACCCAGGCACCGTGCTCGCGCATGATCGTGTCCTGGTTCAGGCCCAGGAAAATATCGGTGGTGAAATAGCTGCAGCGGTTGGCATCGATGGCCTTGATGTACTGGTCGCGGCGGGCGGCGTCCATGTTTTCCGGGACGGGGCGCTGCTCCCAGGACAACAGTTGCTCGGGGTCGCAGGCCACGAGGTATTCGAACACCGGAACGGTTTCGCCGGTCTCGGGGGAAAGCACCTGCATATGCACCTCGTCGCCGATCTGCAGGCCGCAGCGTATGTGCGGACAGAAGCTGTTCCACTGGTGGTAGTTGTCCAGATCGATGAGCACTTCCCAGACCACCCGGGCGGGGGCATTAATTTCCACCGTGTGGGAGGTCACTATGTTTTCTGCTCTGGCCATGAAGGTCTCCTGTCGTGCATTCAGTTGATGGGTCTGGAGGTGATCTGCAGCTGTTCGCTCAAGGGCTGGAGAGTCTCGAGCAGGGTTTCGTAGCCCGTCTCGGCGATCATCCAGCGCTCGCCGTGCTTGATGTAGCGATCCTGGTAGATCGCGCTGCCGTGCATGTGGGTGTTGTCCTCGAGGTTGATGAACACGTAGCTCAGGTACCAGAGGGCTGTGGCCTGATCGCCAGCGACTTCGATTTCCGGGGTGTGACCGTTGTGGGTGGCCAGGCGGGTCTTGGTGAATGAGGTGCGGTAGAAGTCCAGCGCATCGCCCAGACCGTTGACGTGGAACTCGTAGGCAGGGCTCTTGAACGACAGGGCGACGTCCTCGGTGAGCATGCCCTGGAGCATCTCGATATTGCCGGTGTCGATGGCGCGAAAATAACGCGCCTTGAGCTGTTTGATCAGCTCGATAGCTTGCAGGTCCAACATGTGAAACCTCCTTGGGGCCATTCAGGCACTGAGCTGGTACTCGCTGGTGAGGATGCAGTCGATCTTCTCGAAGTCGATGAATGTGCTGGTCGATTCGTACATGGTCTGCTGGCGCTGCACGCATTTTTCCGGGTCGCCCAGGGCGGCGAAAAAACCTTGCGGATTGCCGAGGGCCTCGGGCGGGAAGTTTTCTTCGACGATGGCGTGCAGCACCGGCGCACCGAAGGAAAGCGCCCGTACCACGGTGTTCTGTCGGTAGCCGAAGATCGATTGCAGTGGATAGGCATTAGGGCCGTGCCCGTTGCGCCAGGTATCGTACCAATGCTCGTAGCTCATCCGATCTGGCTTGTGCAGCAGCGCCACCTGGTTCATGCCGGGTGTGCGCTCGCCGAGCGGCACCCGGTACCGAGCGGCACGGGTCTGGCGTTCCTCGGGGTAGGGCTCGGATTCCACCACCAGATACGCCTCCAGGCGGCTGCTCAACGGCGCCACGATGGTCTTGATCGCGGGCCATTGCGAGGCACTGTCCAGCCACAACGACAGCATCCCGTCCAGGGGCGCTGCGCTGTTGGTGATGCGTTGCGCGGATGCACTGGCAACCGCCTCATCGACCAGCATGACGCGGATTTTTTCTCCACCGGCTGCGGCTAATGCGTCGCGCAGCCCGAGCAAAACCGCACGCCATTGCCCGGCGTCGAGTCGCGCCGGCTTCCACAAGGTCAACATGATTTTTTCCATGATTTCTCCAGCCCTTGTTCAGGATTGACGCTCAGTGATTGACGCCCAGGTGACGGGCGCGATATTCGCTGTAGTCCTGGGTCATCTGCGCCTCGTTCAGGCCAAAGCGTTCCAGGCTGTAGTCGTGGCTGGCACGTTTTTCCCGGCTGTTTTGCGCCAGCCAGCCCTGCGCGTCGGTGCGGGCTTTATCGGTGAACGGCAGGTTGGCGAAGGCGTAGACCTTTTCCAGTACCAGCAGCGGCTGCTTCACGGTGTCGGCGAAGTGGATGTCGAGAAAGCGCTCGGGCGCATGCTGCTCGCGCACCTGCATGGTGTGGCGGATACCGCGCGCCATGCGGTGGTTCCACTGCTCACCGGCGGCTTTCGGGTCCGGGTTGTCGCTGTACATCTGCCACAGGGTGTGGGCCATGCTGGCCATCGACGGGATGGTCTGGGCCGGTTCACGGTGGGTCAGGATCACCTGCGCCCCGGGGAAGACATCCAGTAGCAGATCCAGGGTGTGCAGGTGTTGTGGCGCCTTGAGCAGCCAGCGTTGAGCCGCCGTCTCACCCCGTTGCTGTTTCTGCCACTGCAGGAACTGCAGCATCTTCTTCAGTTGCGTGTAGACCGGCCGCTGGTCCTGCTGATCCAGCCAGCGGGTGTAGCTGGGTACATTCACGTAGGCGTCCATGGCGCACATGAAGGAATGCTCCATGAGCATGAACTCTTCATCGCAGAGCAGGGCATCGAGCGGGTGGATCGCGAGGATCTGCGGGATCACCTCGGCCATCAGATCGACCTCTGCCTTGGCCTGGGCGATGCGCTTGGCCGGTGCGGCCAGGGTTTCGCCAGCCAGCGGTGCCGGAAAACGGGTTTCCCACCAGGCGGCGCAGTAGAAGCGTGGGTCGACCGCCAGCGTGCGCTGCAACATGGTGGTGCCGGTGCGCGGCAGGCCGACGATGACCAGCGGGTCGTCGATTTCTATCCGGGTTATTTCCGGATAACGGCTCAGGTAGTCTTCCATCACCAGGCGGTTGACCAGTTGCCCGACCAACCGTTCTTCCAGCAGATGCAAGCCGGTTTGCGACAGCCCGGCCTCGCTGGCCAGGGCATCGAGCAGCGCCTGCAGGGACGCCCGGTAGTTATCATCGCCAAAATGGCTCAGGCCGTCGGTGCGAGCGATTGCGCTGGCCAACAGCTTGTCGACGGTCAAATCTTCAATTCGGCTGGGCGCGTTCATACGACCTCCGCGACGGCAGCGACGTTTACCACGCGAGTGGTGGGGTGGCATTGCTCCCGGGCGCCGACCCAACGCAGGCAGAACGTGCCCTGGCGGACGCCGGCGGTTTGCAGCCAGTTGCTCACTCCGGGGTCCCGCTCACTGAGCACCAGCGTCACCCCGCCGTTGTCGTCGTACCGGGCCTGGTGCTTGTTGAAGCAGATGCGGTGGTAGCGGTAGTCCAGCGACTCCATCCAGTAATTGTTGATCTGCAGGTTCCAGAAGTCGCAGTCCGGCACCTTATCGATGTGGATGACCAACGCCTCGTCCTCGGCCAGCGCCCAGTGCGAGTGGTAATAGAAAATATTTGGATCGCCGCCCACCGATTGGCAGAGCGCCTGGTTGGCCGGGGGCAACTGATTGCTGTGCGGCAGGTAGCTTTGGCTCCAGTCGGCGAACAGCCGGGCGGTGTTCTCGACGAAGCTCGATACCCGCGCCAGGCCTTGTTGGAACGTCGCCGGGTCAAGGGCCTGTGGCTTGGCATCGGCGCCGATGCGTTCAATGCTCAACTTGGCCGGCACTTCGCTGCGACGGTCCAGAAACGTCTGGCGGACGATCAAGGCGTTGGTGGCGCCTTCCATTTTCAACCAGTTGCCCGCTTGCGGTTCGCGGCTGAGGATGATTTCGAAGTTGCCCTGGTCATCGAGTTGTAACTGGCTGGCATCGATGAAGCCGGTCTGGATCAGGGTGCCGTCGGTTTCATAACCGCCTTTCTGGGTGCCAAAGCTCAGGTAGGCGACACTGCCGCGCTGGCCTGTGATGCGATAGTCCAGCGAGCCGTCCAGGCGCGAGTACTCGTAGAGATTGTCCGGGTTGTCGGCACCGATCTTCGCGGTCTCGTGGGAGGTCTTGAAGAAACTGGGAAACGCCGGGTCGGCAAACTCGATGTGCATCTCCAGGCCGATGCGCAGCAGGCGTGTGAGGTAGCGGAAGCCTTCGGCGCGGGTGGCCGCATCGGCAGGTGCTTCGGGACGCAGGATCTGCTCGCCGCAGCGCTTGAGGTGATCGCAGAACGTGGCCCAGGTCTGGCCACTCGACAGCTGTTGTTCGTCAATAGAGCTGATTGTCATTGTTGGACTCTCTTGATGGGGTGAGCCCAGCTCGAGCGCCTGTGCAGAGGCGTGAACCGGGCGTCGGGGCTAGCGTTCCTGACCGATGAAACCGCGCTCGGTCAGCACCTCGATGATCCGGTCCACTGCACCCTCCGGCGTCAGCTTGCTGGTCTGGATATGGATGTCCGGCTTGCTCGGCACCTCGTAAGGTGAGTCGATGCCGGTGAAGTTTTTCAGCTCGCCGCGGCGGACTTTCTTGTACAGGCCCTTGGGGTCGCGTTCCTCGGCCACCGCCAGCGGCGTGTCGACGAAGATCTCGATGAACTCGCCATCCTGCAGTAGCCCACGCGCCATCTCGCGCTCGGAGCGGAACGGCGAGATGAAGGCGGTCAACACGATCATCCCGGCATCCACGAATAACTTGGACACCTCGGCCACCCGGCGGATGTTCTCCACCCGGTCGGCATCGGTGAAGCCCAGGTCGCGGTTCAAGCCGTGACGCACGTTGTCGCCATCGAGCAGGTAGGTATGGCGGCCGCGGGCGTACAGGCGGGTTTCCAGCAGGTTGGCGATGGCCGACTTGCCGGCGCCCGACAAACCGGTGAACCACAGCAGCACCGGCTGCTGGCCCATCTGTTCGGCGCGTGCCTTCTTGTTCACATCCACGTGCTGCATGTGGATGTTCTGCGAACGGCGCAGGGAGAACTCGATCAGGCCGGCGCCGACGGTGGCGTTGCTCAGGCGGTCGATGAGAATGAAGCTGCCGGTTTCGCGGTTGTCCTTGTAGGGATCGAAAGCGATCGGCTGGCTGGTGAAGAGGTTGCACACGCCAATCTCGTTCAGCGCCAGTTCCTTGGCTGCCAGGTGCTCCATGGTGTTGACGTTGATCTTGTACTTGGGCACTGCCAGGGTGACCGGCAACGTCTTGCCGCCGATCTTCATCAGGTAGGGGCGGCCGGCGAGCATGGCCTGCTCGTGCATCCAGATCAGGCTGACCTGGAACTGGTCGGCGACGCTGGCCGGATCTTCTGCGGTGGACAGGACATCGCCACGGCTGCAATCGACTTCGTCGGTCAGGGTGAGGGTAATGGACTGGCCGGCCACGGCTTGTTGCAGGTCGCCATCGAGGGTCACGATGCGCGAAATCCGGCTCTCTTGCCCGGCCGGCAACACACGCACACGGTCGCCGGGACGAATCATGCCGCTGGCGATGGTGCCGGTGAAACCACGGAAATCCAGGTTGGGGCGGTTGACCCACTGCACCGGCATGCGGAACGCCAGTTTCTGCTGGTGCGCCTCGTCGATCTCGACGGTTTCCAGGTAGCCCATCAGCGTGGTGCCGCGATACCAGGGCATGTGCTCGCTCTGCTCGGTGATGTTCTCACCGCGCAGCGCGGACATCGGGATCGCGGTGACATCCTGAAGATTGATCTGCTTGGCGAACGCGCGGTAGTCATCGACGATGGCGTTGAAGACTTTTTCCGAGTAGTCCATCAAGTCCATCTTGTTGACGGCCAGCACCACCTTGCGAATGCCGATCAACGAAGCCAGGTAGCTGTGACGCCTGGACTGGGTCAGCACGCCGCGGCGGGCGTCGATCATCACCACGGCCACGTCGGCGGTGGAGGCACCGGTCACCATATTGCGGGTGTACTGCTCGTGGCCCGGGGTGTCGGCCACGATGAACTTGCGCAGTTCCGTGGAGAAAAAACGGTAGGCCACGTCGATGGTGATGCCTTGTTCGCGCTCGGCGGCCAGGCCGTCCACCAACAGCGCGAAGTCCAGTTCGCCACCCTGGGTGCCGTCTTTTTTCGAGTCGGCTTCCAGCGCTTCCATCTGGTCTTCGAAGAGCATTTTCGAATCGTAGAGCAGGCGTCCGATCAGCGTGCTCTTGCCATCGTCCACGCTGCCACAGGTGATGAAGCGCAGCAGGCTCTTGTGCTCGTGGGACTTGAGGTATTGCCCGATATCCTCGGCAATCAGGTCGGATACGTGTGCCATTAGAAATACCCCTCTTGTTTTTTCTTCTCCATCGATGCGGACGCGTCGTGGTCGATCATTCGCCCCTGGCGCTCGGACGTGCGGGTCAGGAGCATTTCCTGAATGATCTTGGGCAGGGTGTCGGCATCGGACTCCACGGCACCGGTGAGCGGGTAGCAACCCAGCGTGCGAAAGCGCACGTTGCGCATCATCGGCACTTCACCCGGGTTCAGCGGCATGCGTGCGTCATCGACCATGATCAGCATCCCGTCACGCTCGACCACCGGGCGCGGCGCGGCGAAATACAGCGGTACGATCGGGATGTTTTCCAGGTAGATGTATTGCCAGATGTCCAGCTCGGTCCAGTTGGACAAAGGGAACACGCGGATCGACTCGCCCTTGTGTTTGCGCGTGTTGTACAGGTGCCAGAGCTCCGGGCGCTGGTTCTTCGGGTCCCAGCGGTGCTGGTCGGAGCGGAAGGAGAAAATCCGCTCCTTGGCCCGGGATTTTTCCTCGTCGCGACGTGCGCCGCCGAAGGCCGCGTCGAAACCGTAGTGATCGAGCGCTTGTTTCAGCCCCTCGGTCTTCATGATGTCGGTGTGGATCTGCGACCCGTGCTTGAACGGGCTGATGCCCATTTCAATGCCTTCGGGGTTGGTGTGGGTCAGCAGGTCGACGTTGAGCTTGGCCACCATCTGATCGCGGAAGCGATACATCTCCTGGAACTTCCAGGTGGTGTCGACATGCAGCAGAGGGAAGGGCGGCTTGGCCGGGTAGAAGGCCTTCATGGCCAGGTGCAGCATGACCGCACTGTCCTTGCCGATGGAGTAGAGCATGACCGGGTTGTCGGATTCGGCGACAACCTCGCGCATTGCCTGGATGCTTTCCGCTTCCAGTCGTTGCAGATGGGTAAGCGTCATGGATTTGCCTCTCGCTTTTTGTTGTTGTCGTTTATCAACGTACAACCGCTGCGATTCGGACTTATGCGCGACTTGATGTTTTAACATCAGGCGCAGCATCTGCAGCATGGGGTTACGGGGCGGGGTGCTGGCAACCGCGGCAGGTGTGTCGTCAGGGTTGACGTGGGCGGCTTGCTGACCGATCTGGGTCGCCAGTTCGCGGGCACCGCTGAGCATTGCGCTGGCTTCGGGCAGATGAAACAGCTGCAGCCGCTCAGCGCGTTCGCCGGCCCAGGTGATGAAGGTCGCGGCGCGTTGCCAGTGCATGCCCGAGAGCAGGGCAAACACTTTGCGGTCTGCCGAGCGATGCAGGCGGTCGAAGAACGCTTGCAGGTGGGGCGCGCGCAAGCCGTCTTCATAAGGCAGCCAGAGCACCTTGCCGCGATTGCTCACCGCGCGCAGCACCCCGTGACTGAGCTTGCCCTGATCGTTGCGGGCACCGTAGTCATCGATCCAGTGGATCTCGCCATTCTGCGTACGAGCCTGTTCGAGGATGTCCCGGTAGGTGCTGCGGTACCAGCGCTGTACCGCCAGCGAAGCATTGGCGACACGCTTGGCCGGGCGCTCGGCATTGAGCTGCCAGCGTTGCAGATAATGGGCGGCGGTGCGTTCGGGCAAGTCGATGTCGTGCAGGCGCTTGACCAGTGCCTGCATCGCTTCCAGGTGCCAGAGCAGGAACGGTAACTGGTGCCGTTCCGGCGGCGTGCTCACCAACAGCTGGTAGATGTTCTGTTCCTGCTCGGCAGACAGGCTGCGGCCTTCACCTTGCTTGCGCCCGCGCTCGCGCACGGGTACCGCCTTCCATCCACCGGCTTGCCACGCCTTGTAGGCAGCGATGATGGTCGGCGAGGAGAGTCCGGTGTCCTGGCTGATCGCTTTGAGCGTGCTACCGGCGATGCGCAATTGCACGGCACGCAGGCGAAGCTTGTTGATCTGTGGAACGGACAGCTGATTGCCGTGGGACACGGGAGCTCCTGTTAAACATCCATTTGCGCAGTGGCGTTGGAGTGGATGTCTGTACTGTTCCCGGATCCGGAAAATCGCGCATAGGCCGAATGGACCATGGGAAGAACAAAAAACAGGAGAATTGCCATGAACGAGTCAATGACTGTTCTGCTTGAAGACGTCATCGGGATTGCCCGCCAGGCGGGCGAACTGGTGTTGGAGGTGTACCGTTCGGATTTCGAGGTGCGCGGCAAGGACGATGCGTCGCCAGTGACCGAGGCTGATGAGCGTGCCGAGGCTTTGATTCTGCAGGCCTTGGCGGCGCTCACGCCGCAGATTCCGGTGATTTCGGAAGAGGCTGCCGCCGCAGGCAAGGTGCCCGAGGTCGGCAGGCGTTTCTGGCTGGTGGACCCGCTGGACGGCACCCGGGAGTTCATCAAGCGCAACGGTGAGTTCACCGTCAATATCGCCCTGATCGACAACGGTGAGCCGGTGCTTGGGGTGGTTCTCGCACCTGCGCTTGCGCGACTGTTCGCCGGTGCCCGTGGTTGTGGAGCCTTCATCGAACAGGCCGGGCAGCGCCAGCCAATCAACTGCCGTGCAGTGACGCAAGAGGGCCTGGACGTGGTCGCCAGCCGCTCCCATGGCGATGCCCAGGCGCTGGATAAATTCCTCGACGGGCGCCAGGTGCGATCACTGAAAAGCGCAGGCTCGTCGCTTAAAATTTGCCTGGTCGCTTGCGGTGAGGCCGACCTTTATCCACGCCTGGGGCGCACCATGGAATGGGATATCGCCGCGGGGCATGCGGTGCTGGTGGCTGCCGGTGGACAGATCCGCACCCTTGGCGGCGATGCGTTGAGTTATGGCAAGCCCGGCCTGGACAACCCGCATTTCTATGCTCACGGGTTATAGCCGCAATTTGCTTGTGCATGGGCCTGTTTCCGGGGATGGAAGCAGGCCCTTTGTGTTGGCGATTGCGCGATCTACATCGACAGATGCGCGCTCAAGTCCCCCATCATGTCCAGATGCGAATAATCACGAAAGCTGAAGCGCCAGACGCCGTCCATGCGTTCAAACTCATCAAAGTAGCGCCCGCTGGCGATGGGTTGCAGGGGAAGGGTGTCGGTGGCTTGCAGCACGGTGTAGCAGGAGCGCACCTTCGCGGTGCCTGCGACTTCGTCGAGGTCGATGATCGGGTTGCTGATGATGTGTCGGGTGCGGGGTGTGCCGCAGGGGTAGCGCTTGATTCGTTGTTGCCAGACGCCCAGCAAAGCGCTGTGATCGAGGAAGGCGTCCTGGCTTTGCAGCTTGATCCGGGCATGACGAAACAGCTCGGCCGCCTCGACCAGTTGGCCGCTGTCCAGGTATTCAGCGTAACGGTAGAGCAGGTTGCTGATCTGTATGGCGCTGGTGCTCATGGTGATCCTCTTTTTTGTAGGAGCCGGCTTGCCAGCGAAGGCGGCCTGGCAGCCAACCAATCTCTCGCGGCTATACCCAATCCATTGTGGGAGCTGGCCTGCCGGCGATGGCGGCCTGACAGCCAACCCATCTCCCACGGCCTCACTCGATCCACTGTAGGAGCTGGCTTGCCAGCGATGGTCGTCAACGATGACGCGGGGAACCTGACACCCCACGGTGCTCTCAGGTTTTTCGCGAGCAAGCTCGCTCCTACAGAAACCCACTGTGCTGAACAGGAACGAAGACCGTGTAGGAGCAAGCTTGCTCGCGATGGAGGTCAACGATGACGCGGGGAGCCTGGCACCCCGCGGTGCTCTCAGGTTTTTCGCGAGCAGGCTCGCTCCTACAGAAATGGCGTCATCCAAGTTTCCCGCCAATACGTGAGGAACCATTAAAAAGCCGCTGCAACCGGGCAAGGGTTGCAGCGGCGTGGTGATGCGCGAAGGCGGTCAGGCAGTCACGGGCCGGATCACCGCGAGGGACGCAGCGGGGCTCTTCATCTGTTGACGATAACGCGGCAACGCCAGGGCCAGGAATACGCTGGCCAGCGCCAGCATCGACACCGATGAGGCCAGGGCGTAGCGCAACGATTCACTGCCCAGGGTGGGCACGAAGAAATCGCTGAGCATGCCAACGAAAAGCGGCCCGATACCCACGCCCAGGAGGGTCATGGACATGACGAAAATCGCCGTGGCCTGGGCCAGGCGTGTCGCCGGGAAAAGATGGGTAATGGCGCTCAGGCAGGGTGTTGCCCACCACACGCCAAAGAAGGCGAACGCGCTGTAGAACAGGAACGCCTGCGGCACGGCGATGCTGCCGATATGGAACGCCGTGCCTTGCGGCCAGAGGAAGTACGCCAGGGCGAACGGGATGCTGATCAACGTGCCCAGCAGCGGCACGCCGATTTGCCAGCCGACATCGCGCCGTGCCATGCGGTCGGTGAGCATGCCGCAGACCAGCGTACCGATGGCCGCTCCACCGCCGCCTACCACGCCGACCAGGAATCCGGCCTGTTGCATGTTCAGACCGTGGGAACGGATCAGGAAGCTCGGGCTCCAGGTACCGATGGCGTAGCCGGCAATCGCCGCCGCGCCGCCGGTGAGCACCAGCCACAGGAACGAGGGCATGCGAAACAGCTCAGTGAGGGTCTTGAGCCAGCCGTCATGTGGCAATGTGGCGCTGCTCAGCGGTACGACTCGCTTGGGCGTACGCACAGTCAACAGCAGTAGCAGGCCGAGGAAAATGCCGGGAGCGCCGATCAACAGGAAGGCGTAGCGCCAGCCATGGTGTTGGGCGATCCAGCCGCCCAGCCCCAGGCCGACAACCGCCCCCAGGCTGGAACCGAGCATCAGGAATGCCAGGGCTGTGGAGCGGCGATTGGCCGGATACAAATCCGAGACCATCGCCACCGATGGCGCCGTGCCGCCGGCCTCACCCACAGCCACGCCGATCCGCGCCAGCACCAGGGTCAGAAAGTTGCCGGCCATGCCGCAAAGCATGGTCATCAGGCTCCAGGCGATGCAACTGAAGGCGATCACCGGCTTGCGCCCGATGCGGTCCGACAGGCGTCCCAGCGGGAAGCCGAACACGGTGTAGAACACCGCGAAAGTCACCCCCGACAGCAAGCCGATGCCGGTATCGGAAATGCCGAACTCGAGTTTGACCGGCTCGATCAGGATCGCCATCAACTGACGGTCGATGTAGTTGAACACATAGATGCTGGCGAGCACGAACAGCGCGTAGTGCGTTCGCCATGTGACGGGGGTGGACTGGTTCACTGCGGGTGCTCCCGGTTTTGTTCTAGTTGGCGCGATGCTCTACGTGCACCGGGTTTTTTTCATCGTCCATTCAGACCATTTTCGGCTTTGCAGGCAAGCCGCCGCGCACGTTGGCAAACCTAGTCTTGTCGGACGATGTTTCGCTCGCGCCCAACGTCAATCATTCAGCCCGTATCCGCTGCCTTGCCAGCGTTTGCCCACGTTGTGGCAAGCCCTGGGACAGCCTGAAAACAATAAGAAGCTGAGGAATTGAAATGAGCGTCTTGTTCGAGCCGATCGCCCTGGGCGAACTGCAATTGGCCAACCGCATCGTCATGGCCCCCATGACCCGCAGCCGTGCCCTTGCCGATGCGATACCCGGCGGCGATATGGTCGAATACTACCGCCAGCGGGCCGGTGCCGGCTTGATCGTGGCTGAAGGCACTGCGCCGTCCGCCAGCGGCCTGGGCTATTGTCGCACCCCGGCCATCTACAGCGACGAGCAGATCGTCGGCTGGCGACGGGTCACCGAGGCGGTGCATGCCGAGGGTGGGCGCATCGTTTTGCAGCTGATGCACGTCGGCCGCGCCGCCAGCCGCCACAACAAGCCGGCCGGGGCGGCCACGGTAGCACCTTCGGCATTGCGTGCACGCACCCAGGTGTTCAGCGACGCTGCCGGGCTGGTGGACACTGACGAGCCACAGGCGCTGACCCTGCAAGGCATTGGTGAGGTCATCGAAGATTACCGCCAGGCTGCATTGAATGCGCGCCTGGCCGGCTTCGACGGCGTTGAACTGCACTGCACCAGCGGTTACCTGCCGATGCAGTTCATGTCCTCCGGCAGCAACCAGCGCAGCGATGTCTACGGCGGCGATGTGACGGGGCGGGTGCGTTTCGCCAAGGACGTGATCGAGGCCATGGCCAGCGCCATCGGCGCCGGCCGTGTCGGTTTTCGCCTGTGCCCCGGCAACCCCTACAACGACATCGACGACCGCGATCCGGCCGAGACGGCGGCCGCCCTGTGCGAAGCCGTGGCACCGTTGGGCCTGGCGTACCTGCACATCATGCGCTCGCCCCTGGCCGAGCTCGATGCCTTCGCCCTGGCGCGCCAGCACAGTCCCCATGCCTTGATCCTCAACGATGGTTTCGACGGCCCTTCGGCCAGTGCCGCTCTCGCGTCGGGCGAGGGGGCTGCCGTGTCGTTTGGTCGTCACTTTATTGCCAACCCCGATCTGGTGGAGCGCTTGCGGCGTGGCCTGCCGCTGTCGGGTTTCAACCGCAAGACCCTGTACACGCCGGGCCCGGCGGGCTACTCGGATTACAGCACCTATCAAGCCAATGCCCAGGAGGTGGCGCAATGAACCTGAATGACTTGAGCCACGGCCTGCCGACACGCGCGGTCCCACGGGAACAGACCCAGGCACTGCTCGACCAGCGCTCGGCCGCCGCCGGGCTGATCAAGCCGGGTGATCACTACACCGTGGCCGACCGCCTGGAACAACGGGCGAGCGAGCAGGGTGAGCGCACGTTTCTGATCTACGGCGAGCAGACCCTGAGCTACGCCGAGGTCGATGCCCGGGCCAACCAGATGGCCCACACCTTTTATGCCAATGGCCTGCGCGCCGGCGATGTCTGCGCCCTGGCCATGGAAAACCGCCCGGCGTTCTTCTGCACCTGGTTCGGCCTGGTCAAGCTCGGGGTGGTGGTGGCCTTCATCAATACCCAGGTCAACGGCCGTGCGCTGTTGCATGCGTTGCAAACCACCGACGCCAGGGCGTTGGTGATCGGCGAGGAATGCCTGGCGAATGTGCAGGCCACCGAAGGTTTTCCGGACCTGCCGTGCTGGCTGATTCGCGACGCGGAAAATCCCTGGAGCGGCCCGCTGCCCAAGGGCATCGACGGGCATTTCGCTGCACGCCTGGAGAAAGCCCCGCGCACGCCGTTTCCCCGGGATATCCGCGCGCGCATCGAAGCCCAGGCCGCGATGCTGCTGATCTTTACCTCGGGCACTACCGGCTTGCCCAAGGCTGCGCGCTACAGCCACATGCGCTGGATGTCCTCGGGCGATGTGATGGAAGTCACCCTGCAAGCCACCTGCAAGGACGTGTTCTATTGCTGCCTGCCGCTGTACCACGGCGCCGCGGCCACCTCGGTGACCTCTACCGCGCTGCGCGCAGGTGCCGCCATCGTGGTGCGCCGCAAGTTCAGCGTGCGCGAGTTCTGGAAGGATGTGGCGCGACACCAGATCAGCATCTTCCAGTACATCGGCGAGATCTGCCGCTATCTGCTCAATCAGCCGGTTCAGGCGGGCGAGCGCGAACACAGCCTGCGCTGCATGCTCGGCGCCGGGCTGTCGCCGGACTCCTGGCAGCGCTGGCTGGAACGCTTCGGCCCGATCCAGGTGTACGAGGGTTGGGGTGCCACCGAAGCCAATTCGGCACTGATCAACGTCGACAACTATTTTGGTTCCTGCGGACGGGTGCCGGACTGGAACAAGACCAACCTGCGGCTGGTGCGTTACGACATTGAAAACGACTGCCATCCACGGGATGAAAACGGCTTCTATCAAGTCTGCAAAGTGGGTGAGGTTGGCGAGGCCATGGGCTTTATCGTCGATCACCCAGAGATCGGCGGCGGGCGTTTCGAGGGTTACACCTCGGCCGAGGCGACCGAGAGCAAGATCCGCCGCAATGTGTTTCGCGAAGGCGATGCCTACTGGAGTTCCGGCGACCTGGTGCGTGAGGACGCCGACGGTTACTGCTACTTCGTCGACCGCATCGGCGATACCTATCGCTGGAAAAGCGAAAACGTTTCGACCCTGGAAGTGGCCGACGCCCTGGGCGATCTGGCGGGCCTGGAGCTGATCAACATCTATGGCGTCCAGGTGCCGGGCCATGAAGGACGCGCCGGCATGGCCGCCGTGCTGATGCAGGCAGGCCAGGTTTTCGATCCCGCCGCCCTGTACGCCCTCAGTGAAGCGCGCCTGCCGCGTTATGCGGCACCGGTGTTCGTACGGGTCACCCAGGCGGCAGACCTGACGGCCAGCTACAAGCTGCGCAAGGTCGATCTGCAGCGCCAGGGTTACTGCCCGACTCGATGCAGCGATCCGCTGTTCATCCGCGACGAACAGGCCCGCAGCTATGTGCCCTATTCGCCAGAAGCCCTGGCTCGTGCCGGCCTGACCCCCTTCGCGGTGGCCGACCATGGCTGATCTCGACGCCAACGGTCACGAACTGCGCAGCGGCCTGCGGTACCCCTGGCCGCAGGCGCCGGACTCCGGGCAGGTGCGTGAAGTGGCGCCGGGCGTGTGGTGGCTGCGCATGCCGCTGCCGTTTCGCCTGGACCACATCAACCTCTATCTGCTGCGCCATACCGATGGCTGGGTGGTGGTCGACACCGGCATGAACACCGCGCAAACCCGGGAGGTCTGGGACCGGGTGCTCAGTGAAGTGTGCGGCGGGCTGCCCGTGCTGGCGGTGGTCTGCACCCACTTTCACTCCGACCATGCCGGGGTCGCCGCCTGGCTCAGCGAACGTTTTCATTGCCCGGTGTACATGACCGCCAGCGAGTTCCACTCACTGCATCTCAAGTTTCCCGCCGAACAGCCACCGGGCTGGGATTTCCTCGATTTCTACCGCAAGGCCGGCGTGACCGACGAGCACAGCAGCGAGATGTTCGCGGTGATGAGCAATGCGCATTTCCTGCCGGCGCCACTCAACCATTACCGCCGTTTGTGCGAGGGCAGCGTCCTGGCTATCGGGGGCCGCACCTGGCAGGTGGTCATCGGTCGCGGCCACTCGCCGGAACATGCCTGCCTGTACGCCGCCGATGACGGCTTGCTGATCTCCGGCGACCAGGTGCTGCCGCGCATTACCTCCACCGTCGGCGTGCATGCCACGGAGCCGTTGGCCAACCCGCTGCGTGACTGGCTCGATTCCATCGAGCACCTGCGCAGTTTGCCCGACAGCGTGCTGGTGCTGCCGGCGCACGAGCGGCCGTTTTTCAATTTGCATGAGCGCCTGGATCAACTGCATGCCCACCACCAAGGGCATCTGGCGCAGGTGCTGGCCAACTGTGACGAGCCGCGCACCGTGCTCGAACTGATGGCCGTGTTGTTTCCCAAGCTGTCGGGTCGTTTCGACGAACTGATGGCGCTGGGCGAAACGTTGGCCCATGCCAACTACCTGGTGGCCGAAGGGTCGCTGGAACGGGAAGAGGACCGGGGGCGATATCGCTTTCGGCGTGCTGTAAGGGGAGCGTGCGCTGTTACCCCGCTCAAGGTTTTTTGAGCGGGCAGCACGGCAGCAGTGTTGAACATTCCAGGCAGCCAGCCGGTTGTCATTGAGGAGAGTCAGTGTGATCAACAAGAACAACAATAACTCCACGGTCATCGGTTCGCGTGCGTTTGAGCTCACCAGCCTGGCGGCGGCCATTGCGCTGGTGTCAACACCGGTGTGGGCGGGCGATACGATCGAGTTCGACAATGGCGCGACCATCGACTGGTCGGTGACCACCAGCTACGGCATCGGTGTGCGCACTGGCAGTCAGAGCGATCGCTTGCTGACGGTCAACGCCGACGATGCCAACCGCAACTTCGACAGTGGCAGCCTGACCACCAACCGCGTGGGTGCGCTGGCGGAAATGATCCTGCGCAAGGACAACTACGGCGCCGTGGTGCGCGGCAGTACCTTCTACGACGACGTCTACCACCGCAAGAACGATAACGACTCGCCTGCCACTGTGAACAAGAACGGCGACAACGACGAGTTCACCAGTGACACCCGCTACTACAGTGGCGGCCGCAGCAAACTGCTGGACGTCTATGTGTTCAGCGGCTGGCGCTTTGACAACGACACCATGCTCGACGTCAAGGTCGGGCGGCACATCGAATCCTGGGGCGAGAGTCTGTTCTACCCGGGTGTGAACGGCGTACAAAACCCTTCCGACGCGGTAAAAGCGTCGCAGCCGGGTGTCGAGGTCAAGGAAGTCCTGTTGCCGGTGGGCCAGTTCTCCGGCTCGTTCCGACTGAACCCCCAACTGACCTTCGGTGCCTACGTGCAATACGAATGGAAGGGCACGGAACTGCCGCCGGTGGGCAGCTACCTGTCGGGAAGCGACGTGGTTGGGCCAGGTCGCGAGTTTATCTACGCCAACGGCCAGAAGATCGCCTACCGTGGCACCGACAAGCCGAGTGATGGTGGTCAGTGGGGCGTGCAGATGCGCTACCGCCCGGTACCGGCCCTCGAGCTGTCGCTGTTTCACGTCAACTACCACGACAAGAACCCGGCCACCGCCCTGGTCGGCTACGACCCGCTGCCAGTGGGCGGTGGCCGCAACGCCTTCGTCAGCAATGGTTACGAGATCAAGTATTTCGAAGACATCAAGCTGACCGGTATCAGCGCCTCGACCAAGATTGGCGACACCCAGGTCGGCGCCGAATGGTCGTACCGCGACGGGGCGCCGGTGATGGTCAATACCGGCCTCGGCGCGGTGCCGGCCAAGGGCAAGGGCCAGCAGATGCAGTTGTCGGCGATCCGAATCCTCGGCGATCGCCCGTGGGCCAGCCAGACCAGCCTGACTGCCGAAATCATCCGCGTGCAGGTCGACAGCGTCGAGTCCACTTCGGCGGCGCCCAACCTGCAAGGCGTCAACCTGTTACCTTCCCTGGCACCCCTGGTGGCTCCTTCCGATGACTATACCTACAGCACAGCCGCGGGTTACCGCACCAAGTCTTCAAGTGCCTACACCGTGGGCGCATCGTTCAGTTATCCGGGAGTTTTCCAAGGCTGGGATCTGGAAGTCCCCCTCAGCTTCTCCAACGTCTTCAGCGGCTCCACGCCAATGGCCGGAAGCATCTCCGGCGTCGCCGGCGACCGACGCCTGAGCGCGGGCACGACCTTCAAGTACCTGGGCAACCTGGAACTCGGCTTGAGATACATCGCCTACCTGGGTGAAGCCGATGCGATCGACCGTCCGTTCGCCGACCGCGACTACGCCACGTTCTCGATGAAATACACCTTCTGACCGACCACTCAAGCTCCGCGGCGCTCGATGGCGCCCGGACCTCAAATACAACCTGGAAAAAGCCGCAGCGTAACGCTTCGGCATGGAGGCACTATGGGGCTCAAGGGGCATGCGGCCATTGTTGGCAGCGCACAGTACAAACCGGAGAAGTACTCCACCGCACCCAAGATGTTTCACCTTGAACAAGTCGCCGACCTCGCGGCCCAGGCGCTGCGCGATGCCGGGCTCAAGGCCTCGGACCTCGACGGGCTGGTGATCAACGGCCCGCATTTTCATGAAGCCTCGGTGTTCGTACCGGCTATGGCTGCCGAGTACCTGGGCCTGCGCCTGAACTTCGCCGAAGTGGTGGACCTGGGTGGCTGTACCTCGGTGGGCATGGTCTGGCGCGCCGCCGCCGCCATCGAACTGGGGTTGTGCCAGGCCGTGCTGTGCGTCATCCCCGCGCGCATGGCGCCATTTGGCCCCGACGAGGATCCTGGCTGGATGGCCCGCTCCATGCGCTTTGGTGGGCACAGCACGGCATTCGGTGCGCCCGAAGCCGAATTCGACCTGCCATACGGGCACATGGGCCAGAACACCGGCTACGCCATGATCGCCCAGCGTTATGCCGCGCAGTACGACTATGACCAGCGGGCGATGGCCAAGATCGCCGTCGACCAGCGCACCAACGCCCTGGCCAACCCGCAAGCGATGTTCTATGGCCAGCCGTTGACCATTGAGCAGGTGCTGGCCAGCAAAATGGTCGCCGACCCGTTGCACGTCCTGGAAATCGTCATGCCGGTGGCCGGTGGTGCCGCGCTGATTATCACCAGCAAGGAAGTGGCGGCGAGGGCGCGCAAGCGTCCGGCGTTCATTACCGGGTTTGGCGAACACCTGGCATTCAAGTCGCCGTCCTATGCCGAGGACATGCTGCACACGCCCATCGGCCCGGCTTCGCAGCGGGCCTTTGCCATGGCCGGGCTCAAGCCCAAGGACGTCGATGCCGCGCAGATCTACGACTGCTACACCATCACCACGTTGCTCACCCTGGAAGATGCCGGTTTCTGCGGCAAGGGCGAGGGTATGGCGTTCGTGCGCGAACACGACCTGACCTGGCGTGGCGATTTCCCGATGAACACCCATGGCGGGCAGCTCAGTTTCGGCCAGTCGGCCTCCGCCGGTGGCATGAGCCAGGTGATCGAGGCGGTGACGCAGATCGCCGGCACCGCCGGTGAACGCCAACTGGGCCGCTGCGACAGCGTCTACGTCTCCGGCACCGGTGGCGTGATGAGCGAGCAGGGCGCATTGATACTTCAGGGAGCATAAGCACATGTCCAACAACAAACCGATGCCGGTTGCGACGCCGATTTCCGCGCCCTTCTGGGAGGGCCTGAAGGCTCGCCGCCTGCTGATCCAGCAATGCAACGCCTGTGCGCACTGGAACTTCTACCCGCGTCGGCATTGCCCGGTATGCCTGGAGCATGACCTGGCCTGGCGCGAAGTCGACGGCGCCGCAACGCTGTACAGCTACACCGTGACGCGCATCGCCACCTTGCCCGACTTCATCGATGAGATGCCGCAGAAACTGGCGGTGGTCGAACTGGCCGAAGGGGTGCGCATCAACACCAACCTGGTCGGCCTCGACGAAACCGAGATCCGCATCGGCATGCCCTTGCGGCCGGTGTTTGCCGAAGTCGACGCCAAGGGCAATCGCCTGCTGCGCTTTACTGGCGTGGACAAGGAGGCAGCAGCATTTGAGCCGCTGCCTGCGCAGGACAGTGAACCGGAACCTGCGACCTCGCAACAGCCTGTCGCCCGGCAGATTGACCTCAACGATGGCCCGGCCCTGCAAGAGTTGGTCAGCGAGCAGTTCAGTGACTGGAGCAACGTGGTGGTGGTCGACCAGGCACTGATCGACGCCTTCGCCCAATTGTCGGGCGACGATTACTGGATCCATACCGATCCGGAGCGGGCGCGCCTGCAAAGCCCGTTCGGCGGCACCATCGCCCATGGCGCGCTGGTACAGGTGCTGCAGTCGCGGATGAAACTGGCGCTGGGCTTCGAGATCAGCGGTTTCAGCACCCAGATCAACTACGGCTCCGACCGCCTGCGCTTCCCGGCGCCGGTACCGGCCGGCTCGCGCATCCATTCGCGGGCGCGGGTGAAAAAAGTCGAAATCCTCGCCCGTGGTACCCAACTGACCCTGGAGCTCAACATCCATGTGGTGGGCCAGGACCGGCCGTCGGTGATCAACGATTTGGTGATCCTGTACATGGCCTGATTCCCGCCGAAGATCCCCTGTAGGAGCCGGCTTGCCGGCGATGGCATCCGTAGACCAGTCGGCAATGATGCAGGCAGGTATGGCCCCATCGCGAGCAAGCTCGCTCCCACAGTTGTCCTGCGCCGAACACAACATCCCACCCCACGCCATTCCCGCCATTGCATAAGCCATTTGGACGATGTGCCCCCCCTCCCTTGCGCCGACTATTGCCCCAGAGGCAACGCCCATCTCGATTGCCTCGCATGCCCTGGCGCGTGACAAAAACAAGAGGATCGGCCCTATGACTTGCCTTATCCACGCCAACCCCGAGCAGGAGCGCTGCCCATGCGCTCGGTGATCGGCTACGCGGTTTGCCTGGTGGTCGCCTTGACCATTGGCTACACCTTCTCCCCCAAATCCCCACCGCAAGCGGAACTGCTGGCCACGCGCCCGGACCGTGTGCAGATCAACGGCCTGCTCAATCTTGGCGCGCGCGTGGTCGCCGTGGGCGAGCGGGGCAGCGTCCTGCTCAGCGATGACCAGGGCGTCAGCTGGCAGCCTGCGAGCGTCGCCACCCAGCGCAACGCCACCCTGACCGCCGTGGTGGCACTGGACGACAAGCGCTTGCTGGCCGTCGGGCATGACGGCTGGATCCTGCGTTCCGAGGATGCCGGCAGCAACTGGCAGGAAATGCGCTACGACAGCGACCTGGGCGAACCGCTGCTGGGTATCTGGACCGGCGGTGGCGACAGCGTCATGGCGTTCGGCAGCTTCGGCAAGTTCTATCAATCGGCTGACGCCGGGAAGACCTGGACGCCGCAATCCCTGGACATCGACAACGCCCACCTCAACAGCATGGCCGGTGGCGACGATGGCCGGCGCATGCTGGTGGGCGAGCAGGGCCTGGTCCTGCGCACTACCGACGCCGGCCAGCACTGGCAGAGCTTGCCGGCGTTCTACAGCGGCTCGCTGTTCGGCATCGTGCGCTTGAGCGCGAAGGACTGGGTGACCTATGGCATGCGCGGGCACGTGTTCGTCAGCCACGACTTCGGCGATAGCTGGACCCAGGTCAAGGTCGGCAATCAACTGCCGTTGTATGGCCATGCATTGCTGCCCGACCAATCGGGCCTGGTGATCGTCGGTGCCGGCAGCTCGGTGGTGCGCCTGGATGCACAGGGTGCGCTGGTCGGCGTCGGACGCCTGGCCGGCCTCGGTACGTTGACCTCGGCGACGATGGTCGGCTCGCGGCTGCTGGTCGGTGGCGAGCGCGGCGTATTGCAGGGTTCAAGTGGCAGCGTCGCTGCCCTAGTGGCCACACAGGCCACCCAGTAAATGAGAGGCGGGGCAATGAATCAAGGTAAACACTGGGTGACGCGCTGCGTCGAAACGTGCGCGGACTACCTGATGGCCTGGCGCAAGGGACTGCTGTTGCTATTCGTTCTGGTAACGCTGGGCCTGGGCTACAGCGCCACCCACACGCAACTGGATCCGGGCTTCAACAAACAGATCCCGGTACGTCATGACTTCATGATCAACTTCCTCAAGTTCAGCCATTACTTCACCGGCGCCAACCGCTTCCTGGTGAGCGTACGCTGGAAGGGCGAGGGTGACATTTACAACACCGAGTACCTCGAGACCCTGCGCAAAGTCACCGACGACGTGTTTTTCATCTCCGGGGTCAGCCGCCCCAGTGTGACGTCGCTGTTCACCGCCAACGTGCGCTACATCGAAATCACCGAGGAAGGTTTCTTCGGCGACGTGGTGGTGCCACCGCGCTTCGCCGGCACCCCGGAGGACCTGGCGCAGGTGCGCAGCAACACCGCTGCCTCCGGACAGGTCGGTCGCCTGGTGGCCAACGACCTCAAGTCGGCCATGGTCCGCGCCGACCTGCAGGACATCGACCCCAAGACCGGCCAGCCGGTGTCCTATGTCGAGATCGCCAAGCGCCTGGAAGACATCCGAGCCAAATACAACAGCGCGGATATCGAGATCAACATCGTCGGCTTCGCCAAGCTGGTGGGGGATGTGGTCGAAGGGCTGAACACGGTGATCGGCTTCTTTGTGGTGGCCTTCGTCATTACCGGGTTGCTGCTGTGGCTGTATTCGCGCTCCCTGCGCCTGACGGTGGTGGCGCTGGTGGTGGCGTTGCTGCCGGTGGTCTGGTTGCTCGGCCTGTTGCCGCTGCTGGGCCTGGGTATCGATCCGATGTCGATCCTGGTGCCGTTCCTGATCTTCTCCATCGGCGTGTCCCATGCGGTGCAGATGACCAACGCCTGGAAGCAGGACGTGCTGGCCGGCAGTACATCGAAGGACGCGGCGCGATCGGCGTTCTGCAAGATCTTCATCCCCGGTTCCCTGGCCTTGCTGATGAACGCCCTGGGCTTCGCGGTGATCATGTTGATCGACATTCCCATCGTTCACGAACTGGGGGTGACGGCCTGCATCGGCGTGATGTTGATGATCATCACCAACAAACTGATGCTGCCGGTGATCATTTCGTACTTGCGCCTGGAACCTGCGCTGTTGCGTCGGGCGCAATCGCGTCCGGCGGGCAGGCACCGCCTGTGGTGGCGCCTGTCGGCGCTGGCCGAACCGGGGCCGGCCCTGGGGGTGTTTGTGGTCAGCCTGTTGCTGCTGGCGGCCGGGGCCTACAAGGCCCGCGACCTGGCGGTGGGCGACATTGGCGCCGGTGCGCCGGAGCTGCGGGCCGATTCGCGCTACAACCAGGACAACGCCAGGATCATCAGCAGCTACTCCATCGGGCTTGATGTGATGTCGGTGTTCGTCCAGGTCAATGGCGTCGAAGAAGGTTGCCTGTCGCCGGATGTGATGCGTGCGGTGGAAGCTTTCGATTTCCGCATGCGCACGGTCACCGGCGTGCAGTCGATCCAGAGTGTGGCGGACATGGGCAAGCGGGTGATCGCCGGCAATAACGAAGGCAACCCGCGCTGGGCGGCGATTCCCGGATCGCCCAGGGGCCTGAGCCAGGGCGCGCGGGCCTATATGCCGGATGACGGACTGGTTACCGACGGTTGCCAGCAGATGCAGATCCTGGTGTTCCTGGCCGATCACGAAGGCAGCACCGTCAGCCATGCGATCGCCGAAGCCAAGCGGATCATTGCCGAAGTCAGCTCGCCGCAAGTCGAATTCCTCCTGGCCGGCGGCAACGTCGGGGTGATGGCGGCCTCCAACGAGGCGGTCAAGCGCGCCGAAGTGATCATGCTCGGCGCATTATTCGGATCGGTGGCATTGTTTTGCTGGCTGACCTTCTTGTCGATCCGCGCGGTGCTGTGCATTCTGGTGCCGCTGGCGATTGTCGCGATCCTGTGCAACGCGCTGATGACAATGCTCGGGATCGGCCTGAAAGTCGCAACCTTGCCGGTGATGGCGTTGGGGGTGGGCGTGGGCGTCGACTACGGCATTTACCTGTACGAACGTATCCAGCACGAGATGCTGCGCGGCGCCAACCTGCGGGAGGCGTTCTACGAGGCCATGTGCCAACGCGGTACTGCGGCGGTGTTCACGGCCGTGACCATGTCGATCGGCGTCTGCACCTGGGCGTTCGCACCGCTGAAGTTTCAGGCCGACATGGGTGTGCTGTTGTCGTTCATGTTCCTGGTCAACGTGCTGGGAGCGATTTTCCTCCTGCCGGCATTGGCCGCCTGGTTCAATCGCGGGCGCCCACTGGTGACTGAACGGGTACACGCGCCTGCGCCGGCACAAGGGCAGTTCCGCCTGAAAAACAGCCCGGCGGCGCGTGATACCGCGCACGAAAAATAAACCTGCCGGACCTATTGTGGAGTCCGCAGGCGCTAGTGAAAACTGGCAGGCAAGTAGCAGTCGAGAGGGGGGAACCCAGGGTTCCCCCGGCCGAAATTATAAAAATAACAAGGGAAGGGCGCAGTCCTTACCCGAGCGAGATAAGACTATGCAGAACGCTGACTTGACCCATGAAGCCCTGGCCAGTCTTGGCCTCGACCTCGTGCGCTACAACCAGTTGGTGGGCGAAATCTACGAAGGCGCCCTCGATCCGAAACTGATGGCCACGGCCCTCAGGAGCTTTCTCAAACTCTACGATGCCAACTTCGTCACCCTGATCCTGCGGGTGCCGGATCAACCCGATGTCGGTGTGATGATCATCGTCGGCGACATCGAAGGTGCCGGCGATGTCTGCTACATGACCTACCCGCAAACCAATTCGCCTTTCTCCAATCAGCCGCTGGACCACGTATTCACCGTGGACGACATCATGAGTTCCTCACAGTGGGAGCAGAACGGCTACTTCAAGACATTCTGCGAGCCCCATGACGTGTACCACCTGATGCTGGCCGACATTTCAACCCCGGACGGGGGCAAGCTGCGCTTTCGCATAACCCGCCCGAAACGGGCTCCCAACTTCTCGGCCCATGACCGGGCAGTGTGCGCCAGTTTCCTGCCACACCTGAGGCGTGCCTCGCAGTTGCATAACCTGCTGGATCGCAGCGAATCGCTGAGTGAGTTGTACTCCCAGGCCATCAGCCGCTTATCGGTGGCGACCCTGGTGCTCGACGAGAGCGGCAGCGTGTTGCAGATCAACCCGGTGGCCCAGGAAATCCTGGCCCGCTCCGACGGCTTGAAACTGGTGGGCGGGCGCCTGGAAGCGACGTATCCCAGCGACAACCGTGAATTGCAGCGCCTGATTCGCGGCGCATTCTGCCCGGACGCGCCGAAAAGCGCCGAGGCCATGTCGGTAACGCGGCCGTCGGGGCTGGTCAACCTTGGCGTGGTGGTCGAATCGATTCCGTCCCTGGACTGGGCCGAGGAGAAGGGCCAGCCGGCGGCGCTGGTGTACATCCGCGATGCCTCGAGCAAATCCCTGGCCAGCGAAGTGGTGACCAAGCAGCTGTTCAACCTGACCAAGGCCGAAACCGCCCTGGCCATGGAGCTGGCCAACGGTTTGTCCCTTGAGGAAGCGGCCGAGGTCCTGAATATCCGCCGTAACACTGCGCGGGCGCACTTGCGCTCGATCTTCTCCAAGACCGGCGTGCGGCGCCAGACCGAACTGGTGCGCATCATGCTCAACAGCGTGGTGGCCTTGGGCAAGCCGCAACTGGCGTTGAAAATGACCGAGAAAATCAAGGTGCCCCCGCTGCAACTGGCCGTGCCGATCTATCGCCAGGCCTGAGCCTGCAGACCCGCCGCCGGGCCATCCTGCCCTGCGGCGCGGTCGTTGACGCCGCTTGATTTTAGTCCGCACGGACGATGCCGTCCCGTGATCGCCCTGTCGATACTGGGCGGACCCATCACGGAGAACCACCATGCCAATTACAGCCATCACCGGCAGTGCCTCGGGAATCGGCGCCGCCGTATCCGCCGCCCTGCGCGCCGCCGGCCACCAGGTCATCGGGATCGATCGCAGCAACGCCGAAGTCATCGCCGACCTGTCCACCGCCCAAGGGCGCGACGCCGCCATCGGGCAAGTGCTTGAACTCAGCGGCGGGGTCCTCGACGGGTTGGTCTGCTGCGCCGGCGTCGGTGTCACCGCGCCAAACTGCGGCCTGATTCTGGCGGTCAATTACTTCGGCGTCAGCCAGTTGCTCGACGGCCTGCAAGGGGCGTTGGCCAAGGGCCAACAACCGGCGGCGCTGGTGATCGGTTCCGTTGCGGCGACCCATTCGGGCCCCGACGGCCAACCGCAGATCGAAGCGATGATCGCTGGCGATGAGGCCCAGGCGCTGGTTTTGGCCAACACCCTCGGCCAGCCTCACGTCGCTTATGCCGCCTCCAAATATGCCATCAGCCAGCATGTGCGCAGCCTGGCGGTGAGCTGGGGAAAGCTGGGCCTGCGATTGAACGTGGTGGCGCCGGGCGCGGTAGAAACCCCGTTGCACCAGGCCTCGCTGGACGATGCCCGATTTGGCCAGGCGACCCGCGATTTCGTCGCGCCCCTGGGCCGCGCTGGGCACCCTGAAGAAATTGCCGCAGTGGTAGCCTTCCTGCAATCGCCCCAGGCATCTTTTGTCCATGGCAGCGTCGTGTTCGTCGACGGCGGCATGGACGCCATGGTCCGCGCCCCACGCTTCTAAAAAGGAACTTGCATGAACAAGGTGGCATTCATCACCGGCGCCAGCCGTGGCATCGGTCGCGAGGCGGCGCTGGCGTTCGCCCGCGCCGGTTTCGACCTGGCGATCAGCGCCCGTACCCTCAACGAGGGCGAACAACATGAGCATGCCCTGCGCGATGCCGCGGGAGCACCGCTGGCCGGTAGCCTCAACGGCACTGCCCAGACCTTGCGCGAGCTCGGTTGCCGGGTGCTCGTAGTGCCGATGGACCTGCTCGACAGCGATTCGGCGCTGCATGCCTGCCAGGCGGTGCTGGCCGAGTACGGGCGCATCGACGTGCTGATCAACAATGCGATCTACCAGGGCAGCGACCTCAACGCCGAGTTCATGGACCTGCAGGCCCAGACCCTGGAGCGGATGTTCAAGGGCTACATCCTCACCCCGTTCCTGCTGACCCGGGCGGTGGCCGAACACATGGTGACCCGCGGTGGCGGGGTGGTGATCAACGTCACCTCCGGCGCCGGCGAAAGCGACCCACCGGTGGCGGCGGGCAAGGGTGGCTGGGGTTACGCCTATGGCGCGGGCAAGGCGGCGGTGTCGCGGTTGTCCGGGGTATTGAGCACGGAACTGGGCGAGGCTGGCGTGCGCGCCTATACCCTCAATCCGGGCGTGGTGACCACCGAATCGCTCAAGGCCACCATCGGCGACAAGGGGCTGATTGCCTTACGCGCCGGCAGTGCGCCGCCCCATGTACCGGCGGCGGTGATGTTGTGGCTGGCTACAGACGAACAGGCACCGGGGTTTCAGCGGCGGACCATTGCGGCGCAGCCGTTTGCGTTGGAGCACGGCATCGTCGCCGATTGGCGTTGACGAAAGCGGTGTGCCAGTCGCCCTGGAGGGTGACTGGCATGGCCTCTTCGCGAGCAAGCCCGCTCCCACAGGAGGTTTGTGTCGTGCGCCGCGAATCAAATGTGGGAGCGGGCTTGCTCGCGAAAGCGGTGGATCTGCCAGCAGGGTCTTATGCCTGCCGCCGCTGCCGGGCCAGGGTCATGGCGGTGTCCTCGATCATGTCCTCCTGACCGCCGACCATGCCGCGGCGACCCATTTCAACGAGGATCTCCCGGGCCGACACGCCGTACTTCTTCTCGGCGCGCTTGGCGAACAGCAGGAACGAACCGTAGACCCCGGCGTAACCCATGGTCAGGGCATCGCGGTCGCTGCGGATCGGGAAGTCCATGATCGGCACCACCAGGTCTTCGGCCACGTCCTGGATACCGAACACACTGACGCCGGTGTCGATGCCCATGCGGTCACATACCGCCACCAGCACTTCCATCGGCGTGTTGCCGGCACCGGCACCGAGGCCCGCGCAGGCGGCGTCGATGCGGTTGGCCCCGGCGGCGATCGCGGCGATGGAGTTGGACACGCCCATCGACAGATTGTGGTGGCCATGGAAACCGATCTCGGTTTCCGGCTTGAGGGCCGCGCGCATCGCCGCCACACGGGCGCTGACGTCGTGGGGCAGCAGGTAACCCGCCGAGTCGGTCAGGTAGATGCAGTTGGCGCCGTAGCTTTCCATCAGCAAGCCCTGCTTGACCAGGCCTTCAGGGTTGTTCATGTGGGCCATCATCAGGAAGCCGACAGTGTCCATGCCCAGGCCGCGGGCGTGGGAAATGTGCTGCTCGCTGACGTCAGCCTCGGTGCAATGGGTGGCCACGCGAATGGTGTTGACCCCCAATTCATGGGCCATTTTCAGGTGATCGACGGTGCCGATCCCCGGCAGCAGCAGGGCAGAGACCTTGGCCTTTTTCATCAGCGGGATCACCGCCGACAGATACTCCTCGTCAGTGTGGGCCGGGAAACCGTAGTTCACCGAACTGCCGCCCAGGCCGTCGCCGTGGGTGACTTCGATCAGCGGAACGCCGGCATCGTCGAGGCCGCAGGCGATCTCTTTCATCTGTTGCAGGCTGATCTGGTGGCGCTTGGGGTGCATGCCGTCGCGCAGGCACATGTCGTGAACGGTGATGCTTTTGCCGCGAAGATCCATGGTCGGCTCCTTATGCGTGGGCGGGTTGGACGGTGGCTTGCAACACCAGCTCGCCCTTGAGGATTTCCTCGGCGAACATCTCGGCGGTGCGCGCCGCGGCGGCGGTCATGATGTCGAGGTTGCCGGCGTACTTGGGCAGGTAGTCACCCAGGCCTTCGACCTCCATGAAGATCGACACCCGGTTGCCTTCAAACACCGGGCCGTTGACCAACTTGTAGCCGGGCACGTAGCGCTGCACTTGCACGATCATGGCCTCGATGGCGGCGGTGATCGCCGGCTGGTCGGGTTCGCTCTCGGTCAGGCAATGCACGGTGTCGCGCATTATCAGCGGCGGCTCGGCGGGGTTGATGATGATGATCGCCTTGCCTTTCTTCGCGCCGCCGACTTTCTCCACGGCGCTTGAGGTGGTGCGGGTGAATTCGTCGATGTTTTTCCGGGTGCCGGGGCCGACCGATTTCGACGCGGCGGTGGCGATGATCTCGGCGTACTCCACCGGCTGCACGCTGGACACCGCGGCCACCAAAGGAATGGTGGCCTGGCCACCGCAAGTGACCATGTTGACGTTCATCACGCCCAGGCCCAGTTGCGCCTTGAGGTTGACCGGTGGCACGCAGTACGGGCCGATGGCTGCCGGGGTCAGGTCAATCATCAACACGCCCAGGGCATTGAGCTTGCGCGAGTTCTGCGCGTGCACGTAGGCCGAGGTGGCATCGAAGGCGATCTGGATCTGGTCTTCGAGGACATGGGGCAGCAGGCCGTCGACCCCGTCGGCGGTGGTTTTCAGGCCCAGCTCGCGGGCCCGTGCCAGGCCTTCGGAGGTGGCGTCGATGCCGACCATCCACACCGGCTCCAGCACCTCGCTGCGCATCAGTTTGTACAACAGGTCGGTGCCGATGTTGCCCGGCCCGATCAGCGCGCATTTGATCTTCTTGCTCATGTTTTTCTGGCTCCTGGAAAGGGAAGGGCGATCACGGGACAAAGCGCAGGCTGGCTTCGCCGAGCCCGGTCATGGACAGGCTGATATGGTCGCCGGCGACCACAGGCACCAGCGGCGCCAGGGCACCGGACAGAATGATTTCGCCACGGCGGAACGGGATGCCCAGCTCGCCCAGGGTATTGGCCAGCCAGGCCACTGCCGCGCAGGGATGACCCTGCACCGCCGAGCCCAGGCCGGAACCCGCCGGTTGGCCGTTCTTGCTCATTTGCATGTGCACGGCAGCGAGGTCCAGCGAGCGCGGGTCGATGTGCTGGCTGCCGAGGGCGAACACGCCGCAGGAGGCGTTGTCGGCGACGGTGTCCTGAATGCGGATCTGCCAGTCGTCGATCCGCGAATCGACAATCTCGAAGCACGGCACGACCCATTGGCTGGCGGCCAGCACGTCTTCGGCGCTGATGCCCGGGCCTTGCAGGTCTTCACCGAGGATGAAGGCGATTTCGCCTTCGGCCCGCGGCTGGATCAGGTTGTAGAGGGCCAGGCTGACATCGCAGCCGTCCTCGACCTGCATGGCGTTGGTGAGGAAGCCGAAATCCGGTTGGTGGACATCGAGCATTTCCTGCACGGCGCGGCTGGTGACCCCGATTTTCTTGCCGATCACTTGCTCGCCGAGGGCTTCGCGGCGTTGCAGGAAGTGCAGGGAAATCCGGTAGGCCTGCTCCAGGGTGATCTGCGGATAACGGCGGGTCAGGGGGGCCAGCGTCTGCCGGCTGCGCAGGGCGTTGAACAGTTCGTCACCGAGCGCGGTGATCAAATGGGCGTCCATGGCGAGGGCTCCAGTGGGGTGGGAGAAAAAAAAGGCCCGCCCCGACATCATCAGGGGCGAGCCCAAAGGAGTGGTTCAGCCGGGCCACGCCGACGAGTCGGCACCGCCATCGACATCGATGATCTTGCCGGTCACCCAGGCCGAAGCGGGGCTGGCCAGGTACAGCGCGGCGGCGGCGATGTCCTGCGGGGTGCCCAGGCATTTGAGCGGGGTGTTGGCTTCCATGGCCTCGCGCATGGCGGTGGGCATCACGCCGTTCAGTGCTTCGGTGAGGGTCGGGCCGGGGGCGACGGCGTTGACGCGGATCTGCGGCGCGAAGTCCTGGGCCAGCAAGCGGGTCAAGTGGCTGAGGGCCGCCTTGGCTGTACCGTAGGCGCTGAAATGGCGTTGGGCATAACGCGCCGCCACCGAGCTGATATTGATGATGTTGCCGCCACCGGCCTCGCGCATCAGCGGCACGCACAACTGGCAGAAGTCGTAGCTGGTGGTCACGTTGAAATTCAGCACCTGCGCGAACTGCTCAGGGGTCATTGCCAGCGGATCGTTGGGACCGCCGCCGCCTGCGTTGTTGACCAGATGCGTGATGCGGCCCATTTGCTCGACGCTGTGGCGCACCAGTGCCTGGCGTTGCCCGGCATCGTTGACGTCACAGGCGATGGCCAGCGCGCGCCGGCCCAGGCCGCGAACCTCCTCGGCCACGGCCTCTACCTCGTCCAGCGAACGCGCCGAGCACACCACATCGGCGCCGGCTTCGGCATACGCCAGGGCAATCGCCCGCCCGATACCCCGGCCGCTGCCGGTGACGATGGCGACGCTGCCGTGCATCTGGAAACGCTGCAAAATACTCATGGGCCCTTGCTCCGTGGGGTCGATTGTCGATGGATTGAATATCGCCGCAACGGCCGTGGCCAGCATCGTCTCAATGGACTAGCGGGCGGTGTGTGCATATCCATTCCTGCGGTAACGGCCACCCAGGGTTTCGCCCTTTGTAGGAGCGAGCTTGCTCGCGATGGAGGTTAACGATGACGCGGGCAGCCTGACACCCCGCGGTGTTCTCAGGTTTTTCGCGAGCAAGCTCGCTCCTACAAGTGACCCGCCGTCAGGGCGCAACCATGAGCCGTCGTTACCGAAGAAACGGATATACCCGCCAAACCCCGATACCCAACCCCACCCCTAGTCCGCTTTGACGATGAAGGATTACCCGCTCGATCCGATGATCCGTCTCAACTCGCGCAGTGGCGCAGTGAGATCGGGAGAATTGAGTGATGCACAGCATGCGAGAAAAGACCCAGGACGAACATGATCTGCTGGAACGTGCACGCAGCCTGGTGCCGGCACTCAAGGCGCGCACGGCGCAGGCCGACAAGGACTTGAAGGTGCCGGTGGAGAGCGTCCTCGAGTTGCAGTCCGCCGGCTTGTTGCGGGCCTTGCAGCCAAGGGCGTTCGGCGGTTATGAAGTGGATCCGCGGACCTTCTTCGAAATCCAGACCATCCTCGCCGAGGGTTGCATGTCCACGGCGTGGATCTACGGCGTGATGGGGGTTCACCCCTGGCAACTGGCGCGTTACCCGATCGAAGCGCAGCGCGAAGTCTGGGCCGATGACCACAATGCGCTGATCTGCTCGACCTACATGCCGGCGGCCAAGGTCACGGTGGTTGAAGGTGGTTACCGCATCAGCGGGCGCTGGGGTTTCTCCAGCGGCAGCGAACACTGCCAATGGGTGTTCCTGGGGGGCATCCTGCCGCCCGATGGCGACATGCCCGCCGAGCACGGCACCTTCCTGCTGCCGCTCAGCGACTATCAGATCGAACGCAACTGGGACGTGCTGGGCCTGCGCGGCACCGGCAGCCATGACATCGTGGTCGAGGATGTATTCGTCCCGGCCCATCGCGTGCAACGCACCAACAACTGCACCCTCGAAGCGACTCCCGGGCGTCTGGTCAACACCAATCCGATCTACGCGATCCCGTTCGCCCAGGTGTTCTCCCGCGCCGTCTCGACCTCGGCCCTCGGTGCCCTGCAGGGCGCGATCAACGAGTTCCGAGACAACGCCGCCAAACACATCGGCAAGCACGGCGCCCGGACCGCTGACGATCCGGTGGCGCAAACCGCCGTGGCCGAAGCGATGATCACCGTCGACAGCCTGCGCCTGGTGCTCGAGCGAAACTATGACCACCTGATGAGTCTGGCACGTGCCGGCGAGTACCCGGACACCGAGACCCGCCTGCTGTATCGCTACCAGTCGGCCTATGTGACCAACATCTGCGCCGAACGGGCCAACGACCTGCTGCGCAGCATGGCCGCCTCCGGCCTGTACAACACAAACCCGGTGGCGCGGCTGTTCCGCGACCTGCACCAGGCCCGCGGGCACATCGCCAACAACTACATGGCCTACGGGCGCAGCTACGGCGCGGTGCTGCTCGGCCTACCCAACCCGGACCCTTACGTCTGAGGCCATGGCGAGCGTTTCGACACCCCTGGTTTACACCTGTCCGTGCTGCACGGCCAGGTGGTCATGAGTAGCTGACCTATGAACAATTATCTTGCCCTGCGCGTGGCCCGCGTGATCGAGGAAACCGCCGATGCGCGTTCCCTGGTGTTCGACGTGCCGGAGCACCTGGGCGAACGTTTTCGCTATCAACCAGGCCAGTTCCTGACCTTGCGCGTGCCTTTCGAGGACGGCTGGCTGCCCCGTTGTTATTCATTGTCCAGCACGCCGTTGCTGGATGAGCCGTTGCGGGTAACGGTCAAGCGCGTGCACGAGGGCCGCGCCTCGAACTGGCTGTGCGGCGAGTTGCAGGCCGGCCAGACCCTGGAGGTGCTGCCACCGGCCGGGGTGTTCGTGCCGCGCAGTCTCGACGGCGACTTGCTGCTGTTTGGCGGCGGCAGTGGCGTGACCCCGGTGCTGTCGATCCTGCGTTCGGCGTTGCTCGCCGGAACTGGTCGGGTGCTGCTGATCTATGCCAACCGCGATGAGTCCTCGGTGATTTTCAAGGACGAACTCCGCCAGCTGGCCAGCGCTCATCCGCAACGCCTGCAGATCGTCCATTGGCTCGATTCGGTGCAGGGCATCCCGAGCGTCGGGCAACTGGCGGAGCTGGCGCGGCCGTTCATCGATGCCCAGGCATTCATCTGTGGCCCTGGCCCGTTCATGGACGCGGCGGTCAGCGCGCTCAAGGGCCTGGGCATGCCGGATCGCCGGGTGCACGTCGAGCGCTTCGTCTCGCTGCCCGGTGAAGGCGAGCTGCCGCTGGCGACCAGCAGCGAAGCGGCCGTGGCCGCGCAATTGGCGGTGCGCCTGGACGGAGAAGACCACCAACTGGCCTGCGACAGCGGCGAGACCGTGCTGGCCGCCATGGAGCGTGCCGGCCTCAACCCGCCCAGCGCCTGCCGAGTCGGTGGCTGCGCCTCGTGCATGTGCACCCTGGTAAGCGGCGAGGTCGAGCTGCTGCACAACGATGCACTGGACGCGGGCGACCTGGCCGAAGGCTGGATCCTGGCCTGCCAGGCGGTGCCCACCAGCGCGCAACTGCGTATCCGCTTTCCCGATTGATGCCTTCAATTATGCCCAGCGCGAGCCCACGATGAATCAGAGCCTGAACCTTGCCGCGCCCCTGAGCGCCGCCCCTGCCACCCTTGCCCAATTGGTCTTCAGCAGTGCCGAACGTTTTGCCGGGCGCACGGCCATCGAGGACAACGGCCAATGCATCGACTACGCCGAGCTGCCCGAGCGCGTCATGGGCTTTGCCCGGGGTTTGCTGGCCCTGGGCATCCAGGCCGGCGACCGGATTGGCATCTGGGCGCCGAACAGCGGCGACTGGATCCTCGCGGCGCTGGGCATCCAGTGCGCCGGGGCGGTGCTGGTACCGATCAACACGCGCATGAAGGGCCTTGAGGCCGCCGATGTGCTGGAGCGCAGCGGCTGCCGAGTATTGTTTGTCCAGCAGCGTTTTCTCGACGTGGACTACCCGGCGTTGCTCGCGCCCCATCGGCCGGCCAGCCTCGAACACCTGGTGCTGCTCGATGGCGACACCCCCGGGTTGCCTTCGGACCTGAGCCTTGCCCAGTTCCTGCTCGGCGCGGCGACCATCGATGCAGACAGCGCCAGGCGCCGGGCCATGGAGATCAAGCCCGAGGCCATGTGCGACCTGTTGTTCACCTCCGGCACCACCGGCAAACCCAAGGGCGTGATGAGCGGCCATGGCCAGAACCTGCGGGCCTTCACCGAATACGTCAAGGTCATCGGCCTGCTGCCGGAAGATCGCTACCTGATCGTCAACCCGTTCTTCCATGCGTTCGGCTACAAGGCCGGCTGGCTGACCTGCCTGATCGGCGGAGCGGCCATCCTGCCCCATGCGGTGTTCGACGCCGAGCAGGTGTTCCAGCGCATCGCCCGAGAACGCATCAGCGTGCTGCCCGGTGCTCCGACCCTGTATCTCTCGCTGCTGGCCCATCCGCAGCTGCAGCAGACCGACCTGTCGAGCCTGCGCATCGCGGTGACCGGTTCGGCGAGCATCCCGCCGAGCCTGATCGAGCGCATGCGCAACGAGCTGGGGTTCGCCGTGGTGACCACCGCCTACGGCCTGACCGAATGCGGCGGGCTGGCGACGATATGCGATCCCCAAGACTCGGCGAAGGTTATTGCCGGCACCAGCGGACGGCCGATCGCCGGCACCGAAGTGAGCATCCGCGACCCGCACAACCAGGTGCTGGAGGCCGGGCAGACCGGCGAGATCTGCCTGCGCGGGTTCCACATCATGCAGGGTTATTTCCAGAACCCCGAAGCGACCCGCGAAGCCATCGACGCCGAAGGCTGGCTGCATACCGGCGACGTCGGGCGACTGGACGAGGCGGGCAATCTGATCATCACCGACCGCCTCAAGGACATGTACATCGTCGGCGGCTTCAACTGCTACCCGGCGGAAATCGAAGCCGCGCTGATCAGACACCCGGCCATTGCCCAGGTGGCGGTGATCGGCATCGCCGATGAGCGCATGGGCGAGGTCGGCTGTGCCTGTGTGGTGCTGCGTGAAGGGCGGCAACTCGACGAGGCGCAACTGATCGCCTGGAGCCGGGAGCAAATGGCCAATTACAAGGTGCCGCGCCAGGTGCGTTTCTTCGACGCCTTGCCACTTAATCCGTCGAGCAAGGTGGCGAAGAACGAACTGCGCGCGGCGCTGGCCAACAGCGTTCCGGCGTAAGGCGCAGCCATCTCGCCAACACGAAAAAACAACAACAAAAGGAGAGGAGCATGTTCACGGGAAATACTGTCGCGCGCCATTCGCGGAACCTGAGCGGTGGCCGCTGCCTGTTGGCAACGGCCATCACCATCGCCAGCGCCACGGCCAGCGCCGCACCGAGTATCGAACTGGGGGAGAACACCACCCTGGATTCGTCGCTGACGGTCAACTACACCGCCTCCATGCGCACTGCCAAGCAGGCCAGTCAATACCTCAACGACCCGAACAACGACGACGGCACACGCAACTTCAAGCGCGGCTCGCTGATCAACAACCGCCTGAGCCTGTTCGGCGAGTTGCAACTTCGGCACGACAACCTGGGGGCGGTGCTGCGCGGCAGTCAGTTCTACGACGATGTCTACAACCAGAAGAATGCCAACGACTCGCCGGAAACGGTGAACAAGACCGGCCACAACGACGGCTTCAGCGACGAGACCCGGCGCATGAGCGGCAGCGCGGCGCGACTGCTCGATGCGTATGTGTACGGCAACTTCGAGCTCGGCGAGACCCAGTACCTGTCGCTCAAGGCCGGGCGGCACCTGGTGGCCTGGGGCGAGAGCCTGTTCTGGGCCAACATCAGCCAGGGCCAGGCCCCGGTGGATGCGACCAAGTTCAACGTGCCGGGCACCGAGGCCAAGGACTCGTACCTGCCCGTGGGGCAGGTGTCCGGATCATGGTCGCTGAATGAAGACCTGGCGCTGGTGGGCTACTACCAGTACGAGTGGGAAAAGACCCAGCTCAATCCAGTGGGCGATTATTTCGGCAGCGACACCTTCGGTCCCGGCGCCGAGTTTTTCCGTCTGGGTGCCGGCCAGGTCGACCGTCTGCCCAACGGCCTGGCAGTCGGCTACGCCGGTGAGAAAGACGCCAAGGACAGCGGCCAATGGGGCCTGGGTGTGCGCTACCGGATCACCGAGAACACCGAAGTCGGGCTGTTTCATTACCGCTATAACGAGCGCGTCGGCTCGCTGTTCTTCGACTTCACCGGCACCACCCAATACTCCTCGCTCAAGGGCATCGGGCATGACGGCACTGCGCCGTCCTATCGCCTGGGCTACTTCGAAGACGTCAAGCTGACGGGTGTCAGCTTCAGCTCCAAGGTCGGCGATTCGGTGCAGTACGCCGGTGACCTGAGCTATCGCGATGGCGCCTCGGTCTACCTCAACAATGGCGCGCCGACCACTGGGCAGATCTGGCAGGGCAACCTCAACGCCTCGTACATCCTCGGCCCCAGCCTGCTCGCCCAGCAGACCACCTTCATGGGTGAAGTGGTGCATCAACACATCGACGGAGTGGACAGCCTGACGATCACCGGCGGCGGAGTCGGCGTGGATGGCACCTTCGACCAGTTCGAATCGAAGACCCAGACCCGTGGCTCGACCCTGCTGGGCGTCGGCGCCTACATGGACTACCCGTCCATCGCCACGGGCCTGGACCTGAACACCAAGGTAGTGTGGACGCAGAACGTCGACGGCAGCGCCTACCAGGGCCTGGGGCGCGACGAGAAGCGCCTGACCGTGGGTGGCGACTTCAAGTACCTGGGCAACTTCCAGGTCGGCATGACCTATGTCGCCTACCTGAGCTCGCCGGACGTCGCCCAGGGCCGCTTGCTGGCCGACCGCGACTACCTGTCGTTCAACGCCAAGTACACCTTCTGATGATCATGGCTGCGTCGCGATCCGGTGCCGCAGTCGTTCGCTTTTAGCCTGATAACAATAAAGAGAGGCCTGTCATGAATCCTCGTCCGACGCCATCACCGTTCAGCCCGATCGCAATTGGTCCGTTGACCCTGAAAAACCGTTTCATCAAGGCCGCCACCAACGAGGGCATGAGTGCCCAGGGCGTGCCGTCCAAACAACTGGTCAAGCTGCACTCGGCCCTGGTCGCAGGCGGCACCGCCCTGACCACTGTGGCCTATTGCGCGGTGAGCAGCGATGGTCGCACCTTGCCCAACCAGTTGACCCTCAGCCAATCCAGCCTGCCGCACTTCAAGGCCCTGACCGACGGGGTGCATCAGGCCGGTGGCCTGGCCAGCGCACAGATCACCCATGGTGGTTGCTTCACCTTCATCCGCGAACGCTCGACCAAGCGCCCACTGTCAGCCAGCGGCGGCTTCAACAAGATCGGCTTGATGAGCGGCATGTTCCTCAAGCAGGCGATGAACGAAGACGACATGCGACAAGTGGTGCGCGACTTCGCCCAAGGCGCACGCCTGGCGCGTCAGGCGGGTTTCGATGCCGTGGAGATCCACATGGGCCACGGCTACCTGCTCAGTCAGTTCATTTCGCCGATGTATAACAAGCGTCGCGACCAATACGGCGGCAACCTGGAAAACCGCCTGCGCTTTCCGCGTCGGGTGTTGCGAGCGGTGCTGGATGCAGTCGGCAAGGAGATGGCGGTCATCTGCAAATACAGCGTGACCGAAGGCGTGCGCGCCGGTAACAGCGCCGAAGACGGCGCGCAGATCGCACGCATGCTGGAAGAGGAGGGCGCGCACCTGCTGGTGCTCAGCGCGGGGATGAATGCCGAGTCGATCACCACCATGTTCGGTTCCTCCTTCCCCAAGGAAAACCGCGTGCAGCAGAAGAACAAGATCATCGCCCTGGCCATGGCTATCCAGCGTCGCAAGGAGCCGACCGTGGAATTCCGCGAGCTGTATCTGCTGGAACATGCACGCAAGGTACGTGCGGCGGTGAAAATGCCGTTGGCCTATCTGGGCGGTGCCAAGAGCCTGGCGAGCATCGAGAAAATCATGGCCGAGGGATTTGACCTGGTCGCCATGGGTCGGGTATTGCTGGCCGAAAACGACTACGTCAACAAACTCGCCACTGGCGCCAGCCGCGACTCGATCTGCACCGCCTGCAACCGCTGCGTGGCCATGATGTATACCCCCGGCGGCACCTCCTGCGTACTGGGTAAGCCCGGCGACGCAGTGTTGAACAGCCAGAAGGCGGCAGGGTAACAGATACACCAGGGTTTGGTTTGCCTGTGGGAGCCGGCTTGCTGGCGATGCGATGGTGGCCGTTACGCCGTCATCGCTGGCAAGCCAGCTCCCACAGGTTTTGCGGGGGTATGTTGGGTTCGTGGTGTGACTCACATCTGTAGGAGCCGGCTTGCTGGCGATGCGGTGGTGGCCGTTATGCCGTCATCGCTGGCAAGCCAGCTCCTACAGGATTGCGGGTGTACGCGGATTGTTGGCGGTACGAAAATCTGTAGGAGCCGGCTTGCTGGCGATGCGGTGGTGGCCGTTATACCGTCATCGCTGGCAAGCCAGCTCCTACAGGATTGCGGGTGTACGCGGATTGTTGGCGGTACGAAAATCTGTAGGAGCCGGCTTGCTGGCGATGCGGTGGTGGCCGTTACGCCGTCATCGCTGGCAAGCCAGCTCCTACAGGTTTTGCGGGGGTATGTTGGGTTCGTGGTGTGACACACATCTGTAGGAGCCGGCTTGCTGGCGATGCGGTGGGGGCCGTTATGCCGTCATCGCTGGCAAGCCAGCTCCTACAGGTTTTGTGGGGGTATGTCGGGTTTGTGGTGTGACACACATCTGTAGGAGCCCGCTTGCCGGCGATGGCGGTGGTGACGCTTATGCCACCATCGCTGGCAAGCCTCGCACAACGCGTCGCCGGTTCAACCGTGCTGCAGAAACTCAATGCAGCTACGGTTGAACAATTCCCGATGCTCCACCTGAACCCAATGCCCACACCGGTTGAGCACGATGAACCGCGCATTCGGTGCGCCGTCGATGATGCGCTGGGCGCCACTGATTGGGTTGAAGTGGTCGTTGCTGCCCCAGAAGCCAAGGATCGGGCACTGGATCTCGCCCAGGCGCGCTTCCATGTTCGGCACCATCATCGTGCTGAACAGGTTCTTCGGCTGTGTCACCGCCACCGCCACGCGTTCCTGCAGCAGGCTTTCCGGCAGGATCGACGCATCGAACAACTGCAAGCTCATCATGCTGCGCATCTCCTCCATGCCGATGGGGCCGGCGCTGAACAGGCTGACCATGCGCACGATGCCCTCCATCTTGAAGTAGGTCTCGCGCTCCTCGACACCACCCGGTGCCAGCAGGATCAGGCTCTGGGCAAGTTGTGGAAGGCGCAGGGCCAGGCCCAAGGCGATCGCGCCGCCCAGCGAATTGCCCAGCAGCGTGCAACGCCGCACACCGACGGACTCCAAAAACGCCGCCACGCAGTCGACGAAGAAGTCCAGGTTGTACTGCACGTCCTCGGGTTTGTCCGAACGGCCGAAACCCGGCAGGTCGAGCACGATATTGCGATAGCCGGCAGCGACCAATTGCGGGTAGTTGCCCTTGAAGTTGCTGAAGCCACTGGCGCCCGGCCCGCTGCCGTGCAGCCACAGCACCACGGGGCCGGCGCCCTCATCCAGATAGTGCAGGCGCAGGCCGTTGGGCAGGGTCGCGTAATGGCCGACGGGCAGGGGCAGGTCTACGGGTTGGTTCATGGGGTTCTCCATTGTCTGCGGATTCATGAGGCACAACCGCACCAGGCGCTGCGGCAGATTGCTGCAGTGAATTGAAGGGGAATACAGCGCCTGGCGTGGTGCGCGCTAGCGAATGCTGGGCGCTGACGCCGTCATTTACATCGTCCGTTCAGACCACGCGGCGCTAGTCCCATCGGACGATGTGGGCCGAGGCCCTGGCCGCTAATCATGCAAGTGACGGCTCCATTACAGCGGGCCGCAGCGTATTCGCACACTTGGAGATTGCTATGAAGTTACTCGATAAAGTGGCCTTCGTGACCGGTGCCGCCCAAGGCATGGGCCAGGCCATCGTGCGTGGTTTTGTCGCCGAAGGCGCGAAGGTGGTGGCTGTTGACCTGCACCAGGCGGCCCTGGCCGAGAGCCTGGCAGACTTGGGCGACAAGGTGCTCGCCCTGGCCTGCAACGTCGGTGACGGCGCCTCCGTGGCCGATGCCATGGGGCAGGCCGAGGAGCACTTCGGTGGCCTCGACATCCTGGTCAACAACGCCGGCGTGGGCGGGCTGGACAGCTTTCTCGAAACCACGGACGAGAGCTGGGCGCGGGTGATCGGTGTGAACCTGGGCGGCACCTTCCTGTGCTGCCGTGAAGGCGCCAAATTGATGGTCAAGGGTGGCCGCAAGGGCGCGATCATCAACCTCTCCAGCACCGCCGCGCTGACCGGCGAAGGCCCGAGCCACTACTGCGCCTCGAAAGCCGGGGTCATGGGCCTGACCCGTTCGATCGCCCGTGAACTGGCCGCCTGCGGCATCCGCGTCAACACCCTGGTACCAGGGCCGACCAACACCCCGATGATGGCCGGCATTCCCGATGACTACATGCAGGCGCTGCTGAAAAACGTGCCCCTGGGCCGTATGTGCGAGACCGACGAGATCGCCAGGGTCGCGGTGTTCCTGGCTAGCGAAGACGCCAGTTTCATGACCGGGCAGAACATCGCCGTCAACGGCGGCATGGCCTTTATCTGATCAGGGAGTCACTCATGAGCAAGCGTCTACAAGGAAAAATCGCCTTCGTCACCGGCGCCGGTTCCGGCATCGGCGAAGCCACTGCGCTGCGGTTCGCCGAAGAGGGCGCCACGGTGGTGCTGTGCGGGCGGCGCATTGAGCCGCTGCAAGGCGTGCAGGAGAAAATCCGTGCCCAAGGCGGGCAGGCCGAGATTGCCGTGGCCGACGTCAGCGATGAACAGGCCTACGTCGGTGCGCTGCAAGCCACCGCGCAACGTCACGGTCGCCTGGACATCCTGGTCAACAACGCGATGGCCTACACCTGGGGCGGTATCGACAGCATGACCACCGCCGACTGGCACGCCAACTTTGGCACCACCGTCGACGGCACCTTCTGGGGCACCCGCACCGCGATGCAGTTGATGAAAGCCCAGGGCGGCGGTTCGATCGTCAACATCGCGTCGATCTGCGGCCTGTTCGGCACGGCCTGGATGGCCGGTTACTCGGCGGCCAAGGCGGCGGTGATCAACTTCAGCCGGGCGGCGGCCAGCGAAGGCGCACCGCACAACATCCGCTGCAACGTGATCATTCCCGGGGTGGTCGACACCCCGGCCACGGCCGGCATGCTGGCCGACGCCAAGACCCGCAGCAACACCGAAAAAGTCATCCCGATGAAACGGGTCGGCCTGCCGGTGGAGCTGGCCAACGCCATCGTGTTCCTGGCCAGCGACGAGGCTTCGTATGTCACCGGTGCCAGCCTGGCGGTGGACGGCGGACGCGGTTCGGACCTGTACACGGTGCTCGACTGATGAGCCAGGACGCCAACGCTTTACTTGAGCGCATCGATCGCCTGGAGTCGCTGGACGCGATCCGCCAACTGGCCGGCAAGTACGCCCTGGCCCTGGACATGCGCGACATGGATGCCATGGCCAACTGCTTCGCCCCGGATGTGCGCGTGGGTCGCGACAAGAGCGGTCGTGTGCACCTCAAGGCATGGCTGGACGAAACCATGCGCAAGCAGTTCCATGGCACCTCCCATCACCTGGGGCAGCACATCATCGAGTTCAGCGATGCCGATCACGCCACCGGCGTGGTCTATTCGAAGAACGAACATGAGACCGGTCCCGAGTGGGTGATCATGCAGATGCTGTACTGGGACGACTACGAACGGATCGACGGGCGCTGGTGTTTCCGTCGCCGCTTACCGTGCTACTGGTACGCGACCGACCTCAACAAACCACCGATCGGCGGCCTGAAAATGCGCTGGCCAGGGCGCGAGCCGTACGCCGGCAGCTTCCACGAGCTGTTTCCGTCCTGGGATGCCTTCTGGGCGCAACGCCCGGACAAGGACGCCCTGCCGCAAATCGCCGAACCCGCACCGCTGGAGGGCTTCCTCAAGACCCTGCGCCGCGGGGCGGATGACCCGAAGATTCGCGTGCGCTGAACGGCAGCGAAGGCGTCCGTCCTGGCAACTCATGTGTTGCCTGACCCGGCGCTTTCGCTGCGATGCGGCGACCCGACAAGCCAGCTCCTACAGTGGGCGTCCATCCTGCCCGCCAATGTGGCATCTGCCCACGCCTTCGCCTGCTTAGTCTCAACGGACGATGAAGCCTCGGCCAGTGCTTCGCACAATGCTCCCCACAAAAGTCATTCAGCCAACGAGGACCCAGGCATGATCGACATTCGCGGTTTGAGCTATTTCGTCTCGCAGATCGAAAACCTCAGTCATTGGCAGCGTTACGCCGAAGACGTGCTCGGCATGCAAGTGAACCCGGCGCCGGGCGGTGGCTTGTACGTGAAAATGGACGAGCGTCCGTTTCGCATGCTGATCGTCGAAGGCAGCGAGGCGCGTTACCTGGCCTCTGGCTGGGAGTTGGCCAACGAGACAGCCTTCACGGCCGCCCTCGAGCACCTGAGCGCTGCCGGCATCGAACGGCAGCCAGGCTCCGCCACCGAGATCGAGCAGCGCGGCGTCCAGGCGCTGGTCAAGGTGACCGACCCGTCGGGCAACTGCCATGAGCTGAGCTGGGGCCATCGCTCCGACTGCCTGCCGTTCGTGTCGCCCCAGGGCGTGCCGCGTTTCATCACCGGCGACATGGGCCTGGGCCACACCGTGCTGCCGGCGCCGAACTTCGACGCCACCCTGGCGTTCGCCAAGGATGTGCTCGGCTTCGAGTTGTCGGACATTTTCAACTTCCGTCCCGACCCTTCGGTAGCACCGATCCGCATTCACTTCCTGCATTGCCAGAACGCTCGCCACCACAGCCTGGCACTGGCCGAGTACCCGGTGCCGTCCGGTTGCGTGCACGTGATGGTCGAGGTCGACTCGATGACCGAAGTCGGCCGCGCCCACGACCGTCTGCACGCCCATGCGGTGAACCTGTCGGCCACCCTCGGCCAGCACCTCAACGACCGCATGACCAGTTTTTACATGAAGACACCGTCCGGCTTCGATCTGGAGTACGGCTTTGGCGGGTTGCTAGTCGACTGGGCCGAGCATTCGGCTTTCGAGTTCACCCGCGTGAGCATTTGGGGGCACGACTTTTCGGTCGGCCAACACTAAGGAATTGTCATGATGAACAAACAACTGACAGCGGCCGATGCGGTTGCTCAATTGCGCGATGGCATGACCATCGGTTTCGGCGGCTGGGGCCCGCGGCGCAAGCCGATGGCGATCGTGCGCGAGATCCTGCGCTCACCGGTGAAGGACCTGACCGTGGTCGCCTACGGCGGTCCGGAAGTGGGCATGCTGTGCGCCGCCGGCAAGGTCAAAAAACTGGTGTTCGGCTTCGCCACCCTCGATGCCATTCCGCTGGAACCCTACTACCGCAAGGCCCGCGAAGCCGGCGAGCTGGAGTTGATGGAGCTCGACGAAGGCATGTTCCAGTGGGGCCTGCGCGCCGCCGGCATGCGTTTGCCGTTCCTGCCCACCCGTTGCGGCCTGGCCACCGACGTGACGCGCCTGAACCCGGCACTCAAGACCATCCAGTCGCCCTACGCCGATGGCGAGGTGCTGCTGGCGATGCCGGCGCTCAACCTCGATGTGGCGTTCCTGCACGTCAATGTCGCCGACCGCCTGGGCAACTGCCTTGTGACCGGGCCGGACCCGTATTTCGATCATCTGTTCGCCCGCGCCGCCCAGCAGTGCTTTGTCTCGTGCGAACGCCTGGAAGACCGCCTTGCGCTGAACGCCGAGCAGGCCCGTTTCAACACCTTCGAGCGCTATCTGGTCAGCGGCGTGGTGCATGCACCTCTGGGTGCGCATCCGACGCTCTGCGCCCCTGACTACGGCTGGGACATGAAGCACCTGAAGGGCTATGTCGCCAGCAGCCAGGCGGAAAACGGCTGGCAGGACTATGTGCAGACCTGGATCGCCGGTGGCGAGCAGGCCTATCAGGCACAGAACGGCGGTGCCGACTCCATGGGCGCCTTGCCCCTTCCCGTGTTCTGAGGATTATCGACCATGTCTGCAACCTGTGATTTCACCCTGGCTGAACTGATGATCGTCGCCGCCTCCGAGGCCTGGCGTGGCAATGGCGAGGTGATTGCCTCGGGCCTGGGCGTGATCCCGCGCCTGGGCGCCAGCCTGGCCAAACTGACCCACAGCCCGGAACTGTTGATGACCGACAGCGAGGCGTTCCTGGTCGAAGAACCGATCCCGCTGGGCCCGCGTGGCGACTACGTTGCGCGTTATTCGGGTTACATGTCGTTCGAACGAGTATTCGAATGCGTTTGGGGCGGGCGCCGTCACGCAATGATCGGGCCGACCCAGATCGACCGCTGGGGCCAGACCAACCTGTCCTGCGTCGGCGACTATCAAAAGCCCAAGACGGCGATCCTCGGCGTGCGCGGCCTGCCAGGCAACAGCATCAACCACCTCAACTCGTTCTTCGTGCCCAGCCATAACAGCCGGGTGTTCGTCAGCGGCGAAGTGGACATGATCTCCGGTGTCGGCTTCAAGGCCGAGCGCTGGCCCGAAGGCGCGCGTCGCGACCTGATGGACATCCGTTGCGTGGTCAGCGACCTCTGCGTCCTCGATTTCGATGGCCCGGACCGTGCGGTGCAGGTGCGCTCGTTGCACCCCGGCGTGACTTTCGAACAGGTCCAGGACAACACCGGCTTCCCGTTGCTCAAGTCGGCGCAATTGCGCGAGACCGCGCACCCCACTCAAGAGCAGTTGGCGCTGATCCGCCGACTCGACCCCCACGATTACCGCGCCACGGCGATCAAGGGCAACCCGCCCGGCATCCGTACGGCCTGAGGCAAGGACAGCGACCATGCACAGCAGCGACAGTGAATTCATCGTCCGCCAGGACAACGCCGTCTACGAGACGGACACCCCGGTGCTGTACAGCGTGGGCGAGGGTATTGCCACGCTGACGCTGAACCGGCCGACCTTCAACAACGCGCAAAACTCGCAGATGACCTACGCCCTGGACGACTTTTTTCGCCAGGCGGTGAACGACGACAGCGTCAAGGTCATCGTCCTGCGTGGCAACGGCAAGCACTTCTCGGCGGGCCACGATATCGGCACGCCGGGGCGCGATATCGACAAGCCGTTCGAGCGCGCACACCTGTGGTGGGACCACACCAACAAACCCGGTGGCGAGCAGCTGTATGCCCGCGAGCAGGAGGTGTACCTGGGCATGTGCCGACGCTGGCGCGAACTGCCCAAGCCGACCATCGCCATGGTCCATGGCGCGTGTATCGCAGGTGGCCTGATGCTGGCCTGGGTCTGCGACCTGATCGTCGCCAGTGACGACGCGTTCTTCCAGGACCCAGTGGTGCGCATGGGCATTCCGGGCGTGGAGTATTTCGCCCATCCCTATGAAATGAACCCGCGCATTGCCAAGGAATTCCTCTTCACCGGTGATCGCATGAGCGCCAACCGGGCCTGGCAGGTGGGCATGGTCAACCGCCTGGTGCCTCGTGATGAACTGGAGCAGGCCACCTATGCCCTGGCTGCCGGCATTGCCCGTCAGCCGCGCATGGGCCTGGCCCTGACCAAGCAGGCGATCAACCACGTCGAGGACCTGCAAGGCAAGCGCACGGCGATGGATGCGGTGTTCGCCTGGCACCACTTTGCCCATGCCCATAACGAGCTGTTGTCCGGCGACAAACTGGGCGGTTTCGACGCCAAGGGCATGGCCCGGGCCAACAAGCAGGCCGAGGATAAAAGCCAATGAACCGCTGGCTCGAAACGCCGCTGACCGAGGCCCTCGGTTGCCGTTATCCGATCGTGCAGACCGCCATGGGCTGGGTTGCCGACGCCAACCTGGTGATCGCCTCGACCCAGGCCGGGGGCTTCGGTTTCCTGGCCGGGGCGACCATTGCGGCTGCTGAACTGGAAGGCGAAATCCGCAAGGTGATCGACGCCACCGGTGGCAGCAATTTCGGTCTCAACTTCCATATGTTCCAGGACAACGCCACGCAGTGCGTCGACCTGGCGATCAAGTATCGGCTGCGCGCCGTGAGTTACGGGCGCGGTCCGGACAAGCAGACCATCGCGCGCTTCAAGGCGGCCAAGGTGCTGTGCATTCCCACCGTCGGTGCCTTGAAGCATGCGCTCAAGGCGGTGGAGCTGGGTGCCGACCTGATCACCATCCAGGGCGGCGAGGGCGGCGGCCATACCGGCGGCGTGCCCAGCTCGATCCTGCTGCCCCAGGTGTTGGCGGCCGTGAAGGTACCGGTGATCGCTGCCGGCGGATTCGCCACCGGCCGTGGCCTGGCCTCGGTGCTGGCCGCCGGTGGCGCCGGCATCGCCATGGGCACGCGGTTTCTCATGACCCGCGAATCGCCGACCCCGGCCGCGACCTTGGAACGCTACCTGAAGGTCAACGATCCGCAACGGGTGCGCGTGACCACGGCGGTGGATGGCATGCGCCACCGCATGATCGAAAACCGCTTCATCAATCACCTGGAGCAGGCGGGCCCCTTCGGTCGCCTGCGCATTGCCCTGGGCAGCGCCTGGCAGTGGAAGCAGCAGACCGGTATGAGCCTTGGGCACATGGCTTCTGTCTTCATCCGCGCGTTGCGTGAAGACCCGTCACAGCTGTCGCAAGTGGTGATGGCCGCCAACCAGCCGGTGCTGTTGCAGCGCTCGATGATCGACGGCGCCCCGGACGAGGGCATCCTGCCCAGCGGCCAGGTCGCGGCGGCCATCGGCGAGTTACTCAGTTGCCGCGAAGTCATCGAAGGCATCGCCAGCGAGGCCCAGCAGTGCCTGGACGCGCTCCTGGCCCGCAGCCAGACCCTCCCATCGAACCGTCCCGCCAGTATTGGAGAACCCCTGTGAACCAGGCATTTACCACACAACTCAATCAGGGGATCGCTGAACTCGTGATCGCCAAGCCACCGGTCAATGCCCTCGACAGCCAGCAATGGCACGCCCTGGCGCGGGAGATCGACGCCCTTGGGGCCAACCCCGAAGTGCGGGTGATCGTGATCCGCGCCGAAGGCCGGGGCTTTTGCGCCGGTGTCGACATCAAGGAGCTGGACCAGTACCCGGAGCGGATCGTCGAGGTCAACGCCGGTAACTACGCCACCTTCAAGGCCGTGCACCGCAACCCGGTGCCGGTGATTGTCGCGGTCCATGGTTTCGTCCTCGGCGGCGGCATCGGCATCACCGGTGCGGCGGACATCGTCGTCGCCTCTGACTGCGCGACCTTCGCCCTGCCGGAAGTCGACCGCGGCGCCATGGGCGGCGGTGCGCATCTGCAGCGCCTGTTCCCGGTGCAGAAAGTCCGCTACCTGTTCTTCACCGGCGACAGTATCGGCGCTCCAGAGGCGCTGCAATACGGCTTTATCGAGCGCGTCGTCAGCAAGGACCAGTTGCGCGAAACCGCCCTGGGCATCGCGGCGAAAATCGCCGAGAAGAGCCCGGCGATGATCCGCATCGCCAAGGAAGCCTTGAACGGCATCGAAGACGGCAACCTGGAAGACAAATACCGCTGGGAGCAGGGCTTCACCATGCAGGCCTACAGCAGCCCGGATTCTGCGGAAACGCGGCGGGCCTTCGTCGAAAAACGCGACGCCAAGTTCTGAGAGATCGCCATGGACCTGACTTACACCCCCAAGCAAAACGCCTTCCGCGCCGAAGTACGGGCCTGGCTGGCGGACAATCTGCCAAGTGAGCCCTTCGCCAGTTACGACAGTCGCGAAGGTTTTGAACAGCACCGCGCCTGGGAGGCCAAGCTGTTCGAGAGCCGTTGGTCGATGGTGATGTGGCCGGCCGAACTGGGCGGTCGCGGTAGCGACTTGATCGAGTGGCTGATCTTCGAGGAAGAGTATTACGGTGCAGGCGCACCGATGCGCATCAACCAGAACGGCCAGCTGTTACTCGGCCCGACCCTGATGGAGTTTGGCACCCAGGAGCAAAAGCAGCGTTTCTTGCCACGCATGGCCGAAAGCCTGGACATGTGGGCGCAAGGCTGGTCGGAGCCCAACGCCGGTTCCGACATGGCGGCGATCACCAGCAAGGCGGTACTCGACGGCGACCATTACGTGATCAACGGGCAGAAGACCTGGTCGAGCCGGGCGAACTTCGCCGACTGGCTGTTCGGCCTGTTCCGCAGCGAGCCGGGATCAACCCGTCATCACGGCCTGTCGTTCATCATGGTGCCGCTCAATACGCCGGGGGTGAGCATTCGCCCGATCAAGGCACTCAACGGCAAGGAAGCCTTCGCCGAGGTGTTTTTCGATGACGTTCGGGTCCCCGTGAACAACCTCATCGGTACCCAGGGGCAGGGCTGGCACGTGGCGATGGCCACCGCCGGCTTCGAGCGTGGTTTGCTGCTGCGTTCACCGGCGCGCTTCCAGTCCACGGCACGCAAGCTGGTCGAACTGTACAAGGCCCATCGCGTCAGTGCCGACCGCGACCCTGGTCTGCGCGATGCCGTGCTGGAGACCTGGATGTGCGCCGAGGCCTATGCGATGTCGGCTTACTACACCGTAGGACGCCTGAGCCGGGGCGAGCAGATCGGCGCCGAGTCGAGCATCAACAAGATCATCTGGTCGGAGCTCGACCTGAAGATGCACGAGACCGCCATGCGCATTCTCGGCACCCGTGGCGAGCTGGTCACAAAGGGCGCGTCAGCGGGCGATGCGGCGGGCTGGCTGGAAGGTTTTCTGTTTGCCCAGTCCGGGCCGATCTACGCCGGCACCAACGAAATCCAGCGCAACATCATCGCCGAGCGCATGCTCGGTTTGCCGAAATAAGGAACCGCCATGGACTTCACTTTCAACGATGACCAGTTGGCGTTCCGCGAAGCCATCAGTCGTTTCCTGATGACCGAAGCCGCGCCGGAGATGCTCCGGGAAATCTGGGAGACCGATGCCGGGCGCTCCCGGGACCTGCGCAACAAGATTGCCGGCCAGGGCCTCACCGCCTTGTCGGTGCCCGAGGCCGAAGGCGGCCTGGGCATGGACGATGTGACCTGGGCATTGATGACACAGGAGCTGGGCTACTACGCCATTCCCGACTCATTGGCCGACACCGCCTATGTCGCCACCGGCTTGCTCGCCGGTCTGCCTGCGGTGCATCCGGCGCGTGCCGACCTGCTGCCACGGATTGCCGACGGCAGCTTGCGGATGGCGATCAGTCATCCGGTCAATGCCTTGGTCAGCGATGCACAACTGGCCGAAGTGCTGATCCTCACCCACGGCGACGAGATCCATGTGGTGCCGCGCTGCGAAGTCAACGTGGACAACCACCTAAGTATCGATGCCTCACGCCGCCTGGGCCAAGTGACCTGGACTCCGTCGGCGCAGACCTGCATTGCCAGTGGCGAGCAGGGCCGTGCCTTGCTGGAGCGCATGCTGGACCGTGGTGCGCTGTCGGTGGCCGGGCAATTGCTGGGGCTGGCGCAGCGCATGCTCGACCTGTCGGTGGACTACGTGGCCCAGCGCAAACAGTTCGGCAAGCCGATCGGCAGTTTCCAGGCGGTCAAGCATCACCTGGCCGATGTCGCCCGTTATATCGAGCAGGCCAAGCCGGTGCTTTATCGCGCCGCCCATGCCCTGGCCCGGGGCGACGTCAACGCCGGTGTCCGGGTTTCTCAAGCACGCCTGGCGGCGAACGAGGCGAGCTGGATCGCCGCGCGCAAGGGCATCCAGGTGCACGGGGCGATGGGGTACACATGGGAAGTGGACCTGCAGATGTTCATGAAGCGCGCCTGGGCCCTCGATGCGTCCTGGGGCGACCGCGGCTTTCACAAAACCCGTGTCAGCGACTACCTGTTCGCCGACGCCACTGGCCTGGAGCCAGGGCATACTTTCGAGGAATGAGTCATGGCCCAGGCCTACATTGTTGATGCACTGCGCAGCCCCACCGGCAGGCGCAAGGGCTCTTTGAGCGAGATCCACGCGATAGACCTGGGCGCCCATGTGCTCAAGGCCCTGGTCGCGCGCAACGTGATCCCCGCGGAGGACTACGACGACGTGATATTCGGTTGCGTCGACACCATCGGTTCTCAGGCCGGCGACATCGCCCGTACCAGTTGGCTGGCCGCCGGCCTGCCGCTGACGGTGCCCGGAACCACCGTGGATCGCCAGTGCGGTTCGTCGCAACAGGCGCTGCATTTCGCCGCGCAGGCGGTGATGAGCGGCACCCAGGACGTGGTCGCGGTGGGCGGGGTGCAGACCATGACCCAGATCCCGATTTCCTCGGCGATGCTCGCCGGCCAGCCCCTGGGCTTTGCCGACCCGTTCTCGGGCAGCGTCGGCTGGCGGGCGCGGTTTGGCCTGCAGCCGGTCAACCAGTTCTATGCCGCGCAGCGGATTGCCGATCACTGGCAGATCAGCCGCGAGCAGATGGAAGCCTTTGCCCTGCAGAGCCACGAACGTGCCTTGGCGGCCATCGCCAGCGGCCGGTTCGCCCGGGAAATCGTCAGTTGCCAAGGGTTGGCGGTGGATGAAACGCCGCGCCACAGCAGCCTGGGGAAGATGGCCGAATTGCAACCGGTGGACCCGCAGTTCCCGTCGATCACCGCCGCCGTGTCCAGCCAGACCTGCGACGCTTCGGCAGCATTGCTGGTGGTGTCCGAGGCGGCACTCACACGCTACGACCTGACGCCACGGGCGCGGATTCATCACCTGACGGTGCTCGGCGACGATCCGATCTGGCACCTCACCGCACCGATTGCCGCCACCCGCCGGGCCCTGGCCAAGAGCGGCCTGAGCATGGCTGACATCGACCGGGTCGAGATCAACGAAGCTTTCGCCTCGGTGGTCATGGCCTGGGCCAAGGAGCTCGACTACGACCCGGCGCAAACCAACGTCAATGGCGGCGCGATTGCCCTGGGCCATCCGTTGGGCGCCACTGGCGCACGATTGATGACCACGCTGCTCAACGAACTGGAATGCAGTGGTGGTCGCTACGGCTTGCAAACCATGTGTGAGGGCGGCGGCCAGGCCAACGTGACCATCATCGAACGCTTGTAATTTTCCATGCGGGGGCCGCCACTTCGGGCGAGCAGCTACCCACTATTTTGAGGAGTCAAACATGGCTATCTGTGCAGACCGCACCGTGATCATCACCGGGGCCGGCGGCGGACTCGGTCGCGCCTACGCCCTGGCATTCGCCGCGCAAGGGGCCAATGTCGTGGTCAACGATATTCGCGCCGAGGCCGCGGAGGATGTGGCGGGGGAGATTCGCGCCAACGGTGGCCAGGCCATCGCCAACAACGACGACATAACCACCCTGGCCACGGCGCAGCGCATCGTCGATGCGGCACTGGCGGCGTTCGGCGAAGTGCATGTGCTGATCAATAACGCCGGCGTGTTGCGCGACCGCATGTTCATCAGCCTCAGTGAAGAGGACTGGGACATGGTCATGCGCGTGCACCTCAAGGGTCATTACTGCCTGGCCAACATCCTTGGTCGGCGCTGGCGCGACCTGGCCAAGGCCGGCACGCCGGTGGACGCGCGAATCATCAACACCAGCTCCGGCGCCGGGTTGCAAGGCTCGGTGGGGCAGTCCAATTATTCGGCGGCCAAGGGTGGCATTGCCTCGCTGACCCTGGTGCAAGCGGCGGAACTGGCGCGCTACGGCGTCACCGCCAACGCGCTGGCACCGGCCGCCCGCACTTCGATGACCGAGGGTGCGATGCCCGACGTAGTGAAAAAACCCGAGGACGGCAGCTTCGACGCCTGGGCCGCGGAAAACGTCGCGCCGTTGGTGGTCTGGTTGGGCAGCTCGGCCTCGGCCCACGTCAGCGGGCAGGTCTTCGAAAGCCAGGGTGGACGTATCTCCCTGGGCGAGGGCTGGCGCACGGGCGTCACCTGCGACAAGGGCGCGTTGTGGAAAGTCGAAGAGATCGGCGCGGCGGTGGACGCCATCCTTGCCGAAGCGCCGAAGCCACAGAAAGTCTGGGGAGGCTGAAACCCCGACCACTGGGGGAGCCGGCCTGCCGGCGATGGCGTCCTGACAGCCGACCCATCTCCCACGGCCGTACCCGATCCACTGTAGGAGCAGCCGGTCGACGCTCGATTGCTCGCGATGGAGGTCAACGATGACGCGAGGATCCTGACACCCCGCGCTGCTCTCAGGTTTTTCGCGAGCAAGCTCGCTCCTACAAGGGAACCCGGTCACCTGTAGGAGCAGCCGGTCGACGCTCGATTGCTGGCGATGGAGGTCAACGATGACGCGAGGATCCTGACACCCCGCGCTGCTCTCAGGTTTTTCGCCAGTAAGCTCGCTCCTACAGGGGGAACCCGGTCACCTGGAGCTGCCGCAGGCTGCGATCTTTTGATCTTCATACCCCATTTTGACGATGCGTCCGCATCGCTCCCTCCGTACAACTGCAGCGTATTGATTTCTTCGGAGGTAGACGCTGTGAAACAAGCCCCCCCTTATGTTCCCGGTCATCAATTGCTGGCCGGCAAGTCGGTGTTGATTACCGCGGCGGCAGGTGCCGGTATCGGTTATTCGGCGGCACGGCGCAGTGCTGAGGAAGGATGTCGGGCGCTGATGATTTCCGATGTGCATGCACGGCGGCTGGAGGAGGCTGTGGAGCGTCTCAAGGCCGAGACCGGGTTGCAGGCGATTTATGGCCAGCTGTGCAATGTCACCGTCGAAGACGAAGTCCAGGCCCTGGTGGCCGCGGCCGAAGAGGCGTTGGGCGGGGTTGATGTGCTGATCAACAACGCCGGCCTGGGTGGCCAGAAACGCGTGATGGAAATGAGCGACGAAGAGTGGTTGCGGGTGCTCGATGTGACTCTGACCGGCACCTTCCGCATGACCCGGGCGATGTTGCCGCACATGCAGCGCCGTGGCGTCGGGGCCATCGTCAATAACGCTTCGGTGCTCGGTTGGCGGGCGCAGAAGGAACAGGCCCATTACGCCGCCGCCAAGGCCGGGGTGATGGCGCTGACCCGCTGCAGCGCCCTGGAAGCCGCCGAGTTCGGCGTGCGCATCAACGCGGTGTCGCCATCGATTGCCCTGCACGATTTTCTCAAAAAAGCCTCCAGCGAAGAGTTGCTCGCCAGCCTGGCCGGGCGCGAGGCGTTTGGCCGCGCCGCCGAAGTCTGGGAGGTGGCCAACGTCATGATGTTCCTGGCCAGCGACTATGCCTCCTACATGGTCGGCGAAGTGCTGTCCGTCAGTTCACAACAAGCGTGAGGATGGGCACATGAGTCACGTATTCAACAGCGCCCAGGCGCTGCTTGCGGCCGAGGGCCTGGACCTGGGCCACACCGAATGGCTGACCATCAGCCAGCAACGCATCGACCTGTTCGCCGAAGCCACCAGCGATCACCAGTGGATTCATGTCGACCCGGTGCGCGCCGCCAGCGGCCCGTTCGGCTCCTGTATCGCTCACGGCTACCTGACCCAGTCCCTGGCCAATCTGTTCATGCCGCAGTTGCTGATCCTTGAAAACATGGCGATGGGCGTGAATTACGGCAGCGACCGGGTGCGTTTCCCGGCGCCGGTCAAGGTCGACTCGCGGGTGCGCGGCAGCGGCCAGATCCTGCGTGCCGAACAACTGGGCGACGCCGTGCAACTGGTGGTGCGCATGACCATGGAAGTGGAAGGCCAGGCTCGCCCCGGCTGCGTGATCGACACCATCAGCCGCTACACCTTCAATGCCATTTCCGAGTGAGTTAGCCATGGACCAGAATGAAGTCGTCATCGTCGCCACCGCCCGTACCGCGTTGGCCAAGTCGTTTCGCGGATCGTTCAACGATACTGAGGCCCCGGTGCTGGGCGGCCATGTGGTGCACGCGGTAGTCGAGCGCGCCGGCATCGAGCCTGCCGAGGTCGAGGATGTGATCATGGGCGCGTCGGTGCAGCAGGGCACCCAGGGTTTCAACATCGGTCGGCTCTGCGCCTACACCGGCGGTTTGCCGGACAGCGTGCCGGGCATGGCCGTGGATCGCATGTGCGCTTCGGGCCTGATGAGCATCGGCATGGCCGCCAAGGGCATCATGACCGGCGAGATGAACATCGCCATTGGCGGCGGTGTGGAGTCGCTGTCGCTGACCCAGACCAAACACAAGAACGCCTATCGCGCCCGTTCCGAAGCCGTACTGCAGGTGATGCCCAGCGCCTATATCCCGATGATCGAGACGGCCGAGATCGTCTCGCGTCGTTATGGCATCAGCCGCGCCGCCCAGGATGAATATTCGCTGCTTAGCCAGCTGCGCACCGCCGCCGCTCAGCGAGACGGCCTGTTCGACGATGAAATCGTCGGCCTGACCGTGGATAAACTGCTGTTCGCCGCCGATGGCCAGCCCAATGGCCATGAACGCGTGCAAGTGGTGAAAGACGAGTGCAACCGGCCCAATACGCGCCTGGAAGACCTGGCGGGCTTGAAAACGGTGTGGAAGGACGGCGCCTGGATCGAGCAGGGCGAGTACGTCACCGCCGGCAACGCTTCGCAATTCTCCGACGGCGCCGCGGCCAGCCTGCTGATGAGTCGCGCCGAGGCCAAGCGCCGCGGGCTGACGCCACTGGGCATCTACCGCGGCATTGCCGTGGGTGGCTGCGCGCCTGAGGAAATGGGCATCGGCCCGGTGATCGCCATTCCCAAGCTGCTCAAGCGCTTTGGCCTGGGCGTCAAGGACATCGGCCTGTGGGAGATCAACGAGGCCTTCGCCAGCCAGGTGCTGCATTGCCGCGATGCGCTGCAGATCCCGACAGATCGCCTGAACGTCAATGGCGGGGCGATTGCCATCGGTCACCCGTTCGGCATGTCCGGCGCGCGCATGGTCGGCCATGCCTTGCTCGAAGGGCGACGTCGCGGCGTGCGGTATGTGGTGATTGCCATGTGCATCGGTGGCGGCATGGGCGCCGCCGGCCTGTTCGAGTTGCCATGAAGCGAGCGGGGCAGCGCCGTCCGCTCGATTAAATCCATGGGGCCCGAGACTCGGGCCCCCTGCTGGGGAATGGTTATGCAAAGTTGTATGCCCAATGCACAGGTCCTGGCGCTCATGGGCCTGGAGTTGGCCGAGTACGAACGGATCATCGGCAACATCTACGATTCGGCGATGGATACCCGCAGCTTGAGCGACGCGTTGCGCGAGGTACGAGCGTTGTTCAAGGCCAATTTCGTCACTTTGATCCTGCGGGTCCAGGACGAGCCGCTGTTGTCGCCGATGGTGGTCGCCGGAGATGTCGAACTGGGCAAGGGCGGTATCAACCACTACGCCTACTACGCCAAATCCACCCTGTTCGACGGCTTGCCCACCGACACGGTGTTCACCGTCGACGAACTGATCAGCGACAGCGAATGGGCCAGCTCGGCGTTTTACCTGTTGTACTGTCAACCCTACGATTGCTACCACATGCTCGGAGCCGATATCCGCATGCCGGATGGCGGCACGGTGCGTTTCCGAATCAATCGACCACGGGCCCAGCCACGGTTCAGTGACGCCGAGCGGGCCATGTGTGCCATGTTGTTGCCCCACCTGCGCCGGGCCTTGCACATGTATTCGCTGCTCGACCGCAGCGAGTCGCTGGGCAGCCTTTATTCACAGACGATCAGCCGCCTGGCGGTGGCGACCATCGTGCTCGATGAGCACGGCACTGTGGTGCAACTCAATCCCGTGGCCCGGGAAATCCTCGACAGCCAGGACGGCCTCAAGGTTGTCGGTGGGCGGCTGGAAGCGACTTACCCCAGCGACAATCGGGAGTTGGCGCGGCTGGTGCGCAATGCCTTCCAGCGCGCCAGGCAGGGCGCCAGCAGAGGGGTGCAGGTGGCCGAGGCGACCTCGATTTCCCGTCCATCCGGGCAGGTCAGCCTGGGCGTGGTGGTGGAGTTGATTCCCTCGGGGGACCTGCTCGAAGGCAATGGCAAACCCACGGTCGTGGTGTATGTGCGCGATGCCGTGAGCAAGTCGCTGGTGAGCACGGTGCTGACGTCGCAACTGTACAACCTGACCCCGGCGGAAACCACGCTGGCCCTGGAACTGGCCAACGGCCTGTCGCTGGAGGAGGCCTCGGAATTCCTGAATATCCGCCGCAATACCGCGCGTGCGCACCTGCGCTCGATTTTTTCCAAGACCGGCGTGCGGCGCCAGACGGAGCTGGTGCGGATCATGCTCAACAGTGTGGTCGCCCTGGGCGCGCCGCAGCCGGCGGCGGCGCGGCTATGACGAGGGGGCGTACCAAAATGCGTTAGTCCGTGCGGACGATGCTGCCGGGTTACCGGGCTGTCGATACTGGGCCACCGTTGTCGAACCTAAGGAGAATAAAAATGACCGGCAGTAATCAGTCCCCTGGCTGGGCGTTGGCGTTGATATTGGGCTGTGCCATCGGCACGGTGAATGCCGCACCCGAAGATGCCTCCCGCCTGGGCACAGACCTGACGTGCGTGGGCGCGGAAAAAGCCGGCAACGCCGACGGCAGCATTCCAGCGTTCAGCGGCAAATGGCTGGGCGCACCGCCCCACGTTGATTTCAAGGGCACTGGTAACCACCCGGTAGACCCGTACCCGGACGAAAAACCGCTGTTCGTGATTACCGCGCAGAACATCGCGCAGTACAACGACTACCTGTCCGACGGCCAGAAAGCCCTGTTCAAGCTGTTCCCGGGCACCTACAAGATGCCGATCTACCCCTCGCACAGGGATTTCCGCTTCGACGACGCGGTTTGCAAAGCCACCCGCGAGAACGCCAGCATTGCTCGCCTGGTGGATGAGGGTGAAGGGGTAGTGGGCAAAACCGGCGGCACAGCCTTTCCGGTACCGCGCAGCGGCCTGGAACTGTTGAAGAACGCCTCGGCTTTTACCCTGCGTGCCTGGACCGAGGAATACACCTCCGACAACGCCTACGTGCTCAAGGATGGCAACATCAACTGGGGACGCGTGCATTCGCGCAACCTGGCACCGGCGCTGGAGCCGGGCAGGATTGGCGAGACCACCGGCAACTCGTCGTTCTATCTCAACGAAACCCTGCTGCCGCAACGGGACAAGGGCGAGATCAATACCGGCACCGAGTTCTGGAATGACAAGACCGAACCGCGCCAGGCCTGGCGTTACGATCCGGGTACGCGGCGGGTGCGCCAGTCGCCCGGCTATGGCTTCGACATGTCGTTCCCTGGCAGCGGCGGCTCGATCACCGTCGACGAGGTGCGCCTGTTCAACGGTTCCGGGCAGCGTTACGACTGGAAGATCGTCGGCAAGCGCGAGATGTTCATCCCCTACAACACCTACCGCCTGCACGCGGCCAACCTCAAGTACGCCGATCTGCTGACGCCGGGCCACATCAATCCCGATGCGATGCGTTATGAGCGCCATCGGGTGTGGGAGCTCGAAGGCACCCTCAAGCCGGGTTATCGCCACCTGTATGGCAAGCGCAAGTTGTATATCGACGAGGACACCTGGTTCCCGATGCTCGCCGACAACTATGACAACCGTGGCGAGCTGTGGCGGACCTCGATGCTGAATTACTTCTACGCCTACGAAAGCCAGCGGCCTCAAGCGGGCGTCGGCCTGTACTACGACCTCAACGCCGGCAGCTACCTGGCGTTCAACCTGATCAACGAACAGCGCAATGGCTACCTGCTGAACAAAACCGGCTTCAGTCCCCGGGACTTCGGCCCGGAGGCTGCCCGGCGCTTCGGCCAGTAACCGTCCAGTGCGGCGCCCCTGGTGACTGGGGCGCCCATTGAGAGTGGATCGCGTTTGATCTAGTCCAACTGAAGGATGACCTGCCGGCGCGGCTACCCAATGATGTCGGCCATGGGATCACCCTGTATTTCTTGGGGGCATTGCCTGCCCAAGTCTGCAACCGAGGAACAACAACAATGACCAAACTCGCTGAAATCAACATCGAGAACGCCCAGCGTACCCACCGTTACGCCCGCGGCTGGCACTGCCTGGGCAATGCCAGCGATTACCGTGATGGCAAGCCCCACACCCTGGAAGTCTTTGGCACCCGCCTGGTGGCCTTCGCCGACAGCCAGGGCAACATCAGCATCCTCGATGCCTATTGCCCGCACATGGGCGCCGACCTGTCCCAGGGCACCATCGAGAATGACCGGCTGGTATGCCCGTTCCACCACTGGAAGTACGACACCGGCGGTAAATGCGTGGAGATTCCCTACTGCAAGCGCATCCCACCCAAGGCCAAGACCCGCAGCTGGTTGACCTGCGAGGAAAACAACCTGCTGTTCGTCTGGAACAACCCCGAAGGCCGCGCGCCGAAGGAGGGCGTGGTCATTCCGCACCTGCCCGAGATGGACGATCCGGACTGGGTGCACGACTGGAACATCGACACCATGCACATCGAGACCAACCCACGGGAGCTGGTCGATAACCTGGTGGACGCCCAGCACTTCGGGCCGGTGCACGGCACGCCGACCAAGTATTTCGCCAACGTCTTCGAAGGCCACATCGGCCATCAGATTTTCCATGGCGACTCCGAGCGCCTGGGCGGCGACTTGATCGCGCCGTCGGCCTACTACGGGCCGGCGACCCACTTCACCCACATCAGCTCGATGTTCGGCGACGTGCGCATCCACGCCATCCTGCTCAACAGCCACGTGCCGGTGACACCGAACAGCTTCGACCTGCGCTTTGGTTGCATGGTCAAGCGGGTGCCGGGCTGGACCGAAGAACAGAACCAGGAAGTGGCCAGGGCCTATGTCCAGGGCAACCGCGACTCGTTCTACCAGGACGTGGTGATCTGGAAGCACAAGATCCGCATCGACAAGCCGGTACTGGCCGAAACCGATGGCCCGGTCTACCAGTTGCGCGAGTGGTACGAGCAGTTCTTCACCAATGAGGACGACGTGCCGGCATTCATGGCAGAACGTCGCGAGTTCATCACGGTGGACGAGCGCTGACAGCGTGACAGGGCGCCTTCGCTCACTCGAAGGCGCCTCTACAAAGGGGACTGCCCACGCAGTTTCGATTCAAGGGCCACGAGCGCACTGACAATGAAAATAAAAAGTCATCTCGCCTATTACGTACCGTTCTTGATCCTGTTTTTCCTGGTGTTGACCGTGCTGGTGTCGGTGCCGCCGGAGCCTGCCAGCGTCAAGGCCTGCAAGCGTTACGCGAGCTGTGTGGCGATGAGTTCGAGCGCGCCGAACTGGATCAATTTTCGCTAGGGGAATTGATCGAGGCGTCACCGGCTTCAGCCGCCAGTTTCAATCGGTCAGCCTTGCTGATGTATTTCGGTTTTTTCGGTGCCAGTTTGGCGCTGGCCTTCTTGGCCTTGGCCTTGAACAACTGCTGCAGCTTTTTTTGACGGTTCATGTTTTCTACCCGGCTTTAAGTACTTGAATGATATCAGCGTAGCCGTTGCCTGGCCCCACCTTCCAGTGCGGCGAGGCGGGTTGGCCGTTGTGGCTATTGCAAATTACCCTGCGCACGACTGACAATGCGAGTCATTATCACTCGCGAACTATTCCACCTCATGTCCGCCAACGATTTATCCCTGCGCAGCGCCGTCAATGATCTGTATTGCGAGCATCACGGTTGGCTCAATGGCTGGCTGCGCCAGCGCCTGGGCAATGCGTTCGATGCGGCGGACCTGGCGCAGGACACCTTTGTGCGGGTGATCAAGGCGCGAAATGCGCTGGAGATTCGTGAGCCGCGACCTTACCTGTCGATGATCGCCAAGGGCTTGCTGATCGATCTGTTTCGCCGTCGCTCGCTGGAACAGTCCTACCTGGAAGCCTTGGCCGCCATGCCTGAGTGGCAGCAGCCTTCGCTGGAGGAACAGGCGATCCTGCTGCAGGCCCTGGTGGAAATCGACCGCCTGCTGCAAGGGTTGGGGACGAAGGTCAAGCAGGCGTTCATCCTGTCCCAGTTCGACGGCCTGACTTACCCGCAGATTGCCGAGCGCTTGAATATCAGCACCCGCACGGTCAACAACTACATGGCCAAGGCCATGGAGCATTGCTGCCTGATGCAGATTCAGTTGCAACTGGCATGAGCCTTTCGCCCGCCGAGTTACAGGCGATTGGCGCCGCCGCCCGCTGGTATGCCCGACTTCGTTCGGGTATCGCCAGCGATTCCGACCTGGCCGCCTGGAACGACTGGCTGGCCGGTGATCCTGCCCATCGCCAGGCCTGGCAACGCATGGTCGACGTCAGCGAGCAGATGGCGAGTGTGCCGGGTTCCCTGGCGTCGCCAGCGTTGCGTGGCGCTGATCGCTCCCGGCGCCAGGTGTTGCGCAGTGTGTTGGTGCTCGCGTCAGCCGGTTCCCTGGGCTGGCTGGGCTTGCGCAGTGAAACTTCCAGCAACCTGTTTGCCGATTTCCGCACCGCCGTGGGTGAGCGCCGTGAGTTTCGCCTGGCCGACGGCAGCACGTTGCTGCTCAACACCGACACCTCGGTCAACCTGCGTTTCGACGGTCGTCAACGTGTGCTCGAACTGTTGCGCGGCGAGATCCAGGTGACGACTGCGGTCGATCCCTTGAAACGGCCGTTCAAGGTGCTCACCCATCATGCCGAGGTGCTCGCGCTCGGCACGCGTTTTCTCGTCCGCTCCAATGGGCAGGGCGGTGGGGTGGCGGTACTCGAGAAGGCCGTGGAGGTCCGTACCGCCGGTTCGATGGTACGTCTGGAAGCCGGTCAGTCCCTGGACTTCGATGGTCACTCATTGGGGGCGGTACGGCGCAACGATGCGTCGGTGGGAGCCTGGCAACAGGGCAGCATCATTGCCATCAATCGTCCCTTGAGCGAGTTGCTGGCCGACCTTTCGCGATATCGCACCGGCGTGCTGCGCTGCGATCCAAGTATCGCGCAGCTGAAGGTGTCCGGCGCTTTCCCCATTGATGACACCGACCTGGCGCTGGCTGCGCTGGAGAGTGGCTTCTCGCTACGGATCACCCGCTACAGCCGATATTGGGTCGATGTGTCGGCGCCTGCCAGTGCGCTTTCACACTGAGTTGAAAAAAGTTTGTCTGCCTTTGCACTTTTCATACGCAACGTTCGGCTCATCCCTCAATGAGTGTTTACCGATTGTTTTTGGGGGAGGGCAAGCATGTTTCGGGTGTACAAACCGGGTCGTTTGACGACCGCAGTAAAGGTCGGGTTCTTGGCGGCAACGACGGCGGGCGTCTGGTCAACGGTAACCATGGCGGCACAGCCGCCGGCGCAACAGCACAGCTCAATCAAGTCCTTTGACATTGCCGGCGGCAGCCTGACCGAAGTCCTCAGTCATTTCGCCAGCGCGGCGGGGGCTGCGCTGTCGTTCGATGCGCGCCAAACCGACGGGCTGAAATCCCCCGGGCTCAAGGGTGCGTTTGGCGTCAGCGAAGGCTTTGCGCGGATCCTGGGTGGCAGCGGCCTGCAGGCCGAGCCCCAGGCCAACGGGACTTATGTGCTGCGACCGGTTCCCACTGTCGGCTCGGCGCTGGAACTGGGCGCGACCAACATCAATGGCCAAGTGCTGGGCGCGACCACCGAATACAGCGGCTCCTACACCACAGGTGCAGTCACCCTCGGCAAGGGCGAGCACTCGCTCAGGGAGACGCCGCAATCGGTCACGGTGATGACACGCAAGATGCTCGATGACCAGAACCTCAACACCATCGACCAGGTCATGGAAAAGACCCCGGGCATCACCGTCTACGACTCGACCATGGGCGGCAAGTACTTCTATTCCCGTGGCTTCCGCATGTCGGGCCAGTACCAGTACGACGGTGTGCCCCTGGACATGGGCAACCTCTATGTCCAGGCCGACAGTTTCAGCCAGGACATGGCGTATTACGACCGGGTGGAAATCCTGCGCGGCGCCGCGGGCATGATGAAAGGCGCGGGCGGTACCGCAGGCGGAGTGAACTTCGTACGCAAGCGCGGCCAGACCTCGGCGCACACCGACATCACCCTGTCCGGTGGCAGCTGGGACAACTATCGCGGCCAGGTCGACACCGGTGGCCCATTGAACGAATCCGGCACCTTGCGCGGGCGGGCCGTGGTCGCCGAACAGAGCCGGCATTACTTCGTCGACGATGCCAGTCGCAAGGACCAGGTGTATTACGGCGCGCTCGACCTTGACCTGAGCCCTGACACCACCCTTGGCCTGGGCGTCGCCTATGAAGACGTGGATGCCAACCCTTGCTGGGGCGGCCTGCCGCGTTACCGGGACGGCAGCGACCTGAAGCTCAGCCGCTCGACCTGCCTCGATCCTTCGTGGAACACCTGGCGCAGCCAGCGCACCACCGTGTTCAGCGACCTGACTCACCAGCTCAACGACGACTGGGCCTTGAAGGTCGCCAGCGTCTATACAAAAAACACCCAGGACATCAAGTACGCCTTCGCTTCCGGCGCCGTGACGCCGGGTATCAATACCACCGGCATGCTGGGCAGCATGTACGACTACGATCAGGTCGACTACGGCCTGGACGCCTACGTGGATGGCAAGTTCGACGCCTTCGGTCAGCGCCATGAACTGGTGGTGGGCGTCAACGCCAGCCGTTCGAAAAAGGACGACTTCTACTCGGTGGCGTTTCTGCCGCAGCGCCAGAATGTGTTCAATCCCGACAAGCATATCCCCGAGCCGGATGACAGCTACTTCATCGACGACTCGTCCCGCGGCGGGCCGGTCAATTCGGTGACCAAACAGAAGGGCGTGTACTCGACCCTGCGCTTGAAACTGGCTGACCCGCTGACATTCGTCGTCGGCAGTCGGGTGAGCTGGTACAACTCCGATACCGATTCCGACTTCATCAACACCGGCACCTCGGAGCACTCCAGCACCACCGAGACCGGGCAGGTGACGCCGTTTGCCGGCGTACTGCTGGACCTGAACGAGAACCTGACGGCCTACGCCAGCTACGCGGAAATCTTCACCCCGCAAGGCAACTACCGCTCCGAAGACGGGTCGGCGCTCAAGCCGCTGGTGGGCCAGAGCTATGAGCTGGGGATCAAGGGCGCCTGGTTCGACGGTCGACTGAACAGTTCCTTCAATCTGTTCCGTACGATCCAGAAAGACCAGGCGCAGACCGACTTCAACTCGTCCTGCCCGTCCTCCGATGGCTACTGCTACGTCAACGCCGGCAAGGTACGCGCCCAGGGTTTCGAGGCCGAGATCAGCGGTGAAGTCATCGAACGCCTGCAACTGCTGGCCGGTTATACCTACACCCAGACCAAGACCCTCGACGACATCGACAGCAGCCTCAATGGTGCGGCGTTCAACAGTTATGTGCCGCGGCATTTGTTGCGCGTATGGGGTGATTACACCCTGGGCGGGTCACTCGAGCGATTCACTATTGGTGCTGGCGTCAACGCGCAAAGCGATAACTTCCGGGTTTCGCCCTCTAGCGGCGAGAAAATCACCCAGTCGGGTTATGCGATCTGGAACGGCCGCATCGGCTACCGCATCGACGACACCTGGTCGGTGGCGCTCAATGGCAACAACCTGTTCGACAAGCGCTACTACACCACCATCGGTACCGAGTCCTTCGGTAACTACTACGGCGATCCACGCAACTTCATGTTGTCGGTCAAGGCGAGCTTCTGACGCTGGCAGCACAGTCGAGGAATGATGCCCGGGTCGTGAGATCCGGGCATTTTTCATGGTGCTACAGGCCTACACCCTAAGTGGTGAGCCTTACCGACAGACGGTCTTAGGCCACAGTTATCGCGCGCATGCGGCCATGCCAAAGCACCTCGATTCCACCCCCAAGGCAGCGTATGGCGCTGCCCTCGCGCTTTCGATAATCGCCCCCGACAACTCGTCCCAGTCGCGGAGCGCGCCATGCACAACAACAAGAACTTCACCCAGCGTTTTTTGCCTGCCTTGATTGCCAGCCTGTCTTCCTTCGGCCTGAGCTCCATGGCCGAGGCGGAGATCATGCTGTACGACAAAGACCAGACCACGTTCTCCACCGACGGCTACATCAATGCCTTCTACGTCAACAGCGATGTCGACCGCGCCGGCGAACAGTACGACCGCCGTCAATCGCGGGTGAAGATGGGGTTTCTGCCCAACTACCTGGGCTTCAACATGGGCAAGCAGGTCGATGACCTCAAGCTCGGGGCTCGCGCCTCGTTCTGGGTCACCATCAACGACAGTGAAACCAATGGCACCGACACCGCCATCGATGTGCGGCAGTTCTACGGCACCGTGGCCAACCCTGAGTGGGGCGAAGTGCTGATCGGCAAAGACTTCGGCCTGTTCGCCCGCTCCAACATCCTGCTCGACGAGTTGCTCGCCGGTTACGGTCAGGTCAGCGATACCCTGGGCCTGGTGGACGGTGGCGGGGTGTCGTTCGGCAACATCGGCACCGGTTACCCCTATCCGTTCCCGACCTCGCAGATCACCTACCGCACGCCGGTGATGGACGGCTTGCGCGTGGCGGTGGGCATCATGGACCCGGTGGACACCAACGACAGCAGCCCCACCGGCAAGGCCTACCAGGAAAACCCGCGCACCGAGAGCGAGATCACCTACCAGTTCGACCTCGCCGGGGCGAAGATCTACAGCTGGGTCAACGGCAGCTACCAGACCTCGGACAATACCGATTCCACCGTCGACACCGTCACGTCCAAAGGCGTTGGTTACGGCATGCAGGCGAAGATGGGCGGCTTGTCCCTGACCGGCTCCGGTTTCCAGGCCAAGGGCATCAATCCGTTTTTCACCAACAACGCCGGCGAGCCGACCCTGCGCAACGTCGACAGCGACGGCTACCTGTTGCAGGGCTCCTACAAGCTGGGCAAGAACCGCCTGGCGTTGTCCTACGGCAAGACCAATGACGATGGCAACGGCGTGGTCGGCAGCGGCGCCGACTACGAGACCCGCGGCGTTGCGCTGTTCCATGACGTGAACGACAACCTCAAGCTGGTGGCCGAGTACAACCAGTTCGAAATCAACGGCCATGACAACAGTGCGCAGAACGAAGACACCGATACCGTTGCGCTGGGGGCGGTGTTGACCTGGTAAACCACGAACCCCTTGTAGGAGCCCGGCTTGCCGGCGAAGGCGATTTCAATGACGCCTTCGCCGGCAAGCCGGGCTCCTACAGGGGGGTGGTGTTCGCGGGATCTGCGACACAGCTCTCATCCCATTGAAGCGGCTACCTGCTACCCAAGTAGCATTCGTGGCCCTTCGCAGGCTTCGTACACTCGTGCCTCATACACACGCACCTGCGAGGGGCGACCATGCAGCAGGTCCAGAACGAAGGGATCGTCAGTGCGATGTCCCAGGCCACCGATCCCCAACAGGTGGCGCAGGAGCTGGCGCGGCAGTTGCTGCACCCGCACCTGGGGTTCGTGTTGTTCTTCTGTTCCGCCGAATACGACTTGCAGGCCCTGGGCGGCGCCTTGCAACAAGGGTTCGGCGGGATACGCCTGGCGGGGTGCACCAGCGCCGGGGAAATCACCCCGCAGGGTTATGGGCGCAATTGCGTGACGGCGGTGGGCTTCGATCATCGTTACTTTTCCATCGCCCTGGAACTGATCGACGAAATGGAGCACTTCAGCCTGATCGACGCGCAGCAGATGGTCGAGCGCCTGGTCAACGGCTGTCGCAGCAACACCCTGGCCCCGATCAAGGGCAACAGCTTTGCCCTGACCTTGCTCGATGGCCTGTCCAGCCGCGAGGAAATGGTCCTCGCCGCCTTGAGTGCGGCGTTGGGCGATATTCCGCATTTCGGCGGCTCGGCCGGTGACGACAACTACCTGACCCACACCCATGTCTACTTCGACGGCGGCTTTCGCAGCGGTGCGGCGGTGGTGGTGCTGGTCAATACCTGGCTGGACTTCGAAGTGTTCACCACCCATCACATCCTGCCGCGCGCGGAGAAGCTGGTGGTCACCGGCGCCGACAGCACCTCGCGGCGAGTCTTCGAACTCAACGCCGAGCCGGCCGCCGCCGAGTACGCCCGGCACATCGGCGTGCCGGTGGCCGAGCTCGACCACCGGATCTTCGCCGCACACCCCCTGGCGGTGCGCATCAACGATCAATACTACGTTCGCGCCATCCAGCAGGTGCATCCGGACCTGAGCCTGAGTTTTTATTGCGCCGTAGAGAACGGCATCGTCCTCACCGCCATGACCCCGGGGCCGATGCTGCCGAACCTGCAGCGCCTGTTCGACGGCTTGCAGGAGCGCCTCGGCGACCTGTTGTTGACCATCGGTTGTGACTGTTTCCTCAGGCGCCTGGAGCTGGAAGACTCCGGCAGCCTGGAGCAGATCGGAAGTTTCCTGCGCGAACAGCGGGTGATGGGCTTCAACACCTACGGAGAACAGTTCAATGGCATGCACATCAACCAGACCTTCACCGGCGTTGCCATTGCCCGCGGCCGCTCCCTTGGACAGCGCTGAACTGCGGGCGCAAATCGCCGTCCTGCAGCACGACAATCAGAAACTGCAGCGCATCAACGCGGCGCTGATCGAGCGCATCGAGTCCGGCATCACCCGCGGCAACGATCCCTATGCCGCGTTCCAGCATTCGGTGGTGCTGGCCGAGCAGGTGCGTGAACGCACCGATGCCTTGAACCAGGCCATGGCCGAGCTCAAGGCGGGCAACCACCTGCTCAGCGAAGCCCGCCTGCGTGCCGAAACCGCCCATCAACACCTGATCGACGCCATCGAGAGCATTTCCGATGCCTTCGTGCTGTTCGATGCCGATCAACGCATTGTCCTGTTTAACAGCCGCTTCAGGGCGTTCTGGACCCACAGCCGGGTGCGGATCAACGCCGGCATGCGCCTGGGCGAGGTCAAGCGCCTGATGATGAACAACGGGCCGTTTACCGAGGAGCCGCGCGGGCACGCCGATGAGAACCTGCTGTATCGCCTGCAGGACGGGCGCTGGCTGCAGGTCAGCGAGCGGCCGACCCAGGAGGGCGGGCGGGTGATCCTGTTCACCGACATCACCGACGTCAAGCAGAGCGAAACCATGCGCCGCGAGCAGGCGGTGGCGCAGAAGTCGCACTTGCTGCAACGGGCGGTGGACAACCTGTCCCAAGGCGTGGCCATGGTCAACGCCGAGGGCATCCTGGAGCTGTGGAACCGGCGGTTCCTGGAACTCAGCGGCCTGGCGCCGGTGGCGGCCCATCGGCCCTTTGCCGAAGTCATCGCCGACAGCGAGTTGACCCTGCTGACCCCGGCCAGTCGTGGCGCGAACGGGCGTCCCGTGCAGGATTGCGAACAGCGCCTGTACGATGGCCGGGTCCTGGAAATTCGCACCCATCCACTGCCGGCCGGTGGTTTCGTCAACACCTTCACCGACATCACTGAGCGCTACCAGCACGCCCAGGCCCTGAGCGAAAGCGAGCGCTGGATTCGCCTGATCACCGACCATGTGCCCGCGCTGATCGCCTACCTCAATGCCGACCTGGTCTACGAGTTCACCAACAAGGTCTACGAAGAATGGTACTGCTGGCCGCGCGGCGTGATGCTCGGCCAGAGCCTGCGCGAGGTGCACAGCGAGCAGCATTACCAGCGCCTGGAGTCCTACGTGGCCAGGGCGCTGGCCGGGGAGAGCGTGACCTTCGAATTCGCCGAGACCAACGTCAACAACCAGGAGCGCTACATGTTGCGCTCCTACGTGCCCAATCGCCTGGCCAGTGGCGAGGTGGTGGGGATCTTCGTGTTGATCCGCGACATCACCGAACGCCGGCGTACCGCCGAAGCGCTGCACCAGGCCTATCAGAACCTCGAACTGCGGGTGCGCGAACGCACCGCCGAACTGACCCAGCTCAACGACCAGTTGCTGCGTGAAATCGACGAGCGCCGGCGGGTCGAGTCACGCTTGCGTGAGGCCAAACTGGAGGCGGAACAGGCCAACCTGTCGAAGACCAAGTTCCTCGCCGCGGTCAGTCACGACCTGCTGCAACCGCTGAACGCCGCGCGGTTGTTCACCAGCGCCTTGCTGGAGCGCCGCGAGCCGATCGCCAACGAGCATCTGGTGCGCAATGTCAGCAATTCCCTGGAAGATGTGGAGAGTCTGCTGGGCACCCTGGTGGATATTTCCAAGCTCGATGCCGGCGTGATCAAGGCCGATGTGGCGCCGTTCGCCTTGAGCGAACTGCTGGAAAATCTCGCCGCCGAATACACCGAGGTGGCGCGCAGCGAGGGCCTGCAACTGCATTTCATCCCCTGTTCGGCACTGGTTCGCAGCGACATCCAGTTACTGGCGCGCATCCTGCGCAATCTGTTGAGCAACGCCATTCGCTACACCTACAGCGGTCGTGTGGTGCTGGGTTGTCGGCGGCATCAAAGCAGCCTGTCGATCGAGGTCTGGGACAGCGGCATGGGCATTGCCGAGAATCGCCTGGAAGAAATCTTCCAGGAGTTCAAGCGCGGCGACGTGCAACGTCCGGATCAGGATCGTGGGTTGGGCCTGGGGCTGGCGATTGTCGAGAAAATCGCCGGCATCCTCGGACACCGCATCCACGTGCGTTCATGGCCGGGCAGGGGCTCGATGTTCGCAGTGGAGGTGCCGATCAGCGCCACCGCGCCCAAGCCATTGCCGAGCCTGCCGATGAGCGAACCGATGCTCGAACGGCTGCGCGGGGCGCGGGTCTGGGTGCTGGACAACGATGCGACCATTTGCGCCGGCATGCGTACGTTGCTGGAGGGATGGGGCTGTCGGGTGGTGACGGCGTTGTCGGAAGATGACCTGGCGCGGCAAGTGGACAACTACCATGCCGGAGCCGACCTGTTGATTGCCGACTATCACCTGGACAACGACCAGAACGGCGTCGATGCCGTCGCGCGGATCAACGCCCGCCGCGCCTGCGCGATCCCGGCCATGATGATCACCGCCAATTACAGCAACGAGCTCAAGCAGCAGATCCGCGAACTGGGGCATACCCTGATGCACAAGCCGGTGCGGCCGATGAAGCTGAAGACGGCGATGAGTCATTTGCTCGCCAGGCCATGAGTTATTTGGTGTTTGTGAGGGCCTCTTCGCGAGCAAGCCCGCTCCTACAGGGATCTGCGTCGTACACAAATCCCCTGTGGGAGCCGGCCTGCCGGCGATGGGAACGACGCGGTCTTCTGTTTCAACGCCGCAAATAAGACCCGAAATCAATATCTCCGGCACTCAGGATCGCCTGCACCCGGTTGTGCACGTTGAGCTTGCGAAGGATTGCCGAGACGTGGGCCTTGACCGTGGTTTCGGCGATTTCCAGGGTGTAGGCGATCTGCTTGTTCGATTCACCCTTGGTCATCCGCTCCAGCACCTGCAGCTGCTTGCGGGTCAGGGCCTGCAGCAGTTCCGGCGGGAAGCTCGGGGCATCGTTCATGCGCCGGTGGGTGCTGCTTTTGGTGGTGCGGATAATGTCCGGGGGCAGGTAGACATTGCCATTGAGAATCTGCTGGATGGCCTCGGTCATCTGGGCGCGGGGCGAGGACTTGGTGATGAAACCCACCGCGCCGTAGGTGATGGCCTGCAGGACGATCTGCTTGTCCTGCTCGGCGGAGACGATCACCACCGGAATGGTCGGCGCTTCGTTGCGCAGGTTGATCAGGCCATTGAGCCCGTGCATGCCGGGCATGTTCAGGTCGAGCAGGATCAGGTCCAGGTCATCGTGCTCCTGGGTCAACGCCAGGGCGCTGTCCAGGTCGGCGGTTTCCATCACCTCGCTACCGGCGAAACCATCGCTGATGACGTTGTGTATGGCTTCGCGAAACAGCGGGTGATCGTCGGCAATCAGAATTTTGTACATGGCCTTTCACCTCATTATTTTGATTATGGTGTGGCAACTACAGGCACGCGTAAAGCTCAGGGAAAGGGTTCGGGCAAAGCGGGTGCGACCGGCAGGCTGGCGGCTTGCCAGGCGTCGAGGCCATCGCGGTACCAATACAGTGTCTTATAGCCCAAAGAGGCTGCGCGCTTGACGGCGTTCCAGCTCAACCAGCAGTCGGCCCGGCAGTAAAAGACCAACGGTTGCGCCGGGTCGCCGGCGGTCAGCTTTTTCAGGTTGTCGGCGAAGTAGGCCTGCCATTGCGCCGTCAGCTCTCCGTCGCCGGTGTTCGCCAGCCAGTGGCTGCCGGGCAGGTTTTCGTGGGGCTGGTCTTCGATGAATCGGCCTTGCAGCCATTGGCGACGGTAGACGTCGATCAGCAGCGGGCGCGGCTGTTGCCCGAGCAGCGCTTGCAGGCCTGGGGTGTCGATGATGGTCGCGCCTGGCAGTTGTTCCGGCGTGGGGCTGCGGTACAGGTCGATGCGATAGCCATCGGGGGAAAACAGCGGGGCTTGCGCCTGTGCACCGCCCAGCCACAGGCCCAGCGACAGCGCAGCGAGAGTGGGACGCAGCAGGTGACGTGAGGCACGCGGCATGGGGTCTGGTCCTTATAGTTATGCAGCCATTACATGCCAGTCGCGAGGCGTTGGGAATGCGACGATAGACAGGTAGGACCAGTACTAAAGTATTAATTTTCCATGCTCAATTTCGTGGTCAGGTGGATTTGCGCAGGGCGGCATGTTGAGGGTTGAAGGTGAGTACGGCCAGTAGCGAAAACAGCAGGGTCAGGCCCACGCACACCGCCAACGCCAGCGGATTGAACCGCTCATACAAGGCAAAACGCACCAGCTCTACCGCATGGGAAAACGGGTTCAGCGCGCACAACCAGTACAACCACTCGCTGGCCTCGCGCATTTTCCACAGCGGATAGAGCGCCGATGACAGGAAAAACAGCGGGAAGATCACGAAGTTCATCACCCCGGCGAAGTTCTCCAGCTGGCGGATCGCGTTCGACAGCAACAGGCCCAGGGCGCTGAGCATCAAGGCCACCAGCAGCAACACTGGCAGGGCCAGCAGCAACCCCATGACCGGCGGCTGCACGCCGTAGAGCCAGGCAATCGCCAGGAAGGCATACACCTGCAGCAGCGAAATCAGCGATGTGGCCAGTAGCTTGCTGCACAGCAGGAAGGTGCGGGGCAGGGGGCTGGTGAGCAGCACGCGCATGCTGCCCATCTCGCGGTCGTAGACCATCGACAGTGACCCCTGCATGCCGTTGAACAGCAGGATCATGCAGGCCAGCCCGGGGATGATGTAGACCTCGTACGGGATGTAGGTGTCGTAGGGTTCGATGATGGCGATGCCCAGCGCGGCGCGAAAGCCCGCGGCGAACACCAGCAGCCATAGCAATGGCCGCACCAGGGCGCTGAGAAACCGCGTGCGTTGCAGCACGAAACGCAGCCATTCGCGCAGGACGATGCCGCGCAAACATTGCCAGTACGCGTTCATTGGGCAGCTCCTGAGGTGGTCAGGCGAGTGAAGGCCGAGTCCAGGTCGCCGCCGTGCTCCAGGCTCAGTGCGTCGGCCTGTCCGCTGGCCACCAGGCGGCCCTGATGGAGGATCAACAGGTCATCGCTGGCCTGTACTTCGTCGAGCAGGTGGGTGGTCCAGAGCACGCTGATGCGTTGCTCGTGGCACAGCTTGCGAATGTGCTGGTTGAGCGCCAGGCGACTGGCCGGGTCGAGGCCGGCGCTGGCTTCGTCGAGCAGCAACAGGCGCGGCTCGTGCAGCAGTGCACGGGCAATTTCCACTCGACGGCGATGGCCACCATTGAGTTCGCGCACCCGTTCGCCGCGGCGCTCGCCCAGGGCCTGGCGGGCCAGTTCCGCGTCGACCCGCAGGCGCGTCTGGCGCCGGGACAAGCCATGCAGCGCGGCGTGATAACGCAGGTTCTGCTCGACGCTGAGGTCCAGGTCCAGGGTGCTTTGCTGGAACACCACGCCCAGTTGTTTCAGCGCCGGGCGCGGGGCGCTGCGCAATGAACAGCCGCCGACCCGGATATCCCCGTGCTGCAGGTCATAGAGCCTTGTCAGCAGCGCGATCAGGGTGGATTTGCCGGCGCCGTTGGGCCCCAGCAGCGCGGCGAAACGCCCGGGCGCCAAGCTGAAGTTCACCTGGCGCAGGGCCTCCCGAGGGCCGTAGGCAAAGCTCAGGTCGCTGACCTCCAGGGCGTTCATGGGGTCACCACCACGCCCCACGGATAACGCCCGACCTTTACCGATTTGCTGACCTTGAGGCTGTCGACATCGATCACCGAGACGTCGCCGCTGACGCCGTTGGTGGCCAGCAGCTGTTTTTGATCCGGGGTGAATGCCATCTGCCAGACCCGTCGACCCACCAACAGGTAGTCGAGAATCTCGAAAGTTTTGGCATCGATCACCGCCACATGATTGGCCGGGCCGAGCGCGACGAAGCCGTACTTGCCGTCGGCACTGAGCTTGACGCCCACGGGTTGGACCTTGTCCGGATGCACGCCCTTGATCTGGAAGTTCAGGGTCTTGAGGATCTTGCGGCTGGCGACGTCGAGGATGGTCACGGTGCCGCCGATTTCCGCCGAAGCCCACAGCTGTGAACCGTCCGGCGAGAACTCGACGAAGCGCGGGCGCTGATCCACCAGCGTGCTGTCGGCCAAGGTCTGGGTGCTGGTGTCGATCCAGTGCAGCATGTTGGTGGTTTCGCTGGTGTTCACCGCCCACTTGCCGTCGGGGCTGACGGCCATGCCTTCGGGCTCGACGCCGACGTTGATCTGGCCGAGGACTTTGGACGTCTCGGTGTCGATCACCGTGACCAGCGCATCGTCTTCGTTGGAGACATACAGCCAGCGATTGTTGGGGTGCAGGGCGAATTGCTCGGGGTCCTTGCCCGAGGGCAGTTCCTTGATGATCTTGCGGGTGGCCACGTCCATCACCTGGACCCGGTCCGAGTCGCTGGCGCAGATGTACAGCAGCTTGTTGTCGTGGGACAGCAGCAGACCACGGGGGCGTTGGCCGACGGGCAGGGTGTCGGTGACTTGCAGGGTCTGCATGTCGATCAGGCTGAGGCTGTTGTCCTTTTCATTGGAGACCCAGGCGGTGCTGGCGACGGCGTGGCTGGCGGCGAGCAGCAGGGCGCAGGAAAGAAGAGTGCGGCGCATGGCAGTTTCCTTGTTGTAGTTGTCGTATTCAGGGAAAGCGGCAGCTGACCTCGGGCTTGTCGTAACCCAGGCTGTCCATCTCGTTGAACGGGTGCAGGAAACCGTCCTGGGGCGAGGTGCTGACCAGCGCCCGCGGCTGCACGATCGGAATCGGTTGGCGCAACTGGCCGTTCCAGGGGCGGTAGCTGAGCTTGCGGCCCTTGAAACCGTCCAGCGGCAACTGGTCGCTGATTTCCAGGTCGCGGATCGCCATCGGTTCGGTCTTCCGGGATTTGCTCACGGCGCTGGCGATGCTGCGCACGGCCATCCACGCGGCGAAGTCGCGGTCGTTCATCCAGCGGCCGGCCAGGGCTTCGAAGCGCTTCTGCAGCTGGGCGGCGCCGTAGGTTTCCACGGTCTTGTGCCAACCCACCGGGGTCAGGCCCTGAGTCCCGGCGACCGGGCGCGGGTACCAGGTCTGGTAGGGCACGTATTCGCCGAAATCGCCGCGCTCATCGGCCACCAGCACCACATCGTATTCGGCGGTCTGGGTGAACAGCGGCATGTCGGCCTGGGCGCTGCGCCGTTGATCGTTGTCGAAACTCCAGGCTTTCTCCGCCACCAGTTGCAGGCCGAAGCGCTTGGCCGCTCGGCGCAGGGCGGCGGCGTAGGCTTGATCGTCGGTGGTCGGGCCGACGATCAGCAGCGCTCGTTGCCATTTGCGCACTACCAGAAATTGCGCCAGCGCATCGGCGAGCATCGCCCGGCTCGGCAGGCTGTGCAGCACGTTGGGCAGGCAATCGGTGCTGCGCAGGCTGTCGTCGGGGCTGCCGGCGTTGAACAGCAGGCTGTCGGGCAGCGCAGCACTGAGTTGGCGCAGGCTGCTGGCCGGTGCGTTCACCACGAACAGGCGCAGGCCTTGTTCATGCTGGGATTTTGCCGCTTCGAGCAAGGCTTGCGGGTTGTCGACACTGGCGCTGACCAGACTGTAGGCGTGATTGAGAAAGCGCCCAGTGCTGTTGCTGTCGGTGATCGCCAGTTCGGCGCCGCGCAGCCCGGCATCGGTGGGTTCGGCAATGACGTTCGACAGCAGCGGGCCAGGGTCCGGGCGATAACCCAGGTAGCCGATGCGCACCTGCAAGGGCGCGTCCGCCGCCTGGCTCTGGGTGACCAACCCGGCGGCGCAGGCAATCGCCAGCAGGTAGATCAAGGCGTAAGGGGCAAGCTGGCGCATAGGGCACTCCATTACAGGTAGCGCCAGCATAGGAAGCCCGGGCAGGCGTGGAAATATGCAGAAAGTACCAACCAGCCAGTACCAAGGTAGTAGCCCGTACCGGGCGGCGCGGTTTTAGCATGGGCAATAAAGGCCACGACTCTGGAGGGGACTGGGCATGCGTATCGTCAAGGCACTGCTGTTGCCGCTCCTGCTGATTCTCACCCTGATCGGCGTCGACCGGCTCCATGGCCCGCGTCCCGCACCTATGCAGGTGATGCCCGCGACACCGGGGCGCTAGGCATGTCGGCCCTGTGGCGGATCAACCTGTGGGTCTGCGGCTTTTTCGCGCTGGTCACCCTGGCGTGCACGGCGTTGCTGGTGCATCAGGCGCTGGCGGATGTGGAGCGTGAACTGCAATCGGCCGAAGCGGTGGTCGAGTACCTGAGCGAAACCGCCGCCCGTGACCCGGTCAGCCTGCAACCACGGCTGACCCAAGGCCTGCGCCATGTGCGTGTGCACTGGCTGGTGGCGGATGAACAACCCCGGCCAGCCGTGCAGGACGGGCTCGATGCCTGGCTCGCACGCTTGTTGTTCACTGAGGGCCGACACGGCGCAAGCGTTCTCGATCTGGCCGATGGCCGACGGGTGCAGATCGCAGTCGACCCGCGGGATGAAATCGACGAAGTCCGGGATTCCCTGCAACAGCTGCTCAGCCTGTGCGCGATGGCCCTGCTGGTCAGTCTGTTGACCATCCGCTGGGCCGTGCGCCGCGGCATGGGCTTGCTCGATGAGTTGCTGCGGGCGCTGCAGCAGGTGTGCGCCGGCCAGCTCAAGGTGCGCCTGCGCACCCAAGGGGTGCCCGAGGCTCGCCAACTGGCGGTGCATTTCAACCGCATGACCGCGGCGCTGGAACAGGCCGGCAGCGACAACGCCCGGCTGACCCAGGCCTTGCTGGCCGTACAGGAACAGGAGCGCACCCAACTGGCCCAGACCCTGCACGACGATCTCGGTCAGTACCTGGCCGGCATCCGTGCCCAGGCTTGTCTGCTGCGCCTGGTGGCCGATCAGCCGGCAACCGTCGAGCGCACCATGGTGGAACTGGAGCACAACTGCGAACACCTGCAACAGGGCTTTCGGGCATTGGTGCACAACCTCTATCCGGTGGTCCTGCAACACCTGTCGCTGGCCGACGCCATCCGCTTGCTGGTGGAGCAATGGCAGGGGCGCCAGGGCATCGATTGTCGACTGCGCCTCAGTGCGCAGTTACCAACGCTGTCGGCGCCAGACAAGACCCATCTGTACCGCTTGCTGCAGGAAGCCCTGACCAATATCGCCCGGCATGCCGACGCCAGCCAGGTGCGGGTGCGCCTGCAACATCAGGGCGCGCGCCTGCGCCTGCTGGTGCGCGATAACGGTCGCGGCGCCGCGCAACCCCAGCGCCCCGGCGTCGGCTTGTATTCGATGCGCGAACGCGCCCGTAGCCTGGGCGGCGAGTTGCGCATCATCAGTCACCCCGGCGCCGGTTGGGCGCTGGCCTTGAGCATGCCCCTGGAGGTTTCATGAGTATTTTGCTGGTCGATGACCATGCGGTAGTCCGCCAGGGCTACGCCAGCCTGTTGCGCGCCCTGTGGCCGGCGCTGCAGGTGCGTGAGGCGGCAACGGGGGAGGAGGCGTTGCTGCGCGTTCAGGAGAGCGTGCCGCAGCTGGTGATCATGGATTTCGGCTTGCCCGGCATCAGCGGCCTGGAAACCACCCGGCGCTTGCGCCAGCGCTTGCCGCAACTGCGGGTGCTGTTTTTCAGCATGCACGATGAACTGCCGCTGGTGCGCCAGGCACTGGACGCCGGGGCCGCGGGTTACCTGACCAAAAGCTCGGCGCCAGAAGTGTTGATCGAGGCGGTGCGGCGCGTGCTTGTCGGGCACGCCTACATCGAACAGCCGCTGGCTACGCAACTGGCTTGCCATGCGCAACAGGACGCCAGCGACCCGCGCCTGCAGAGCATGACCCAGCGCGAGCTGGAGATTTTCGTGATGCTCGCCAAGGGCACCCCGGCGCGGCAGATAGCCGAGCAACTGAGCATCAGCAGCAAGACGGTTTCCAATCACCTGACGTTGCTCAAGAGCAAGTTGCAGGTGAGCTCCCATGCCGAGCTGGTGCATCTGGGGATTGATATGGGGGTGGTGCGCAAGGCGGGGTGACTCGCTCGTCCATTCAACACCCATCCCCTGTGGGAGCGGGCTTGCTCGCGAAGACGGTGTGTCAGTCACGAAAATGCTCAATGACACTCCGCTTTCGCGAGCAAGCCCGCTCCCACAGGGGGGGTGTGTTGCATTCAGGTCATTTGTCCCATGTCGTCGGGCACCCCGTACAGCCCTCCATGTTCGCATCCTGAAAATTCGCATAGTGCTGGCGCGAGCCGCTGAGGTTGGCGTGCTCCAGGTTGCTTTCACCCAACTTGGCCTCCTGCAGGTTGGCGTCGCTCAGGTTGGCATCCTTGAGGTCGGCCTTGCTCAGCCAGGTCATCTCCAGGTCGGCGGCGCGCAGGTTGCTGTTGTGCAATCTGGCGCCGGAGAGGCGGGCGAATTGCAGGTAGGCGGCGCTGAGGTCGGCGTTGGCGAATTGCGCGCCCTGGGCGAACATCCCCCAGCCCTGGATCGCCACCAGCGTGGCGCCGGTGAAATCCGCCAGGCGCGCATTGCTTTGCTGCAGGCTCGCGCGGGTCAGATTGGCACCCTGTAGGCGGGCCTTTTCCAGGTTGGCGAGGTCGAGGCGGGCGTGGCGCAGGTCGGCCTCGCGCAGGTCGGCGCCGCTGAGGTTCATGTTGCGCAGGTCCTGGTTGCTCAGGTTGGCGCCCTTGAGGTTGGCGCCGGGGCACTGGCTGTGTTCGGCGATGGTGCAGCCGTTGATGATCAGGGGGGTCTCGTCGCCGTTGTCGGCGTGGGTCGGGAGGGCGCTTAGCAATAGCAGCAGGGGAAGGTACTTCATGGCGGGCGTCTCGTTGTGAGGAGGGGCGCAATCGCCAGCAAGCCGGCTCCTACAGGTTCGCGTTGTAGGCGCAGGTTGCTGGCGGTGGGGATCAGCGTTTCGCCGTCTGGTTATCCCAGCTCGGGATCTTGAACACCCAGAACGAGCCGCCCTGGGCCACCGGCTTGGTCAACTCCGCCATGTCGCCGCCCCACAACGGCACCGCGCCGCCGTAGCCGACGGTCACGCCGATGTACTGCTCGCCGTCCTGTTCCCAGGTGATCGGCGGCGAGACGATGCCGCTACCGGTCTGGAATTTCCACAGCTCCTTGCCGGTTTTCGCATCGAAGGCCTTGAAGAAACCGTCGCCGGTACCGGTGAACACCAGGTTGCCCTTGGTCGCCAGCACGCCGGCCCACAGCGGCAGGTGTTCCTTGTGCTCCCAGACCACCTTGCCGGTGGTCGGGTTCATCGCCCGCAGGGTGCCGACGTGATCGTCGTACATGCGCTTGATGCGAAACCCCATGCCCAGGTAGGCCGAGCCTTTCTTGTAGTTGACCTCTTCGGTCCAGTATTCCTCTTTCCATTGGTTGCCCGGAATGTAGAACAGCCCGGTGTCCTGGCTGTAGGCCATGGGGTTCCAGTTCTTGCCGCCGAGGAACGGCGGCGAGACTTCCACCGGCTTGCCCTTTGTCTCCCCCGGCAATGGCTTGACCGGGCGCTGGCCTTCGTTCTCCACCGGGCGGCCGGTCTTGAGGTCGATGTGGCTGGCCCAGGTGATGTTGTCGACGAAGGGGAAGGCGTTCTGCAATTTGCCGTTGTTGCGGTCGACCACGTAGAAGAAACCGTTGCGGTCGGCGTGGCCGGTGGCCTTGACCGTCTTGCCGTCCTTGTCTTTGTAGTCGAACAGCACCAGCTCGTTGTTGCCGGAGAAGTCCCAGGCATCGTTCGGCGTGTGCTGGTAGAACCATTTGACCTCGCCGGTGCTCGGGTCGACGCCCACCTGGCCGGAGGTGTAGAGGCTGTCGTAATCGTGCGGGTTGCCGTCCTTCGAGGTGCGCGCCCAGGTGTTCCAGGGGCCCGGATTGCCGGCGCCGACGATGATGGTGTTGGTGTCGGCATCGAAACTGGCGCTCTGCCAGGGTGCGCCGCCGCCATGGCTCCAGGCTTCGACCTTTCCGGTCTCGGTGGTCGGATCGTTCGGCCACGACGGCGCCTTGACGTCGCCGGTGGGGGTGCTGTCCTTGCCGTTCAGGCGGCCCATGTGGCCTTCGACGAAAGGCCGCATCCAGACTTCTTCGCCGGTGTCCGGGTCGCGGGCGTAGAGCTGGCCGACCACGCCGAACTCATCACCGGAACTGCCGTGGATCAGCAGCACCTTGCCGCTGGTCTTGTCCTTGATCAGCACCGGGGCGCCAGTCATGGTGTAGCCCGCGGCGTGGTCGCCGAACTTCTTGTTCCACACCACTTTTCCGGTGTTCTTGTCCAGGGCGATCAGCCGCGCATCGAGGGTGCCGAAGTAGATCTTGTCGCCATAGATCGCCGCGCCGCGGTTGACCACGTCGCAGCACGGACGAATGTTGTCCGGCAGGCGGTGGTTGTAGGTCCACAGGCGTTTGCCGGTCTTGGCATCCAGGGCGAATACCCGCGAATACGAGCCGGTGACATAGACCACGCCGTCCCTGACGATGGCCTGGGATTCCTGGCCGCGCTGCTTCTCGTCACCGAAGGAATAGGACCAGGCCGGGGTCAGCTTGAACACGTTCTTGTCGTTGACCTGGGCCAGGGGACTCCAGCGCTGGGCATTGGTGCCCATGCCGTATTGCAGCACGTCTTTCGTCGTCAGGTGGTCGTTGGCAATGTCTTCCCAACTGACGTTTTTGCCAGCGGTGGCCGGGGTGGACTCGGCATGACCAGTAGCACTCAGGGACAGGCTGGCGGCCAGCAAAAATGTCTGCACGGCGACGGTCAGGGGGGAAAGGGCGGGTAGCGATCTTATTGTCATGGTGGCAGTTCCCAGTGGAGGTTTTGGCCTGCACAGGGTGGGGCGCCCGCCGTGTGGCGGATACGGAAAATGTCCCGCCGTTGCCGGGAAAAATTCCCAGGGGCCACCTGATTTGGGCGTCCCTCCAAGGCCTTACTACCAAGGGACTAGACGGCGGCCACCAAAGCAGCATGGGGTCAGCGCGTCGGGGTTCCTAAGATGGTTGCCATAGCCTCTGCCAAGAGGTCTTGCGTGCAATCCAGAGGGCATAACAATGACAACAAAACGCAACGCCTTGCTCGTTGCCGGACTGCTGGCCGGCTTTATCAGTGCAGGTTCCGTATGGGCCCACGGCAATGTGGTGCCACAAGCCGTTGAGACCAAAGGCCTGACCCCGATCAAGGATGCCGGCGTCCAGGTGGATGGCGACGGCTGGGCCGCCGTGAACCCTTACCGCAGTTCCCCGGAGCACGACAAGGCAGTGGAAATCGGCTCGTCGGCCTACAACCAGAACTGTGCGGCCTGCCATGGCCTGGAAGCCAAGTCCGGTGGTATCGCGCCGGACCTGCGCATGCTCGATGTCGGCGAGGCGGGCGATGAATGGTTCGTTGAGCGGGTGCGCCATGGCGCGGTGCGTGACGGCCGCGTGTATATGCCGAAGATGGCCGACTACCTGAGCCAGGAAGCCCTGTGGGCGGTGCGCAGTTACCTGGACAGCGTCCACGTCGAGGAGTGACCCATGCGCCTGCTCGCGGTGTTGATCGGCGCTGTGTGGCTGTGCTGCCAGTCGGTGCAGGCGCAGGTTCGCAACTATGACGAAATGATCGCCGCCGGGGAGCTGAAAGTGGCGGTCTACAAGGATTTTGCCCCCTACAGTTTTGAAGACGCCGGTCAGCCCCGGGGTGTCGATGTCGAACTGGCCCAGGCGCTGGCCAAGGCGCTGGGCGTGCGCCTGACGCTGATCTGGGCGCCCGCCGGGGAAAAGCTCGACGACGACCTGCGCGATTACATCTGGCGGGCCAGCCCGCTGCACAACCAGCAACTGGCCGACCTGATGATGCGGGTGCCGTACGACCGCGATTACGCGCAGAAACGCAACGAATTCGGCGAGATGGAAAACGGCCATGTGGTGATGTTCGGCCCATACCAGAACGAGCAGTGGCAGGTCGCCTACGACCGTCGACGGCTGGACAAGGTGGCCAGCGTCGCGGTGTTCGAGCAACACCCGATCGGCGTCGAGGTCGACAGCGTGCCCTCGTTCTACCTGACCTCGGTGTTCAACGGCATGCTCGCCGGCAAGACCCGTCACTACCCGGGCGTGCCCCAGGCGTTTGCGGCGATGAAGGCCGGCGAGGTCGACGCGGTCATGGCCATGCGCGGCGAGATCGACTGGCAAGTGCATGAAGCGGCCGACCCGCAGTTGACCCTGGCGGAAAACGCCTACCCGAACATGGGCAAGCAGCTCTGGGAGATCGGCATGGCGGTGCACGAAAGCAACCGGCAATTGGCCTATGCCGTGGAGGAGGCGCTGGAAGGCCTGATCCGCGAAGGCTCGGTGAAAACCATCTATGGCCATTACGGCCTGCGTTACGACGTGCCCGAGATGTACCAATAGGAGCAAGGGATGATCTGGCGAGGGAGTTGTCTGTTGGTCGTGTGGCTGATCCTGAGCCCGGCTGCCCGGGCGGTGGACATCGATCCGGGCCAGGATCCGGTACCGTCGGTGATGTGGGCCTTCTATCACAAGCAGATGCTGGGCGATGCGCCGTTCGTGTTCGACCAGCGGGTCAAGCTGCTGGCGCCGCCATTCGCCGAAGATGCCCGGCAAGTGCCCCTGGAAATCGACGCCCGGGCGTTCAAGGGCGAGGTGGTGAAAATCCTTGCCTGGGCGGAACTCAATCCCCTGCCGAAAATCGTCGATTTCGAACCGCTGGATGGTGTGTTGCCGTGGCTGTCGATCCGCATCCGCGTCGAACAGGCCACGCCCTTGCGCGCGGCGGTGTTGACCCGTGACGGGGTGTGGCATGTCGGTTCGACCCTGATCGACGCGGCAGGCGGCGGTTGCACCGCGCCCAGCGTGGTACGCACCCAGGCGGGCTGGGAAGAACACATCGGCGAAGTGCTGGGCGGCCGTTACCCGCGGGAGGCATTCAGCCGCGTGCGCCTGCAGGTGGCGCATCCAATGGACAACGGCATGGTCAGCGGCATCCCGGAATTTTTCCTCAACCATGCCGAGTTGCGCAATCAGCACGATCAGCTTTTGGCCCGCCTCGAGCTGTTCCCCGCCGTCAGCGAAAACCCCAGCCTGGCCTTTGATATCGAAGGGGCAGGGCCGACGCGCCTGTTGTTGCGCGATAACAGCGGCAATCGGTTCGATGCGTCGATCCCCTGAATCCAAGGAGTCTGTCATGCGCTGGATGCTGCTGTTGTTGATCGGCCTGGGCCTGCCGGCCATGGCCGAACTCGAGTACTCGCTCAAGCCCAGGCAGATCGCCGAAGACACCTGGCTGCTCGAAGGCAGCACCGACAATTTCGCCAGGGATAACGGTGGCAACATCGTCAACACGGCGTTCATCGTGACCGAGCGGGGCGTGGTGGTGATCGATACCGGACCGTCCAGGCGTTATGGCGAGGCCATGCGCCGGGCCATCGCGGCGACCACCGACAAGCCGGTGATCCAGGTGCTGTTGACCCATCATCACCCCGACCATGTGCTGGGCAACCAGGCGTTTACCGACGTGCCGATTGGCGCACTGGCCGGCACCAGCGAGCTGCTGCAAAAGCAGGGCGATGCCATGGCCGAGAACATGTACCGGCTGGTGGGCGACTGGATGCGCGGCACCGAAGTGGTGTTGCCGACGCAGGCGCTGACGCCGGGTGTGGAAAGTTTTGGGAATCACGATTTGCGCCTGCTGAGCCTGGGTGGGCATACAGGTGCGGATCTGGCTATTCTCGACCAGAAAACCGGCGTGCTATTCGCCGGGGACCTGGTGTTTTATCAGCGGGCGCTGACCACGCCCAACAGTCCGGGGCTGGCGGTGTGGCTGGCCGACATCGCGACCCTGCAGGCTTTACCCTGGACACTGATCGTGCCCGGCCACGGCCCGGTCGCCAGCGATCCACAGCCCTTCGCGCAAATGCGCGACTACCTGGGCTGGCTCGATCAGTTGATGCGCGACGGCGCGGCCAACGGCAGCGACATGAGCGAGATGATCCGCAGCCCGATTCCCGAGCGCTTTGCCGGGATCAACCTCAGCCGCTACGAATTGATCCGCAGCGTCAGTCATTTGTACCCGCGTTACGAGCGAGTGCAGATGACCCGAGTCGATTCCAACTCAAACAACTGACCCACCCAAATCCCCTGTGGGAGCGGGCTTGCTCGCGAAAGCGGTGTGCCAGGCAATACATACGTTGAATGTAAAGGCCTCTTCGCGAGCAAGCCCGCTCCCACAGGGGGTGTTGGTCGGCATCCGACCCTGTACCAAGGAACTAGAAAACTCCACATTGCGGGCAATTGTTGTCCGGGCGGCGGCGCCCAAGAATCTGCACCAGACCGGGAAAATTTCCCGGAAATAACAAAAACTGCAGAGGAAGCCGTCATGACTCAACCCGCACGTCGCCAGCCCTTCGTCTTGAGCCTGCTGCTCAGTGCCATGCTGTTGTCCGGCCAGGCCTTGGCCGGGGTTTCCGACCAGGACATTCTCCAGGATCCCAAGAACCCCGAGCAGATCGTCACCAACGGCCTCGGCGTACAGGGTCAGCGCTACAGCCCGCTGGAGATCCTCAACGTCGACAACGTCAAGGAGCTGCGACCGGTGTGGGCGTTCTCCTTCGGCGGGGAAAAGCAGCGCGGCCAGCAGGCGCAGCCGATGATCAAGGACGGCGTGATGTACATGACCGGCTCCTATTCGCGGGTGTTCGCCGTGGATGCGCGTACCGGCAAGAAGCTCTGGCAATACGATGCGCGCCTGCCGGATGACATCCGCCCCTGCTGCGACGTGATCAACCGTGGCGTCGCGCTGTACGGCGACCTGGTGATCTTCGGCACCCTCGACGCCAAGCTCGTGGCGCTGAACAAGGACACCGGCAAGGTGGTCTGGAGCAAGAAAGTCGCCGACCACAAGGAAGGCTACTCGATCAGCGCCGCGCCGCTGGTGATCAACGGCAAGCTGATCACCGGCGTGGCCGGTGGCGAGTTCGGCGTGGTTGGCAAGATCGAAGCCTACGACCCGAAGAACGGTACTTTGCTGTGGAGCCGGCCAACGGTGGAAGGCCACATGGGTTACGTCTACAAGGACGGCAAGGCCGTGGAAAACGGCATCTCCGGCGGCGAAGCGGGCAAGACCTGGCCGGGCGACCTGTGGAAGACCGGCGGCGCCGCGCCTTGGCTGGGCGGTTATTACGACCCGGAAACCAACCTGCTGTTGTTCGGCACCGGCAACCCGGCGCCCTGGAACTCGCACCTGCGCCCTGGCGACAACCTCTACTCGTCGTCGCGCCTGGCGCTCAACCCGGACGACGGCACCATCAAGTGGCACTTCCAAAGCACGCCCCACGACGGCTGGGACTATGACGGCGTCAACGAGTTGGTGTCGTTCAACTACACCGAGGGCGGCAAGGAAATCAAGGCGGCGGCCACCGCTGACCGCAACGGTTTCTTCTACGTGCTGGACCGCACCAACGGCAAATTCATCCGCGGCTTCCCGTTCGTGGACAAGATCACCTGGGCCACCGGCCTGGATAAGACCGGTCGGCCGATCTACAACGAAGCCAGCCGTCCTGGCGCACCGGGCACGGAAGCCAAGGGCAGCTCGGTGTTCGTCGCGCCGGCCTTCCTCGGCGCGAAAAACTGGATGCCGATGGCCTACAACCGCGACACCGGCTTGTTCTACGTGCCGTCCAACGAATGGGGCATGGACATCTGGAACGAAGGCATCGCCTACAAGAAAGGCGCGGCGTTCCTCGGTGCCGGTTTCACCATCAAGCCGTTGAATGAAGACTACATCGGCGTGCTGCGGGCGATCGACCCGAAAACCGGCAAGGAAGTCTGGCGCCACAAGAACTTCGCGCCGCTGTGGGGCGGTGTGCTGACCACCAAGGGCAACCTGGTGTTCACCGGCACGCCGGAAGGATTCCTGCAGGCGTTCAATGCCAAGACCGGCGAGAAGGTCTGGGAATTCCAGACCGGCTCCGGCGTGCTCGGCTCGCCCGTGACCTGGGAAATGGACGGCGAACAGTACGTCTCGGTGCTCTCCGGCTGGGGCGGCGCCGTGCCGCTGTGGGGCGGCGAAGTGGCCAAGCGGGTCAAGGACTTCAACCAGGGCGGCATGCTCTGGACCTTCAAGTTGCCCAAAGACCTCGTTGCCAGACACTAATCCCGAATCCACCGCATACCCCCCCCACATTTGGGTGTGTGCAACGCCTACGACCAAATGACGAGAGCTCCTCCTGCCAACGATGCATTCGTCTGGCGTGCGGGGCTCACTAGTATCGGTGCATCGCCTGTTGGCACGACAGGCATCGACCCAGACAGAGGCCCACCATGATCTACGCCCAACCCGGAACACCTGGCGCCGTCGTGACGTTCAAGCCACGCTACGGCAACTTCATCGGTGGCGAATTCGTCGCGCCGGTCAATGGCGAGTACTTCACCAACACCTCGCCGGTCAACGGCGAAGTGATCGCCGAATTCCCGCGCTCAAGCGCCGCCGACATCGACAAGGCCCTGGACGCCGCCCATGCCGCCGCCGATGCCTGGGGCAAGACCTCGGCCCAGGACCGCTCCCTGGTGCTGTTGAAAATCGCCGACCGCATCGAGCAGAACCTGGAAATCCTCGCCGTCACCGAAACCTGGGACAACGGCAAGGCCGTGCGCGAAACCCTCAACGCCGACGTGCCCCTGGCGGCCGACCATTTCCGTTACTTCGCCGGCTGCATCCGCGCCCAGGAAGGCGGCGCCGCCGAGATCAACGAACTGACCACCGCCTATCACTTCCACGAACCCCTGGGCGTGGTGGGGCAGATCATTCCGTGGAACTTCCCGCTGCTGATGGCTGCCTGGAAACTCGCGCCAGCATTGGCGGCAGGCAACTGCATCGTGCTCAAGCCCGCAGAACAAACGCCGCTGTCGATCATGGTCTTCGCCGAACTGATCGCCGACCTGCTGCCGGCCGGCGTGCTGAACATCGTCCAGGGATTCGGTCGCGAAGCCGGGGAGGCCCTCGCCACCAGCAAGCGCATCGCCAAGATCGCCTTCACCGGCTCGACCCCGGTGGGCGCGCACATCATGCATTGCGCCGCCGAGAACATCATTCCGAGCACCGTTGAGCTGGGCGGCAAGTCGCCGAACATCTTCTTCGAAGACATCATGAACGCGGAACCTGCGTTCATCGAAAAAGCCGCCGAAGGCCTGGTGCTGGCGTTCTTCAACCAGGGCGAAGTGTGCACCTGTCCGTCCCGGGCCCTGGTGCAGGAGTCGATCTACGAACCCTTCATGGCCGAAGTCATGAAGAAGATCGTCAAGATCAAGCGCGGCAACCCGCTGGACACCGAGACCATGGTCGGCGCCCAGGCTTCCGAACAGCAATACGACAAGATCCTCTCGTACTTGGCCATCGCCCAGGAGGAGGGCGCCGAACTGCTCACCGGCGGCGCGGCCGAGCGTCTGGAGGGCGACCTGTCCAGCGGCTATTACATCCAGCCGACGCTGCTCAAGGGCCACAACAAGATGCGCGTGTTCCAGGAGGAAATCTTCGGGCCGGTGGTGGGCGTCACCACCTTCAAGGACGAAGCCGAGGCACTGGCCATCGCCAACGACAGCGAGTTCGGCCTCGGTGCCGGCCTGTGGACCCGCGACATCAACCGCGCCTACCGCATGGGCCGGGCGATCAAGGCCGGGCGCGTGTGGACCAACTGCTACCACCTGTACCCGGCCCATGCGGCGTTCGGCGGGTACAAGAAGTCCGGCGTCGGCCGGGAGAACCACAAGATGATGCTCGACCATTACCAGCAGACCAAGAACCTGCTGGTGAGCTACGACATCAATCCGTTGGGGTTCTTCTGATCCCTTGAATTCACCGCGAAGCAAAATGTGGGAGCGGGCTTGCTCGCGAAAGCGGAGTGTCAGTCAACCACCTTGTTGAATGTGACGCCGCCTTCGCGAGCAAGCCCGCTCCCACATGGGTATGTGAGGTATTGGAAATTTGTGTCACCCCCCCCTACCAAATCACCCCCAAACCTCCTTCGAAAGTAGCATTCGACCCCCTGGCCCACCGTGCATTAATGGCTCTACCGGAATCGCCCGGCACAAGAAGAGGAATGACCCATGTGGACTAAACCCGCGTTTACCGATCTGCGCATTGGCTTCGAAGTGACGATGTATTTCGCCAACCGTTGATTGATCACCCGGCCAGCCGTGGCGTTGGCCGGGCCTGCCTTCTGGAGCATTGCCCATGCACATCCGCGTTCTCGGTTCCGCCGCCGGCGGTGGTTTCCCGCAGTGGAACTGCAACTGCCGCCAGTGCGCCGGTGTGCGCAATGGCAGTGTGCGGGCCCAGCGTCGCACGCAGTCGTCGATCGCCCTGAGCGACAACGGTGTGGACTGGGTGCTGTGCAATGCTTCACCGGACATCCGCGCACAACTCGACAGTTTTGCGCCGCTGCAGCCGGCGCGGCGTTTGCGCGACAGCGCCATCGCCGGCGTGGTGCTGCTGGACAGCCAGATCGATCACTGCACCGGGCTGCTGAGCCTGCGCGAAGGCTGCCCGCATGACGTGTGGTGCACCGAGCGGGTTCATCAGGACCTCAGCAGCGGCTTCCCCTTGTTCACCATGCTCGGTCACTGGAACGGCGGCTTGCAGTGGCAACCGGTCGGACTGGACCGCGAGCCCTTCCAGATCGCGGCCTGCGCGCAGTTGCAGTTTCGCGCGATTCCATTGGTCAGTAACGCGCCGCCGTATTCACCCAATCGCGGCAACCCGCAACCGGGCGACACCATCGGTTTGTTCATCGAAGACCCGCTTAGCGGCGCCTCGCTGTTCTACGCGCCGGGCCTTGGGCAGATCGACGATGAGGTGCTGGCCTGGATGCAGCGCGCCGATTGCCTGTTGCTCGACGGCACCCTGTGGCGCGACGACGAGATGCGTATTTGCGAAGTCGGGCAGAACCTGGGCCGCGAAATGGGCCACCTGGCGCAAAGTGGGCCCGGCGGCATGCTGGAAGTGCTGGAGGGTTTCCCCGGCCAGCGCAAGGTGCTGATCCACATCAACAACACCAATCCGATCCTCGATGAAGACTCGGCCGAGCGGGCCCTGCTGGAGCGGCGGGGGATTGAAGTGGCTTATGACGGCATGAGCATTGTGTTGTAGCTAATGGCCCCTTCGCGAGCAAGCCCGCTCCCACAATGAAACGCATTCCCCCTGTGGGAGCGGGCTTGCTCGCGAAGGCGTCAGTTCAGACACCGCCAAATCCGGAGACCGGCAATGACCGACACCCCCATGACCCCCAGCGAATTCGAGCAGGCCCTGCGCGCCAAGGGCGCCTGCTACCACATCCATCACCCCTTCCACCAAGCCATGTACGCCGGCCGCGCCAGCCGCGCACAGATCCAGGGCTGGGTCGCCAATCGCTTCTACTACCAGCTCAACATCCCGCTCAAGGACGCGGCGATCCTGGCCAACTGCCCGGACCGCGAAGTGCGCCGGGAATGGCTGCAACGGATCATCGATCATGACGGTACGCCTGGCAGCGAGGGCGGCATCGAAGCCTGGCTGCGCCTGGGCGAGGCGGTGGGGCTCGACCGCGAGCAAATCCTCTCCCAGGAGCTGGTGCTCCCCGGCGTACGGTTCGCCGTGGATGCCTACGTCAATTTCGCCCGGCGTGCCAGCTGGCAGGAAGCGGCCAGCAGCTCGTTGACCGAGCTGTTCGCGCCGCAGATCCATCAGTCGCGGCTCGATGCCTGGCCGACCCATTACCCGTGGATCGACCCCGCCGGCTACGACTACTTCCGCACGCGCCTGAGCCAGGCCCGACGGGATGTCGAACACGGCTTGCGCATCACCCTGGCCCACTACGTCACCCTCGAGGCCCAGCAACGCATGCTGCAGATCCTGCAATTCAAGCTCGACGTGCTGTGGAGCATGCTCGACGCCATGAGCATGGCCTATGAGCTGGAGCGCCCGCCGTATCACACGGTGACAACCGAGCGCGTCTGGCATCGGGGGATCGCGCTGTGAGCCTGGTCAAACGCGCGCATTCACCGACGCTGCGCCCGGGTTTTCGCTTGCAGTGGGAACCGCGCCAGGACTGCCACGTGTTGCTCTACCCCGAAGGCATGATCAAGCTCAACGCCAGTGCAGGGCAGATTCTCGAGCTGCTGGACGGCCAGCGCAGCGTCGCGGCGATCATCGACCGGCTGACCGCGAGTTTTCCTGAGGTGCCGGGCATCGACGAGGACGTGCTGGCTTTCCTGGAGGTGGCCCATGCGCAATTCTGGATCGAGTGACGCGCTGCCGGGGCCGCCGTTGTGGCTGCTGGCGGAGCTGACCTATCGCTGTCCGTTGCAGTGTCCGTATTGCTCCAATCCCCTGGATTTCGCCCGCCACGGCGAGGAACTGGACACCGAGGAATGGATTCGCGTGTTCCGTGAGGCGCGCGAAATGGGCGCCGCGCAATTGGGCTTTTCCGGTGGCGAACCGTTGGTGCGGCCCGACCTGGCCGAGTTGATCAAGGCCGCGCGGGACATGGGTTACTACACCAACCTGATCACCTCGGGCATCGGCCTGACCGAGCAGAAGGTGCGTGACTTCAAGGTCGCCGGGCTCGATCACATCCAGATCAGTTTCCAGGCCGCCGACGAAGCGGTGAACAACATGCTCGCCGGCTCGCGCAAGGCCTTTGCGCAGAAGCTGGCGATGGCCCGGGCGGTGAAAGCCCAGGGTTATCCGATGGTGCTGAACTTCGTCACCCATCGGCACAACATCGATGACATCGCCAGGATCATTGATCTGTGCCTGGAGCTGGAAGCGGATTTCGTCGAATTGGCCACCTGCCAGTTCTATGGCTGGGCCGAGCTCAACCGCGTCGGCCTGTTGCCGACCCGGGAGCAATTGCAACGGGCCGAGCGCATTACCAACGAGTATCGTGAGCATCTTGAGGCCCAGGGGCATCCCTGCAAGTTGATTTTCGTCACCCCCGATTACTACGAAGAACGTCCCAAGACCTGCATGAACGGCTGGGCCAACCTGTTTCTCGACATCACCCCGGACGGCACGGCGCTGCCTTGCCACAGCGCCCGGCAATTGCCGGTGCAGTTTCCCAACGTGCGCGAGCACAGCATCGAGCACATCTGGAACCAATCGTTGGGTTTCAACCGTTTTCGTGGCGATGACTGGATGAAGGAGCCGTGTCGTTCCTGCGATGAAAAACACAAGGACCTGGGGGGCTGCCGCTGCCAGGCGTTCATGCTCACCGGCGACGCGGCCAATGCCGACCCTGTGTGCAGCAAGTCGCCCCATCACGGGGTGATCCTCAAGGCCCGCGAAGAAGCAGAGGCGCCGGGGCAGGGCATGGAGCACCTGACGTTGCGCAATGCGAAGGCTTCGCAGCTGATCTACCGCGGATGACCCTGGCAACACCCCCCCTGTAGGAGCGAGCTTGCTCGCGAAGAACCCGAGAGCGCCGCTGAGTGTCAGGCTCCCAGCGTTATCGTTGACGACCATCGCGAGCAAGCTCGCTCCTACAGGGGACCTGCGGTGAACCCAGCCATTGGTCTGATTGCATTCGCAGCCGGATGCTTTAGTGTGGACCTTACCTTCCAAAACAATAAAAACAGGCTTTCCAATGAGCCAGAGTCTCAGTCAGCTGCGTAAATTCGTTTCGCCTGAAATCATCTTCGGTGCCGGTTGCCGGCACAACGTCGGCAACTACGCCAAGACCTTTGGCGCGCGCAAGGTGCTGGTGGTCAGCGACCCGGGGGTGATTGCCGCCGGATGGGTGGCGGATGTCGAAGCCAGCCTGCAAGCCCTGGGCATCGAATACTGCCTGTACAGCGGCGTTTCGCCCAACCCGCGAGTGGAAGAGGTGATGCTCGGTGCCGAGCTGTACCGGGAAAACCACTGCGATGTGATCGTTGCCGTCGGCGGCGGCAGCCCGATGGATTGCGGCAAGGGCATCGGCATTGTCGTCGCCCATGGCCGCAGCATCCTCGAGTTCGAAGGCGTGGACACCATCCGCGTGCCCAGCCCGCCGCTGATCCTGATTCCGACCACCGCCGGCACCTCGGCCGACGTCTCGCAGTTCGTGATCATTTCCAATCAGCAGGAACGCATGAAGTTCTCCATCGTCAGCAAGGCGGTGGTGCCGGACGTGTCGCTGATCGACCCGGAAACCACCCTGAGCATGGACCCGTTCCTGTCGGCCTGTACCGGCATCGACGCGCTGGTGCATGCCATCGAAGCCTTCGTGTCGACCGGGCACGGGCCGCTGACCGATCCCCATGCGCTGGAAGCCATGCGCCTGATCAACGGCAACCTGGTGCAGATGATCGCCAACCCGACGGACATCGCCCTGCGCGAGAAAATCATGCTCGGCAGCATGCAGGCCGGGCTGGCGTTCTCCAACGCGATCCTTGGCGCGGTGCATGCCATGTCCCACAGCCTCGGAGGCTTTCTCGACCTGCCCCATGGCCTGTGCAACGCGGTGCTGGTGGAGCACGTCGTGGCGTTCAACTACGACTCGGCGCCGGACCGCTTCAAGGTCATCGCCGAGACGTTCGGCATCGACTGCCGCGGCCTCAATCACCGGCAGATCTGCGGGCGCCTGGTCGAGCACCTGATCGCGCTCAAGCATGCCATCGGTTTCCACGAAACCCTCGGGCTGCATGGGGTCAGGACCTCGGACATTCCATTCCTGTCGCAACACGCCATGGATGACCCGTGCATCCTCACCAACCCGCGCGAATCCAGTCAGCGTGATGTCGAGGTCGTCTATGGCGAAGCCCTCTGACGAGCAACAACGGGCGCTGGCCGGATTACTCGGATTAGGCAGTCATTCGGCGCGCAAGAGCCATTACCCGGAACTGGCCGCGCGCCTCGACGAACTGGAAGCCGAGCGCAACCGCTACAAATGGTTGTTCGAAAACGCGGTCCACGGGATTTTCCAGGCCAGCCTGCACGACGGCATGCGCGCCGCCAACCCGGCCCTGGCGCGCATGCTTGGTTATCAGGACCCGCAGGAGGTGCTGTTCTCCCTGGCGGACCTGGCGAGCAACCTGTTTGTCGGCGGTGCCCAGGAGCTGGAAGACATCGGCGAAATCCTCACCCACCAGGGCAGCCTGCACGGCTATGAAACCCAGTTGCGGCGCAAGGACGGCAGCCATCTCGACGTGCTGATGAACCTGCTGCTCAAGCCCGACCAGGAAGGGCTGGTGGAAGGTTTCGTCGCCGACATCACCGAACGCAAGCTTGCCCAGGAACGCCTGCAGCAACTCAACGACCAACTGGAACAGCGCGTGACCGCGCGCACCGACGAACTGCTGGAAGCCAACCGCAACCTGCAACAACAGATCACCCAGCGTAAACAGATCGCCGAAGCCCTGCGCGATGCCCGGGACGCCGCGCAGGCCGCCAACCGCAGCAAGGACAAATACCTTGCTGCGGCGAGTCATGACCTGTTGCAACCGCTCAACGCCGCGCGGTTGCTGATCTCGACCTTGCGTGAGCGCAAGCTGCCCGAGGTCGAGCAGGTGCTGGTTGAACGTACCCATCAGGCGCTGGAAGGCGCCGAGGACCTGCTCACCGACTTGCTGGACATCTCCCGCCTCGATCAAGCGGCGGTCAAGCCGGATGTCGCGCTGTACCGCCTCGACGAATTGCTCGGGCCGCTGGTCTCGGAGTTCCAGTCCGTGGCCCAGGCCGCCGGCTTGCGGCTGCGCGTGCACATGGGCGATTACGCCATTCGCACCGACTTGCGCCTGATGACCCGGATCCTGCGCAACTTCCTCAGTAACGCCTGTCGCTACACCGCCGAAGGCAGCATCCTGCTGGGGGCCCGTTGCCGGGGCGACAAGCTGCGCCTGGAAGTGTGGGACACCGGACGCGGCATTCCCGCCGATCGCCTGGACTCCATCTTCCTCGAATTCAATCAGCTGGACGTGGGCCGCGCCGCCGACCGCAAGGGCGTGGGGCTGGGGCTGGCGATCGTCGAGCGCATTGCGAAAATCCTCGACTACCGCATCCAGGTGCACTCGCTTCCGGGCCGCGGGTCGATGTTCAGCATCGAGGTACCGATATCCCGCGAGGTGCCTTTGCCCATCAGCCTCGCGGCGCCGCAACCGGGCACGGGTAATCCGCTGCCGGGCCGGCGATTGCTGGTGCTGGACAATGAAGTGAGCATCCTCGAAAGCATGAGTGCGTTGCTCGGGCAGTGGGGCTGCGACGTGGTCACCGCCACCGATGAACACTCGGCACTGGCGGCCCTGGCCGGTCAGGCACCGGAACTGATCCTGGCCGATTATCACCTGGACCACGGCGTGGTGGGCTGTGATGTGGTCAGGCATTTGCGCGAGCATTACCACCAAGCCATTCCTGCGGTGATCATCACCGCGGACCGTACCGATCAGTGCCGGCGCTCGTTGCAACGGCTCGAAGCGCCGCTGCTGAACAAACCGGTGAAACCCGGCAAGTTGCGCGCCGTGCTGAGCCAGTTGCTGGGAGCACCGGCTTGAACGTCGCTGCACATTTCGATCATTAAGTTGTCAGTTTCGGTCATTGAGCCGCAGCTGCGCGGCTCTTAGTCTGTCGAACATGACTGACGGGGGCCGTAGAGCTTCCGCTTTTTCCGTGATCGCTCGCTGTGGAGTTACCGATGACCGCCGCCCATTACCCGCACCTGTTGGCCCCGCTGGACCTGGGATTCACCACGTTGCGCAACCGCACCCTGATGGGTTCGATGCACACCGGCCTTGAGGAAAAGCCCGGCGGTTTCGAGCGCATGGCGGCGTACTTCGCCGAGCGTGCCCGTGGCGGAGTCGGCCTGATGGTCACCGGCGGTATCGGCCCGAACGACGAGGGTGGTGTGTATTCCGGCGCGGCCAAGCTGACCACCGAAGAAGAAGCGCTCAAGCACCGCATCGTCACCCGCGCGGTGCACGAGGCGGGCGGCAAGATCTGCATGCAGATCCTCCACGCCGGTCGTTATGCCTACAGCCCGAAACAGGTTGCGCCGAGCGCGATCCAGGCGCCGATCAACCCGTTCAAGCCCAAGGAACTGGACGAGGAAGGCATCGAGAAGCAGATCCGCGATTTCGTCACCTGCTCGACCCTGGCCCAGCAGGCCGAGTACGACGGCGTCGAGATCATGGGTTCCGAAGGTTATTTCATTAACCAGTTCCTCGCCGCCCACACCAACCACCGCACCGACCGCTGGGGCGGCAGCTACGAAAACCGCATGCGCCTGCCGGTGGAAATCGTGCGTCGCGTGCGTGAGGCGGTTGGCCCGAACTTCATCATCATTTTCCGCCTGTCGATGCTCGACCTGGTCGAGGGCGGCAGCACCTGGGACGAAATCGTGCTGTTGGCCAAGGCCATCGAGCAGGCTGGTGCGACGATCATCAACACCGGCATCGGCTGGCACGAAGCGCGAATCCCGACCATTGCCACCAAGGTGCCGCGCGCGGCCTTCAGCAAGGTCACGGCCAAGCTGCGCGGCTCGGTGAACATTCCGCTGATCACCACCAACCGCATCAACACCCCGGAAGTCGCCGAGCAGATCCTTGCCGAGGGCGATGCCGACATGGTCTCCATGGCGCGGCCGTTCCTCGCCGACCCGGACTTCGTCAACAAGGCCGCCGAAGGCCGCGCCGATGAAATCAATACCTGCATCGGCTGCAACCAGGCGTGCCTGGACCACACCTTCGGCGGTAAGTTGACCAGCTGTCTGGTCAACCCGCGTGCCTGCCACGAAACCGAACTCAACTATGTGCCGGTGCAGCAGATCAAGAAAATCGCCGTGGTCGGTGCCGGACCTGCGGGGTTGTCCGCCGCGACCGTGGCGGCCGAGCGTGGCCATGCGGTGACGCTGTTCGATTCGGCCAGCGAAATCGGCGGTCAGTTCAACGTCGCCAAGCGGGTGCCGGGCAAGGAAGAGTTCTTCGAGACCCTGCGTTACTTCGGTCGCAAGCTGCAGACCACTAACGTCGAGGTGTGCCTGAACACCCGCGTCGATGTGGCGAAACTGGTCGAGGGCGGCTACGACGAGATCATCCTGGCGACCGGTATTGCGCCGCGCTTGCCGGCGATTCCGGGGGTGGAGAACGCCAAGGTGTTGAGTTATCTGGACGTGCTGCTCGAGCGCAAACCGGTGGGCAAGCGTGTCGCGGTGATCGGCGCTGGCGGTATCGGCTTCGACGTCTCGGAATTCCTGGTTCACCAGGGCCAGGCCACCAGCCTGAACCGCGATGAATTCTGGAAGGAGTGGGGCATCGACACGCACCTGGAAGCCCGCGGCGGTGTCGCCGGCATCAAGGCGGCGCCCCATGCACCGGCCCGCGAAGTGTTCCTGCTGCAGCGCAAGAAATCCAAGGTCGGCGACGGCCTGGGCAAGACCACCGGCTGGATCCACCGCACTGGTCTGAAGAACAAGCAGGTGCAGATGCTCAACAGCGTCGAATACCTGAAGATCGACGACGAAGGCCTGCACATTCGCATCGGCGAAACCGGTGAACCGCATGTGCTGCCAGTGGACAACATCGTGATCTGCGCCGGGCAGGACCCGCTGCGCGAGTTGCAGGAAGGCCTGGTGGCGGCGGGGCAGAACGTGCATCTGATCGGCGGCGCGGATGTCGCGGCGGAGCTGGATGCCAAGCGGGCGATCAACCAGGGTTCGCGGTTGGCTGCTGAACTGTAGAAGCTGCCGAAGGCTGCGATCTTTTGATCTTGCTTGTAAAAATCAAAAGATCGCAGCCTCGTTTCACTCGACAGCTCCTACAGGGTTTTTTATCGGCTGGTAGAATGGGGTTTTTCAGGTCGCCCAGCGCTGATGATTGTTCCTTCCGACTGGCTACCCCAAGCCCCACTCGATCGCCTCCACCTTGATTGGCTCACCGCAGCCAGCATCGAACTCGCCATCCTGCGCCTGGACCAGATCGACCCGCTGATCAGCGGCAACAAATGGTTCAAGCTCACCGAACACCTCAAAGCCGCTGACCAGGCAGGCGCCAAGGGCATCATCAGCCTCGGCGGCGCCCATTCCAATCACCTGCATGCCCTGGCCGCTGCCGGCAAACGCTTCGGTTTTACCACGGTCGGCCTGTTGCGCGGGCACCCTCAGCAAACACCGACGGTGAACGATTTGCAGGCGTTCGGCATGCACCTGCACTGGCTCGGTTTTGCCGGCTATCGGGCGCGGCATGAGGCGGGTTTCTGGGAGCCATGGCAGGCGCAGTATCCCGACTTACTGGCGGTGCCTGAAGGCGGCGGCGGGTTGCCGGGTGCACAGGGCTGCCTGCCGCTCAAGGCATTGGCCTGCCGGCAACTGAATGACCTGGGCTGGAACGACTACGACGGCTGGTGGCTGGCCTGCGGCACCGGCACGACCCTGGCCGGCCTGGTGATGGCCGAAGCGGGCGAGCACCCGGTCTACGGTGCGCTGGCGGTGCCCGAAGATCATGGGGTGGCACAGCAGGTCGAGCGCATCCTGGCGCAGGCGGGGGTGAATCATCCGTCTTATGAACTGTTCGACGCCAGCCGCGGTGGTTTTGCCAAGGTCGATTCGCTATTGCTTGAATTCATCGAGCAGACCGAACAGGCCAGCGGCATTCCACTGGAACCGCTGTACACCGGCAAGGCGTTGCTGGCGCTGAAACAGCAGGTAGAGGCAGGCAAGTTTGCCCCAGGCACGCGGCTGATCTTTATCCACACCGGTGGTTTGCAGGGCCGCCGGGGTTTCAGCTCCAAAACCTGAAAAGCACCGCAATCCATTGTGGGAGCGGGCTTGCTCGCGAAGGCGGTGCATCAGTCGCATCGTTAATTGACTGACACACTGCCTTCGCGAGCAAGCCCGCTCCCACATTTGATATGCGTCAGCTTCCGGTATTGCTGTTGACCCGCTTGGGCATCATTCGCAGCAGGGTGTTGTCGCCCACCACATAGTGGTGATACAGCCCGGCGACGGCGTGCAGGCCGATCAGCCAGTAGCCGAGGGTGCCACCGAGTTCGTGCCAGCCTTGGATCTGCTTGGCCAGGTCCTTGTTTTGCGCGACCAGCATGGGCAGGTCGAAGCCGTAGAACATCACCTGGTTACCTTTGGCGCTGGTGACCAGCCAGCCCAGGATCGGCATGGCGATCATGAAGAGGTACAGCGCCCAGTGCATCAAACTGGCCAGCAGCGTTTGCCACTTGGGTGACGCCGGAAAGATCTGCGGGGCCGGGCCAAGGCTGCGGGCGAACAGGCGTAGCCAGACCAGCACGAAGACGGTCAGGCCGAGCATGAAGTGCGATTCGACGATCAGTGTTCGACCACCGCTGCCCTTGGGAAACAGGCCGCGCAGTTCGATACAGGCGTAAACCAGCGCCAGCAGGACCAGCATCAACCAATGCAGTGCGATCGAGACGGTGCTGTAGCGCGAGTCGGAGTTTTTCCACGGCATACGGTGTTCCTCACAGGTCCGGTTTGCAGCCACCCGTTCTTGATCGACGGTGTGCTTTAACTGTAATCCTGTTTCACCGGGTTTGCTTGAAGGCTCTCTGACGCTGAATGCCTTGTAGGAGCTGCCGCAGGCTGCGATCTTTTGATCTTGAAAACAAGATCAAAAGATTGCAGCCTGCGGCAGCTCCTACAGGGGGCGATACGCGTTTGGTCAGTTGGTTTGCGGCATTTCGCCCTTGGCCAGGCGCTTGTTGATATCGGCAATCACTTCAGGCAAATCGCTGATGGTGTCGATCATGTAGTGCGGGCGCGAGCCTTCGAACAGGGCGTGGATGCGCTTGCGTTCGCTGGCCAGTTCATCGCTGCCCAGGGCGCGATAGCCTTCATAGTCCAGGCCCAGCGCGTTGCCCGAGCAGATCAGCGCGACGGTCCACATGCCGGCACGACGACCTTCGAGGATGCCCGGCACGGTGTCGTCGATCTTCACGCACGCGGCGACGTCGTCGATGCCCAGCGCGATCACGTTAGCCAATGCCTGGGCGGGCCATGGGCGGCCGTTCGGCACTTCGTCGGTGGCGACCACGTGGTCGGCCACGTAGCCGTTGGTGGCGGCCAGTTCGACGACCTTGTCCATGACCTGTTTCGGATAACCGGAGCAGGAACCGATCTTGATCCCCTGTTCACGCAAGCCGGCAATGGTGTCCAGGGCGCCGGGAATCAGCGCCGAGTGTTCGGCGATTTTCTCGATCTGCAGGGGCATGAAACGCTGGTAGATGGCGGTGACGTCATCGTCGGTCGGCGTACGGCCGAACACATTGCGATAGCGCTCGGCGACTTGCGGCTGGTCGCACAGGGTGCGGATGTGGTCCCACTTGCCCATGCCCATCGGGCCACGGGCCTCTTCGATGGAGACCTGGACGTCGAACTCGGCAAAAGCCTCGACGAAAATCTGCGTCGGCGCGAACGAGCCGAAGTCGACCACGGTGCCGGCCCAGTCGAGGATGGCGGCTTGCAGCTTGGTTGGGTTGGTGTAGTTCATGGTGATCAGATCCTGTGGCAACTGGCTAATTGGGGCTGCTTTTACTGTGGGAGCCAGCCTGCTGGCGATGAGGCCCTGACATTCAGCACATGTGTTGGCTGACAGTCCGCTATCGCGAGCAGGCTCACTCCCACAGGGGAATGAGGTGCGGTTTAGATTTCGAGCACTTCCATCTCGCGAAGTACTTCGCCGATGGCCGCGACGGCTTCGCGCATTTCTGAAGGTTGCACATGACCAATGCAGCCCACACGGAACGTCTCGACCTGAGTCAGTTTGCCCGGGTAGAGGATGTAACCCTTGGCCTTGACTCGTTCGTAGAATTCCTTGAACTGGTAACGCGGATCTTTCGGCGCATGGAAGGTGGCGATGATCGGCGCCTGGATGGCGGCCGGCAGGAAGCTGCGCAGGCCCAGCCCGGCCATCTCTACCATCAGGGCCTGGCAGTTGGCGGCGTAGCGCTGGTGCCGGGCGGGCAGGCCGCCTTCTTCGTTGTATTGCAGCAGGGCTTCGTGCAGCGCGGCAACCACGTGGGTCGGCGGGGTGAAGCGCCATTGCCCGGTCTTGGCCATGTAGGTGTGCTGGTCGTACAAGTCCATCGCCAGGGAGTGCGAGTTGCCGGCGGCGTTGGCCAGGGATTCTTTGCGAGCGAACACGAAACCCATGCCCGGCACGCCTTCCAGGCATTTGCCGGAAGCGGCGATCAGCGCATCGAACGGCACCTGTTGAGCGTCTACCGGCAGCGCGCCGAAGGAGCTCATGGCATCGATGATCAGGCGCTTGCCGTGCTGCTCGACCACCTGGGCGATTTCCGGCAACGGGTTGAGGATGCCGGTGCTGGTTTCGCAGTGAATCAGGGCAACGTGGGTGATGCCGGTATCGGCGCGCAGGAGGCGGTCGACGTCGGCGGCGGTGGTCGGTTCGTCTTCGGCGGTCTCGAAGGTGCTGAACGAGCGCCCGAGTACTTCGCAGATCTTCGCCAGGCGTTTGCCGTAGGCGCCATTGATCAGCACCAGGATCTTGCCGTCACGGGGCACCAGGGTGCCGATCGCCGCTTCGACGGCGAAGGTGCCGCTGCCTTGCAGTGGCACGCAGTGATGGCTGGCGGCGCCGTTGATGATCGCCAGCAGTTGTTCGCAGAGGCTGGCGGTCAGCTGGTTGAAGCGGTCATCCCATGAACCCCAGTCAACCATCATCGCCTGACGGGTGCGGGGCGACGTGGTCAACGGGCCGGGGGTGAGCAGGATGGGTGCGGCAGTACTCATTCTCGTGTCCTCGCAATCGATGGGATTAAGCTACGGGGCTTAAATTGCAATTTGCCGAGTTATCAATCAAATTGTTTGTTGTTATGCCAGCCATCAGTGAGAGTTATTCATGAACCTGTTTCAGCTCCGCGCGTTCGATGCCGTGGCCCGGGAGGGCAGCTTTACCCGCGCCGCCGCGCGGCTATTCATCAGCCAGCCGGCGGTCACCGGGCACATCAAGTCGCTGGAAGAGCACTACCAGATCACCCTGCTGCGCCGCACCGCACGACGGGTGGAGTTGACGGAGGAGGGCACCAAGCTGGCGGCGATCACCCGGGCGATGTTCGGCCTGGCCGAGGAGGCGCAAGCGATGCTGGAGGCCAACCGGCAGTTGCTCACCGGGCGCCTGGAAGTGGCGGCGGACGGCCCGCACATGGTCATGCCGATGCTCGCGAGCCTGCGCGCGCGTTATCCGGGGATCACCGTCAACCTGCGCCTGGGCAATGCCCAGGAAACCCTGGCGGCGCTGTTGTCCGAGCATGCCGACGTGGCGGTATTGACCGAAGTCGAGCCGCGCAAGGGCCTGCATTTGCAAGCCCTGAGCGAATCGCGGATCTGCGCCCTGGTGCCCGAAGGTCATGCCTGGGCGCGGCGCACTCAAGGCGTGCCGCTCAAGGAACTGGACCAGGTGATCATGGTGCTGCGTGAGCCGAGTTCGATCACCCGACGCACCTTCGATGAAGCCTGCCTCCAGGCACAGGTCAATCCGCGGGTGTTGCTGGAGCTGGACAGCCGGGAAGCGGTGACCGAGGCGGTCGCTGCCGAATTGGGGGTGGGCGTGGTGTCGTCGGTGGAAGTCAGCCATGACCCGCGGGTGGCGGCGGTGCCGATCATTGGCGAGGGGTTGGTCAATCGGCACATGATGGGGTGCATGGAGCGGCGGCGGGATTTGCGCTTGATTCAGGCGTTTTTCGGCTTGGCGCCTGCCAGTTAGACCGCGTTGCCTGCATCGCCAGCAGGCTGGCTCCCACAGAGTATTGCGTCGTACACAAGATGGGTGAATAGCATAAATCCCTGTGGGAGCCAGCCTGCTGGCGATAGGGCCAGACCTGCCTACACAAGACTCTCGCGAACCATCTGCAAAAACGTCGCCACCACCCGCCGCGAACTCTGCTCGCGCAAGCACACCAGCGTCTCGGTCAATCGCCGTTTGCAATCGATAATCGGCAACGCGCACACCCGCGAATCCGCACCGAACTCCGCCGCCGACACCACGCCCACACCAATCCCCACCACCACCGCCTCCCGCGCAGCTTCGCGACCTTCGACCTGAATCGCCGGGCGAATGCGAAACCCCGCGCCGGCCATTTCTTCTTCCAGGGTCTGGCGGGTCACCGAACCGATTTCCCGCAGCACCAGCGGCGTATCGTCGAGGTCCGCGAGGGTGATGGACTCGCGATCCGCCCACGGATGATTGCGCGACACGAACGCCACCATCGGGTCGTTGCGCAGCGGCAGCGAGATCAATCGCTCGTCACTCACCTCGCGGCCGAGCAATGCCAGGTCGGCCTGATAGTTGAACAGGCGGAACAGCGATTCATCGGTGTTGCCGGTTTCGATCTTCACGCTGATACCGGGGTAGCGCTCGCAGAACCGGGCGATCTGTGGCAGCACATGCACCGGCGCATCCACCGCCAGGATCAGGCTGCCGGTCTGCAACGCCTGGGAATCCTGCAACAGCTCCTGGGCCTCGGCTTCGATCACGAACAATTTCTGGGTGACGCTCAGCAAGCGCTCGCCCAGGTCGGTGAGGCGTACCGAGCGTTTGTTGCGGTGGAACAGCAACACGCCGTAGCGTTCTTCGAGTTTGCGCACCTGGTCGGAAATCGCCGGTTGGGTGAGAAACAAACGCTCGGCGGCTTTGGTGAAGCTTCCATGCACGGCCACGGCATGGAAGGCTTTGAGCTGGGCGTGGGAAACCGACATGGGAATCTCCAGTAACAAGCTGAGCTTATTTTGGAAATACGATAAATCGATTTCACTTATTAATCAGTAATTGTTTTGATCGACCTCAGCCCCGGTGACTGCTCAGTCGAACAGCGCGGGTGCCATGAGCCTGTGCGTGCAACAACAGGACTCATCTGACCGGAATCGCCCACAGGGACAAGGTGATTTCGCAGTGCTCAACAATAAAAACACAGGCGTTTTCTTCCAATTCTGCCGGCACACTCACACCCTGAGGTCAGAACCACAATGAACAAGCACATCGGCACCATCAAGCGTTGGCGCGTGCAGATCTTCGCGATCACCTGGCTCGCCTACGCCGCTTTCTACTTCACCCGCAAAGCGTTTTCCGTTGCCAAGCTCGGCATCGGCGAAGACCCGACGTTCATGCTCGACAAAATGGCCATGGCCAACCTCGACGCCATTTACCTGACCGCCTACGCCATCGGCCAATTCACCTGGGGCATCCTGGCCGACCGCTTCGGGCCGCGGGTGGTGGTCCTTGGCGGCTTGCTGATTTCGGCGGCGGCAGCGCTGGTGATGGGCAGTTTCGCCACCTTGCCGATCTTCGCCACCTGCATGCTGATTCAAGGCCTGGCGCAGTCCACCGGTTGGTCGGGGCTGTGCAAGAACCTCGGCAGTTTCTTTCCGTCCGAGCAACGCGGGCGGGTGCTGGGTCTATGGAGTTCCTGCTACGCCTTTGGCGGACTGGTGGCATCGCCATTCGCCGGATGGTGGGCCTACACGCTGATCGGCTCCTGGCACGCAGCGTTCATTTCCAGTGCGGCGGTGGTTGGGCTGGTCGCCGTGCTGTTTTTTATTTTCCAACGCAACAAACCTGAAGATGTGGGCTTGCCGGCCGTGGAGCCGGAGCCCGAACTGAGCGCTGAAGAGGCTTATGCCCAAAGCAAGATCAGCGTGCTGGAGCCGCTGAAGGAAATCCTGCGCAACCGCACCGTGCTGATCCTTGGCCTGGCGTACTTCATGTTGAAACCGGCGCGCTACGCGATTCTGCTCTGGGGCCCGGTGATCGTGTTCGAACAGATGCCCTCGGTGGGCAAGGTCGGCGCGGCGATCATTCCCACCGCGTTCGAACTGGCCGGGTTGCTCGGGCCGATCATGATCGGCCTGGCCTCGGACAAGCTGTTCGGCGCACGGCGCATGCCAGCCTGCGTCATCAGCCTGTTGGCGCTGACCGTCTCGCTCGCCTTCTTCATGGGCGCCCTGCAAACCGGCAGTGTGATGCTGGTGGTGGCGCTGTTGTTCGTCATGGGTCTGACCCTCTACGGACCTGACTCGATGATCAGCGGCGCGGCCGCCATCGATTTCGGTACCGCCAAGGCTGGCGCCACGGCGGCCGGGTTCGTCAATGGATGCGGCTCGGTGGGGGCGATTCTCGGCGGATTGCTGCCAGGCTACTTCGATACCGTCACCGTGTTCATTGTCTTCGCTGGCTGCGCGCTGTTCTCGGCGCTGGTGCTGGTCCCCCACTGGAACAGCCGCCCCGGGGGCCAGGGGACTCACTTTGCCTACGTCCCCAACCGGGCGATGACCATCAAACCCCTGCGTACCTGAATCCTCTCCCGCGTCGCCTGCTGCGCTTGCGGCAGGCCGGCGTGTGGACAATTGACTGGAGATTGACCCATGAGACCCTTTTGGCTGGACCAGGCCTTGAAGGCGGATGCATCGGAAACCTGTCCGCCACTGCAAGGCGACAGCCGCGCCGACGTGTGCATCGTCGGCGGCGGTTATACCGGCTTGTGGACCGCGATCATGCTCAAGGAACAGGACCCGGAACTGGACATCGTGCTGATCGAAGCGGACATCTGCGGCGCCGGCGCAAGTGGGCGCAACGGTGGATGTGCGCTGTCGTGGTCGGCAAAGTACTTCACCCTCGAGCGACTGTTCGGCGTTGACGAGGCGGTGCGGCTGGTCAAGGAGTCCGAACGCAGCATCCATGCCATCGGCGCCTTCTGCGAGCAGTATGGAGTGGACGCCGATTATCGTCTTGACGGCACCCTCTATACCGCCACCAATCGCGCGCAATGCGGCTCGACCGACGCGGTGATTGCGGCGCTGGAACGCCACGGCATCAACTCGTTCACCCAGCGCCCCGTGGCCGATGTGCAGCGCATGGCCGGTTCGGCCAAGCACCTGGAAGGCTGGTTTTCCCCGGCGGCCGCCAGTGTGCAGCCGGGCAAGCTGGTGCGTGGCTTGCGCCGGGTCGCCTTGCAACTGGGCGTGAGGATTCACGAAAACACCGCCATGACCGGGTTGGAGGAGGGCAAGCCGGCAGGGATCCAGACCCCGCACGGGACCATTCGCGCCGACCGGGTGGTGCTGGCGATGAACGCCTGGATGGCCCGGGCCTTCCCGCAGTTCGAACGCAGCGTGGCGATCGTTTCCAGTGACATGCTGATCACCGAGCCGCGGCCCGACCTGCTCAGCGAAATCGGTTTGACCAGCGGCGTCACGGTGCTCGATTCGCGGATTTTCGTGCACTACTACCACAACACCCCGGACGGCCGGATCATGCTCGGCAAGGGCGGCAACACCTTCGCCTATGGTGGGCGCATGCTGCCGGTGTTCGATCAACCGTCGCCCTATGCCGGCCTGTTGCGGCACAGCCTGGCGGATTTTTTCCCGGCCTTTGCCGAGGTCAAGGTCGAAGCGACCTGGAACGGTCCCTCGGACCGCTCGGTGACCGGGCTGCCGTTCTTCGGGCAGATGAGCGCCAGTGGCAACGTGTTCTACGGCTTTGGTTATTCGGGCAGCGGGGTGGGGCCTTGCCACATGGGCGGGCAGATCCTCGCTTCGATGGTCCAGGGCCTGGACAACCCCTGGACCCGCTCGCCGCTGGTAAGCGGACCGCTGGGCTTTTTCCCGCCGGAACCGATTCGTTATCTCGGCTCGTTGATGGTGCGCAACGCCATCCGCCGCAAGGAGCGCGCCGAGGACCACGGGCGTCGGCCACGGCACCTGGACGTGCGCCTGGCGAAATTCGCCGCCGCGGCCGGCAAGGCGGACAAGGGCTGAGGCTCAGTCGTCCGGACGATTGATCAGCCAGTCGAGCAGCAGGCGGGTGTCACTGTGGCGGGTGTCGGCGCGCACCGCTGGCGGGCTGCGGCGCTGTCCGGTGCTGGCGCAGAACACCGGACGGTCGGGGTCGCTGTCGAGGAAACTGACCCAGCCATCGCTGCCGGCCATGGGCAGCTGGATCGGTTCCGTTGGGGCTTGGGACACTGTCAGTGCGACAGGTAGCCAGAGGCCCTCTGCGGGATCGACATCCGTGTCGGGCCACAAACTTACCTGCAAACGACCTTGATCATCCTGTGCCGCGTGCTGTCCGGCCGGACCACAGACCCGTGCAGGTTGAAAGCCGGGGATGCGCGGCCTGGCCTGGTCCAGAGGGGGACGAAATACCGTCGACCAGGGGATGGCCGTGAACTGATTGTGATAGCGCCGGGGCCTGCTGTCCTCAGCCAGGATCGAACCCTGCTGTCCTTGGTGTCGCGCCTCGCAGACCAGCCATTGATCGTTGAACCCCGGCACGGGGTGATCTGCCACTTGCACGATGCAGGCGCTGCGTAACAGGGGCTGATTGCTTTGGCCGTGAAGCTGCAACTGCTGGCAACGCATGCGCTGCAGATCGCGGCGGTCGAGTTGATCGTGATGACGTTGCTCCTGAGTGGAGCGGGGCGCGCTCGTGTGGGTGAAAGCGTGATTGGCTGCGCCTTCACCGACCTGCGAAGCACCGCGATTTTTCGCATTCGTTCGTGGGAAAACGGCTTGTGCAGCGTGGCGCTGATACAGCTCGCTGATCGCCGGTTGAGCACTGTCATCACCCTGGAACGGCATCAGCAGCGGCTCCTGGGGAAAGCTCATGTTGTCGTCGGCCAACACCAGCACATGGCTCTGAGCGGAATGTTCGAAGTGGTAGTGAATGCCTTCTTCCTCGCACAGGCGCTGCAGCAAGGCCAGGTCGGTTTCCTCGTACTGAATGCAAAACGGCCGCAGGGGATAGTGCCCGTCTGCCAGGTCCAGGCGATAGCTGTCTGCGCACAAGCCATGCTCCTCCAGCAGCTGGCCCAGGATCATGGGCACGCTGAGACGCTGGAAGACCCGCCGCGATCGGATTCGGTCCAGCGCTTGAAGGGTCGGCACCAGCACCAGTTTATAGCCTATCCGGCCACGTCCTCGATGTTCGCAGCTGGCGCTGTGCAGCACGCCATGAATGCCCTGGCCTTGCCCAAGGTCGAGCAGCGCCGGTTGTTGCAGCAGCCGTTCAAGGTTGAGGGCCGGTGCCAGGCCGATCACTTCGATATCGAATCGATAGGGTTGGTTGAGGGCCTCGCGACCGCTGAACTGCACCACTTGCAAACTGAGGTGGTCGTCGAGGAGTGTCAGGGTGAAGGGACTTTCCTTGTCGTTGTGCATCGATCGCGCTTCTACCATGGAGTAGGGACTGCGAGGGTACGAAACCCGCAGGCCTTGTGGACATGGCTAAGCGAAATTTCAGAATCGCCCTACAACCATCGGTAAAAATGTCGATCCGTGGATGAGATTTTTTGGTCGATTGCCAACTTTAGGCCGTATAAACTTGGCGGCATGCGTCGGCCAATAGATGTTTCGGCGCCATAGACAAGAGAGTGAGTAATGGGCGCACAGTGGAAGGTTAAACACAAAGAAGCGGCAGCCAACGCCAAGGGCAAGATCTTCGGCAAACTGGTGAAGGAAATCACCATTGCTGCGCGCAACGGTGCCGATACCGCCACCAACGCACACCTGCGTCTGGTGGTCGAACAGGCCAAGAAAGCTTCGATGCCCAAGGAAACACTGGATCGTGCCATCAAGAAGGGTGCGGGCCTGTTGGGCGAGACCGTGCAATACCATCGCGTGACCTATGAAGGCTTCGCGCCGCACCAGGTGCCGCTGATCGTCGAGTGCGTGACGGACAACATCAACCGTACCGTCGCTGAAATCCGCGTGGCCTTCCGCAAGGGCCAACTGGGCGCTTCCGGTTCGGTGGCCTGGGACTTCAACCACGTGGGCATGATCGAAGCCTCGCCGGACACCCCGGACGCCGATCCGGAGATGGCCGCCATCGAAGCCGGTGCCCAGGATTTCGAGCCGGGCGAAGACGGCGCGACGCTGTTCCTGACCGAACCTACGGACCTGGACGCCGTGCAAAAAGCCCTGCCTGAGCAAGGTTTCACCGTGTTGTCGGCCAAGCTGGGCTACCAGCCGAAGAACCCGGTCAGCGGCTTGAGCGATGAGCAGATGGCTGAAGTCGAAGCTTTCCTGGAAGGCCTCGATAACCATGACGACGTGCAGGATATGTTTGTCGGCCTGGCCGGCTAAACATCTCTCGCAGCTAACCCGATCACCTGTAGGAGCTGGCTGACCAGCGAAGGCGGCATAACGGCCACCATCGCATCGCCAGCAAGCCGGCTCCTACAGATGTGTGTTTCCCCCAGTCAAACCCCCTCCCGCACCTCCACCAACTGCCCCAACCGGCTACGCGTACGCGCCAGGTCAATCGCGTCACCACCCAAACTTTCGCGCAGGGAACGTTGGCCCAGCAAAGTCAGGTGCTTGTCCTGGTCATACAACACGTCGACCAGATTGATGAAACGCTGCTGCGCGGCAATCGTGCAGTCGGCGAGGTCGGGCAGGTCGTCGATGATCCAGTGATCGAAGCGCCGGCACAGTTCCAGATAATCCATGACCGCTGTTGGGTGATCGCACAGGTCGCCGAAGGTGAAGCCGACGGTACGTCCTTCGCAGTAGCGGGCCGAGAGATGGCGAGCGCCGACCGGCAGGGCAATGGCCGGCCCGTTCGGCGCCGGCAGGTTCGCTGCCTGGCGTTGCGCCAGCGTCGCGGGCCAGACGTATCGGCCCTGGGTGAACAGCTGATGCGCATGGGTTCTGGCCTGACTGCGATAGTCGTGCGGCCCGCCGACTTCCATGACCTGCATGCGCGCATTGATCAGGTCGATCACCGGTTTGAAGCGCGCATGGTAAAGCGGGTTGGGCAGCAGGCCTTCCGGCGGGTAGTTGGAGGTGACCAGCAGCAGGATCCCGCGCTGGAACAGCGCCTTGAACAGCCGCGTGATCAGCATCGCATCGCCGATGTCGTGGACGTGAAACTCGTCGAAACACAGCACCCGGCAATCGCTCAGCAACTCATCCAGCGTGGTCGCCAGCGCATCCGGTTGCTCGCGATGGCTGAACATGCCCTGGTGCAGGCGGGCGAAAAAACCGTGGAAGTGCAGTCGCTGCTTCTGGGCGAGGGGGATCGCCTGGAAAAAGCCGTCGAGCAGCCAGCTCTTGCCACGCCCGACGGCGCCATGCAGGTAAAGCCCGGGCAGCGCCTTGCCCGAGGTGCCCAACAGCGTCGAGGCGTGCTGCGCCATGCAGTCGATCACCCGTTGCTGGCTGTGGCTGAGGGTGTAGCCCTGGGAACCGGCCTTGTGGTGGAAGTAGTCGTGAATGACCCGGGCATTCGCGCAGTGACGGTCAGCCCCGGCTGATCCCTTGTCGAACAGGCGGCGCAACGATGGCCAGCGCGGTGTGAGTCGCGAATGCTTGGGCGGTCTAACGGCCACTGTGATGTCCCCGTGATCTTCAGGCGGGCTCCGGGAGCCGCGGCGGCGTAGTTTAACCAGATAGGTAGTTTTGCTTCCAGCGGGTTTCAGGGCGACGACGTCCCTTTATATGGCGCAATACCCTACGCCATTGGTCAACTAATTACAAAGCAACCTAACTATTACGTTGACATTGACTGCCTAGGCAGTAATATCTCGACATACATTCACTGCCTAGGCAGCTAATTGGTGTTCAGATGAAACATTTCACGCCAGACGACTTCCACAATTGCCACCTCGGCCTGCTGCTTGGGCGCGCTGCGCTGCTCAAGGACCGCATCATCGACACGCACATGGAACCCCACGGCATCACCGCCGCGCAGTTCAAGGTGTTGATCATCATCGCCCAGTACGGCGTCGATTCGCCTGGCGAGCTGTGCCGGCACCTGTCCCTGGACAGCGGTTCGATGACCCGCATGCTCGATCGTCTGGAACAGAAAGGTTTCCTCGCCCGCCAACGCTCTGAAGCAGACCGTCGTCAGGTTCAGCTGGTGCTGACCGACGAAGGCCAGAAACTGGCTGATCGTCTGCCGCACATCGGCGCCCAGGCCATGAATGAACTGGCCGGCGCCATCACGCCGGAAGAATTGAAAACCCTGGAGTCGATCCTCAAGAAAATCCTGATAGCGGCCGGTGACTCGATCACCCTGCTGCGGGTAGGTGACCAATGAACAGTAAAACCTTGCGCACCGGCCTGAGCCTGGTGCTGTTGGCCATGAGCCTGGCCGGTTGTGCCAGCTACAGTGGCCTGACCACCGAAGGCGTCAGCCTCGACGCGAAAAACCTCAAGGCGGGGCAATCCCTCAGCGGCGTGACGCTGTCGCCAGCGGCCTGGCCGAAAAGCAACTGGTGGACCAGTCTCGGCGATCCGCAGCTCGACGGCCTGATCCGCGAAGCCCTGCGCGACAGCCCCGACATGCAGATCGCCGACGCCCGCGCCCACCAGGCCAGCGCCGCGGCCTACGCCGCCGACGCCGCGCGGATGCCGACCCTGGATGCCAGCGCCGGCGTCAGCCGTTCGCGTCTGGCCCGAGACCAGGACCCGCTGGGGCAGGGCGACAACTACGCCACCGTGCGCAACGTCAGCGCCACCTTCAATTACAACTTCGACCTCTGGGGCGGTCAGCGTGATGCCTGGGAAGCCGCGCTGGGCCAGGCCCGTGCCGCCGAAGTCGATCAGCAGGCCGCGCAGTTGACCCTGTCCGCCGACGTGGCCCGCGCCTACAGCGATCTGGGCCAGGCGCACATCGTCCATGACCTGTCCGCCGAAGACCTCAAGCGCACCCGGCAAATGCTCGACCTGAGCCAGCGTCGCCTGAGCTCCGGGATCGACAGCCAGTATCAGTTCCAGCAGACCGAAAGCCTGGAAGCCACCTCCCAGGCCAATCTGATCGACGCCGAAAAACGCCTGCAAAGCGCCAAGATAGCGCTAGCCGTACTACTGGGCAAAGGCCCGGATCGCGGCAATGAAATCACCCGGCCGAACATTCTCAAGCCCGGTGCCGTGGCCTTGCCGTCGGTACTGCCGGCCGAACTGCTCGGACGGCGTCCGGACCTGGTGGCCGCGCGCTGGCGGGTAGAGGCGGCGAGCAAGAATATCGACGCCGGCAAGACGCAGTTTTATCCGAACTTGAACCTCAGCGCCGCGGCCGGTGCCGAATCCCTGTTGGGGGATGCGATGTTTGGTTCGGCCAGCCGCTTCTTCAATGTCGCACCAACGATTTCCGTGCCGATTTTCGACGGTGGCCGCCTGCGCGCCGACCTCGATTCCCGCGACGCCGACTACGACCTGGCGGTGGCGCAGTACAACAAAAGCCTGGTCAGGGCGCTGGGCGACGTCAGCGACAGCATCAACCAGTTGCGTGATATCGGTCGGCAGATCGCTGCCCAGCAGCACGCCACCGACATCGCCCAGGATTCCTACAACACCGTGGTCCAGCGCTACGGTTCCGGCATCGGTAACTACCTGGACGTGCTCAGCATCGAGCAGCAGTTGCTTCAGGCCCAGCGTCAGTTGGCCAACCTGAATGCCGAGCAGATCGACCTGTCGATCCAGCTGATACAGGCGCTGGGTGGCGGTTTCCAGCCTGAGGCCATTGCCTCGGCCAACGCCGCGCCAGCCACGCTGACCCACTAATTCAAGGTATTTGTCATGGCCACTGCCGATACAACTTCAACCCCTGAAACCCAACCTGCCAATCCCGATTCGGGCAAGCGCAAGTTCATGCTGCTGGTCCTGGCCGCGGTGGTCGTATTGGGCGGCGCGGGCGTCTGGGCTTACCACGAGTTCTACGGGCGCTGGAGCGAAAGCACCGACGACGCCTATGTGAACGGCAACGTGGTGGAAATCACCCCGTTGGTAACCGGTACGGTCGTCAGCATCGGCGCCGACGATGGCGATCTGGTCCACGAAGGCCAGGTGCTGGTGAACTTCGACCCGAATGACGCCGAAGTCGGCCTGCAAAGTGCCCAGGCCAACCTGGCCCGCACCGTGCGTCAGGTTCGCGGCCTGTACAGCGACGTCGACGGCATGAAAGCCCAGGTCAACGCGCAACAGGCCGAAGTGCAAAAAGCCCAGGACAACTTCAACCGGCGGAAAAATCTCGCGGTCGGCGGGGCGATTTCCCAGGAGGAACTGTCCCACGCCCGTGACGACCTGACCTCGGCACAGAACGCCCTGGCCAATGCGCAACAGAAGCTCAAGACCTCCAGCGCACTGGTGGATGACACCGTGGTTTCCTCGCACCCGGACGTGATGGCCGCTGCGGCGCAATTGCGCCAGGCCTACCTGAACAACGCCCGCAGCACCCTGATCGCGCCGGTCACCGGCTATGTGGCCAAGCGTAGCGTGCAGCTTGGGCAACGGGTGCAACCGGGCGAGGCGCTGATGGCGGTGATCCCGCTGGATCAACTGTGGATCGACGCCAACTTCAAGGAAACCCAGCTGCGCGACATGCGTATCGGCCAACCGGTGGACATCGAAGCCGATCTCTATGGCAGCAGCGTGAAATACAGCGGCACCGTCGACAGCCTCGGTGCCGGCACGGGTAGCGCCTTTGCCTTGCTGCCGGCGCAGAACGCCACCGGCAACTGGATCAAGATCGTGCAGCGGGTACCGGTGCGCATTCATATCAACGCCCAGCAGCTGGCCGAGCATCCGTTGCGCGTTGGCCTGTCGACCCTGGTCGATGTGAACCTGCGTGACCAAAGTGGGCCGGTGCTGGCGCAACAGCCGCCGCAAAAGGCGTCGTTCAGCACCGGCATCTATGACCGCCAGTTGACCGAGGCCGACGCCATGATCACCCAGTTGATCCACGACAACAGCGCTGCGGTCAGCAAGACCGTGCATCGCTGATTCGCCATCACACCGCCCCCCCTGTAGGAGCGAGCTTGCTCGCGATGGTGGTTCAGCTACATCACCGTCGACTGACACTCCATCGCGAGCAGGCTCGCTCCCACAAAGGTCAGCTGCGTCTGTAAAAGGCGCAGCGCCCAACAGGTTTCAAAGGATTCGCGATGAGCAATAACGCGTCTTTCACGCCCCCAAGCCTCGTGCTGAGCACCATCGGCCTGTCGCTGGCGACCTTCATGCAGGTGCTCGACACCACCATCGCCAACGTGGCGCTGCCGACGATTTCCGGCAGCCTGGGTGTCAGTTCGGAGCAGGGCACCTGGGTCATCACCTCCTTTGCGGTGAGCAACGCCATCGCGTTGCCGCTGACCGGCTGGCTCAGCCGGCGGTTCGGTGAGGTGAAGCTGTTCCTGTGGGCGACCGTGCTGTTTGTGCTGGCTTCGTTTCTCTGCGGTATTTCCACCTCGATGCCGGAGCTGATCGGCTTCCGGGTGCTGCAAGGCCTGGTGGCCGGGCCGTTGTACCCGATGACCCAGACGCTGCTGATCGCCGTTTATCCACCGGCCAGGCGCGGCATGGCCCTGGCGTTGCTGGCGATGGTCACGGTGGTCGCGCCGATTGCAGGCCCGATCCTCGGCGGCTGGATCACCGACAGCTACAGCTGGCCGTGGATCTTCTTCATCAACGTGCCGATCGGCATCTTCGCGGTCATGGTCGTGCGTTCGCAGCTCAAGGCGCGGCCGGTGGTGACCAGTTACCAGCCGATGGATTACGTCGGCTTGATCAGCCTGGTCATCGGCGTCGGGGCGTTGCAGATCATCCTCGACAAGGGCAATGACCTCGACTGGTTCGAATCGAACTTCATCCTCATCGGCGCGGCCATTTCGCTGATTGCCCTGGCGGTGTTCGTGATCTGGGAAATGACCGACCGCCACCCGGTGGTCAACCTGCGGCTGTTCGCCTACCGCAACTTCCGCATCGGCACTCTGGTGCTGGTGTTGGGCTACGCCGGGTTCTTCGGGATCAACCTGATCCTGCCGCAATGGCTGCAAACCCAGATGGGCTATACGGCCACCTGGGCCGGCCTGGCGGTGGCGCCGATCGGGATCCTGCCGGTCTTGATGTCGCCGTTTGTCGGCAAATACGCGCACAAGTTCGACCTGCGCTTGTTGGCGGGCGTTGCGTTCCTGGCCATCGGCTTGAGCTGTTTCATGCGCGCCGGCTTCACCAACGAAGTGGACTACCAGCACATCGCCCTGGTGCAGTTGTTCATGGGGATTGGCGTGGCGTTGTTCTTCATGCCCACCCTGAGCATCCTGATGTCGGACCTGCCGCCGAACCAGATCGCCGATGGCGCGGGCCTTGCGACCTTCCTGCGGACCCTGGGCGGCAGCTTCGCGGCGTCGTTGACCACGTGGATCTGGATCCGCCGGGCCGACCAGCACCATGCGTACATGAGCGAGAGCATCAGCACCTATGAGCCCGCAACCCGCGAGGCCCTGCATTCATTGGGTGGGGCGAGCAGCCAGGCGTACGCGCAGCTCGATCATGTGCTGACCAGCCAGGCGTACATGCTCTCCACCGTGGATTACTTCACGTTGCTGGGGTGGGCGTTCATGGGGTTGATCGTGATCGTCTGGCTGGCGAAACCGCCGTTTGCGGCGAAGGCGGGGCCTGCTTCTGCAGGACATTGACTGCTAAAAGATCGCAGCCTTCGGCAGCTCCTACAGGGTTATGTGTACACCTGTAGGAGCTGCCGAAGGCTGCGATCTTTTGATCTTTACGGTGTTACGAAATCAAACGGCGCCAACGTAAACCCGCTCTCATCTACCTGCAACGCCCAACCCTGCTTGTCCCAATCCCCCAGCACAATGCGCCGGGCTGCCTGTTCGCCCAGCTGCAGCTTGTGGATGGCGGGGCGGTGGGTATGGCCGTGGATCAGGGTCTTGACCCCGTATTGCTGCATGATCCGCGGAATCTCCAGGGGCGTGACGTCGACGATGTCATTGGCCTTCATCCGCGTCTGCGCGCGGCTTTCGCTGCGCAGTTTGCGCGCCAGTTTATGGCGAGTACGCAGCGGCAGGTGCCGCAGGATGAACAGGGTGATCGGGTTGCGCAGGTAGCGACGCAGCTTCATGTAGGCTTCGTCGCGGGTGCAGAGGCTGTCGCCGTGCATCAACAGCACGGGTTCGCCATTGAACTGCACGACACTCGGATCCTTGAGCAGGGTGCAGCCGGCCTGTTTGCAGAACGCCTTGCCCAGCATGAAGTCGCGGTTGCCGTGCATCAGAAAAATCGCCGTGCCGCTGTCGCTCAACTCGCGCAGGGCCTGGCAGATGGAACGCTGGAACGGCGTCATGGCATCGTCGCCAATCCACGCCTCGAAAAAGTCGCCCAGAATGTAGAGAGCACTCGCCGAACGGGCGCGTCCGGCGAGCAAATCCAGAAACGCCCGGGTAATGTCCGGGCGCTCCTCTTCCAGATGCAAGTCTGAAATCAGCAGTATCACTCAATGATCTCGGCTTTCTCGATGATCACGTCGTCTGCCGGTACGTCCTGGTGGCCGGACTTGGAAGTGGTGGCCACGCCTTTGATCTTGTCGACAACGTCGGTGCCGGCGGTCACTTTGCCGAATACCGCGTAGCCCCAGCCTTGCACGTTCTTGCCGCTGTGGTTGAGGAAGCTGTTGTCAGCCACGTTGATGAAGAACTGTGCGGAAGCCGAATGCGGCTCCATGGTGCGGGCCATGGCGACGGTGTACTTGTCGTTGGAAAGGCCGTTGTCGGCTTCGTTCTGGATGCTTGGGCGCTTGTCTTTCTTTTCTTTCATGCCTGGCTCGAAACCGCCGCCCTGGATCATGAAGTTACCGATGACACGGTGGAAAACGGTGTTTTCGTAGTGACCGGCTTTAACGTACTCGACGAAGTTGGCCACGGTGATCGGGGCTTTGTCGGCGTTCAGTTCGAGGACGATGTCGCCGAAGTTGGTAGTCAGTTTGACTTGGGTCATGATCGTTACTCATCAAGAGGAATTCGTGGTGTTGGGACATTGGGTCCCGCAACCGGTTCAGCCAGTCTCGGCCAAGGTGCGCAGTTTAGCGTGACAGGCGCGAATTTCGAGGCTGTTTTTTCATTTACGGCCTATTAAATACGACGGTTTACAGGGTGCGCTCTGTCAGGTACTTGACGGCATCGGCTATGATAGCGGCTTTGTTTTGTCCGGCCTTCATTACGGCCACGCACCAGTACGTTCAAGGATCCTATGAGCAAGCCCACTGTCGACCCTACCTCGAATGCCAAGACCGGCCCTGCCGTGCCGGTCAACTTCCTGCGGCCGATCATCCAGGCAGACCTGGACTCGGGCAAGCACACGCAGATCGTCACCCGTTTTCCGCCTGAGCCCAACGGCTACCTGCACATCGGCCATGCCAAGTCGATCTGCGTGAACTTCGGCCTGGCCCAGGAGTTCGGCGGCGTCACGCACCTGCGTTTCGACGACACCAACCCGGCCAAGGAAGACCAGGAATACATCGACGCGATCGAAAGCGACGTCAAGTGGCTGGGCTTCGAATGGTCCGGTGAAGTGCGCTACGCCTCGCAGTATTTCGACCAGTTGCACGACTGGGCGGTGGAGTTGATCAAGTCCGGCAAGGCCTATGTCGACGACCTGACCCCTGAACAAGCCAAGGAATACCGCGGCAGCCTGACCGAGCCGGGCAAGAACAGCCCGTTCCGCGATCGTTCGGTTGAAGAGAACCTCGACTGGTTCGCCCGCATGCGCGCCGGTGAGTTCCCGGACGGTGCACGTGTGCTGCGGGCCAAGATCGACATGGCCTCGCCGAACATGAACCTGCGTGACCCGATCATGTATCGCATCCGTCACGCGCATCACCACCAGACCGGTGACAAGTGGTGCATCTACCCGAACTACGACTTCACCCATGGTCAGTCGGACGCCATCGAAGGCATCACCCACTCGATCTGCACCCTGGAATTCGAAAGCCACCGTCCGCTGTACGAGTGGTTCCTCGACAACCTGCCAGTACCGGCCAACCCGCGCCAGTACGAGTTCAGCCGCCTGAACCTGAACTACACCATCACCAGCAAGCGCAAGCTCAAGCAGCTGGTCGATGAAAAGCACGTCAACGGCTGGGACGACCCGCGCATGTCCACGCTGTCGGGCTTCCGCCGCCGTGGCTACACGCCGAAGTCGATCCGCAACTTCTGCGAAATGATCGGCACCAACCGCTCCGACGGCGTGGTCGACTTCGGCATGCTCGAATTCAGCATCCGTGACGACCTCGACCACAGCGCCCCGCGCGCCATGTGCGTGCTGCGTCCGCTGAAAGTCGTGATCACCAACTATCCGGAAAGCCAGGTCGAGAACCTCGAACTGCCATGCCACCCGAAAGAAGACATGGGCGTGCGCGTCCTGCCGTTTGCCCGGGAAATCTACATCGACCGTGAAGACTTCATGGAAGAGCCGCCAAAGGGCTACAAGCGCCTGGAACCGAACGGCGAAGTGCGCCTGCGCGGCAGCTACGTGATCCGCGCCGACGAAGCGATCAAGGACGCCGATGGCAACATCGTCGAACTGCGTTGCTCCTACGATCCGGACACCCTGGGCAAGAACCCTGAAGGCCGCAAGGTCAAGGGCGTGGTGCACTGGGTGCCGGCCGCTGCCAGCGTCGAGTGCGAAGTGCGCCTGTACGATCGCCTGTTCCGTTCTCCGAACCCGGAGAAGGCCGAAGACAGCGCCAGTTTCCTGGACAACATCAACCCTGACTCGCTGCAGGTACTCACCGGTTGTCGTGCTGAACCCTCGCTGGGCAATGCACAGCCGGAAGACCGTTTCCAGTTCGAGCGCGAAGGTTACTTCGTCGCGGATATCAAGGACTCGAAACCGGGCGCTCCGGTGTTCAACCGTACCGTGACCCTGCGTGACTCCTGGGGCCAGTGATTCAAGGAAATAACGTGCTTACGATCTACAACACGCTCACCAAGAGCAAAGAAGTCTTCAAGCCGCTCGATGGCAACAAGGTGCGCATGTACGTGTGCGGCATGACCGTGTACGACTACTGCCACCTGGGCCACGGCCGCAGCATGGTCGCGTTCGACCTGGTGACCCGCTGGTTGCGCTTCAGCGGCTACGACCTGACCTACGTGCGCAACATCACCGACATCGACGACAAGATCATCAACCGGGCCAATGAGAACGGCGAGTCGTTCGAAGCCTTGACCGAGCGCATGATCGCGGCGATGCACGAAGACGAAGCGCGCCTGAACATCAAGAAGCCGGACATGGAGCCGCGCGCCACGGACCACATCCCTGGCATGCACGCGATGATCCAGACCCTGATCGACAAGGGCTACGCCTACGCCCCGGGCAATGGCGACGTGTACTACCGCGTCGGCAAGTTCATGGGCTACGGCAAGCTGTCGCGCAAGAAAATCGAAGACCTGCGCATCGGCGCGCGCATCGAAGTCGACGAGTCCAAGCAGGACCCGCTGGACTTCGTGCTGTGGAAAGCCGCCAAGCCGGGCGAGCCGAGCTGGGAATCGCCATGGGGCGCCGGGCGTCCGGGCTGGCACATCGAGTGCTCGGTGATGTCGACCTGCTGCCTGGGCGAGACCTTCGACATCCATGGCGGCGGCAGCGACCTGGAGTTCCCGCACCACGAAAACGAATCGCCCAGAGCG